>Ga0256847_1000692_pt1 | contig 19989 bp, 20 predicted proteins | sample TeddybearmetaG_FD_189099 | JGI IMG/M metagenome (GOLD analysis project Ga0256847, IMG submission 189099) | Hydrothermal vent microbial communities from East Pacific Rise, Pacific Ocean - Teddybear | ecosystem: Environmental > Aquatic > Marine > Hydrothermal vents | place: Pacific Ocean: East... | reverse complement strand
TGAAAATGTTTTTTCGAACCTCGATGCAGGCTTTCATACTTTACAGGTTTGGGTTGAAGATTGCTTGGTGTATGAATTTGAAGTTTTTATAGGTGGAGCGCCAAATTATTTTACCCCAAATAGCGATGGGTATCACGATAGATGGCATTTCTTTAATCATTTAGATTTTAGAAACTCAACCGTGTTTATTTTTGATCGCTTCGGAAAAATGCTAAAAACTTTAAATTTCGATTCTGCGGGTTGGGATGGAACTTATAACGGAAGCCCAATGCCTTCAAGCGATTATTGGTATCGAATTCAATTAGAAGATGGTCGAATGGTATCTGGACACTTTTCGCTTATACGTTAATTAATTTCTTCTTGTATCCTGTAATTGTTTTTTCCCTCTTTTGTTCGAAGTAAAATTTCACCTAAAAAACCAGCCAAGAAAAACTGGGTACCAATTATCATAGATGTAAGCGATAAATAAAACTGAGGTCTTTCAGTGATAAGCCTTCCGTCGGGATGTATAAACAATTTGTCGATGCCCAAATACAGCGCAAAACAAAAGCCTACAAAAAGCATAATTGCTCCCCAAGCGCCAAAAAGATGCATGGGACGTTTACCAAAACGTGATAAAAACCAAATAGTAATAAGATCTAAAAAGCCATGAATAAAACGATTCATACCAAATTTTGTGGTTCCGTATTTTCGTGCTTGATGAATAACTACTTTTTCTCCAATATTAGTAAAACCAGCATTTTTAGCTAAAACAGGAATGTAACGGTGCATTTCACCAGTAACTTCAATGTTTTTAATAACATCTTTTTTATAGGCTTTTAATCCGCAATTAAAATCATGTAACTTTAAACCAGACGTTTTTCGGGCAGCAAAATTAAAGAATTTAGAAGGTATGTTTTTAGCTAGCTTCGAATCGTATCGTTTCTTTTTCCATCCAGAAATTAAGTCGTACCCTTCAATGGTAATTAAGTTGTATAGTGCTGGTATTTCTTCTGGGTTGTCTTGTAAATCGGCATCCATTGTAATAATAACATCGCCTTGAGCCTTTAAAAAACCAGCATGCAAGGCTTGAGACTTTCCGAAGTTTTTAAGAAAACGAATTCCTTTTACAAATTCGTTATTAATAGAGAGTGCTGTAATTTTATCCCAAGAACCATCGGTGCTACCATCATCAATAAACAGTATTTCATACGAAAATTGATTGGACTGCATCACCGATGCAATCCAATCGTGTAACTCTTGTAATGACTCTTCTTCGTTAAGAAGAGGTATGACAATAGATAGGTTCATTATAAAAATTTACATTCTAGTGTAAAGGTCGATTTTGTTTCATAATAGCCCCACCAATAAGTGAAGTAAGAAAACCAAAGAATAAAGTACCTATTATAGAGAATGACATCATAATCCAAGGCTGCATCATTTTTGCAGTTATATCTAATGACATTTCAAGTTGCTCTGCTGGCATATCAGGGTTTTGCTCAATCATTTTCTCTCGAGTATTTTCGAGTAACTGATTTAAAAAATCAGGTTCAATAAAATTAGCGAATACATAAAAATAAATAGCGCCAATAATTGCAGCAATTACAGAAATTGCAAGTCCGGTTTTAATAGCCTCACCAAGAGACATAAATCCTTCATTTTCTTTTTTAAAGGCTTTAAGCCCATAAACAATAGCAGCAATCATAATAATTATGCCAATTAATGTTTGTATCCACCCACCATCAAGATGTTGACCTGTAATATACATTACTACAGACAAAACAATCGACCCTAAGCCCCATAGTACGCCATAGTTTAAAGCAATTTTTTTAACAGATATTTTCTGAGTTTCCATATGTTTTAGTTTTTTTTGGTTCGTTGAGTTAGTACACAAATATAGTAAAACGTTACGTTAATACATCAGATTTATTTTAAGCTATTATTGAAGTAAAAATATGTCATAAAAAAAATACAAATAATTATTGTTGAATTGGTTTTATTCATTAAATTTGCAAACTTAAATCCCGAGGCTTCGGGAAAGTAGTATTTAAATTATATATAGCATGAAAGCAGGTATCCACCCAGAAAATTATAGATTTGTAGCATTTAAAGATATGTCTAATAACGACGTGTTTATTACTAAATCTACAGCCAACGCTAAAGAAACCATCGATGTAGATGGCGTTGAGTATCCTTTAATTAAATTAGAGATTTCAAGAACATCACATCCTTTTTACACAGGTAAGTCTAAATTAGTAGATACCGCAGGACGTATCGATAAGTTCAAAAACAAATACGCAAAATTCAAGAAATAAGAATTTTAACATATATATTATAAAGCCTTCGAGAAATCGAGGGCTTTTTTTATGGGCTTTTTTTTATATTTTATTTGGTCTTTGACACAATAAAATATAAAAACCATGCTATTCGCTAAATCCCTAAAGTGAATTTGCAATACTTTAGGGGATACCGCTGCTATCATTAACGCAAAATAGATAAAATTAAACTCGAAAACAGAATAGATAATTTTTTTGCTTAATTTTGAACACTGCCTGTCTGTCACGAATTTTGGGATGAAACGCAGGCGGAAATATTTGAAATAATTATGAACTATATCTTATTCGACGGAAACGTACGTAATCAATTATTACCTTTTACTTTTACAAGACCTGTTGCCGATATTCGTATAGGCATTCTTACCATTCGTGAAAAATGGGAACAGCATCTTGGGTTTGCAACCACAACCATTACCGAAGATTACCTTACCGAAAAGTATCCAATGGTCGAACTCGAACAAAACATATTAATTAACGGCTCGTTTATACCTTCCGAAAACCTTGCAATCATGGTTAGTAATCTTACCGCAAAGCAGGCTATTTTCTATAACGACGAACCAATCGCTTTTTTTTCCGAAGAAGATCAAGAAGTAGATTTCGATACCTATGAGGTTATTCAATATAATCACGACGATATCTTTCGCATCGAACATACCTGGGATATTTTTAAACAAAACGGAAAAGCAATCGAATTAGATTTCGAACTTCTTACCAAAGATCGAATATCACAACCTATTCCTGAAATGACTGTTGCTTTTAATAAAGAACGTATTTTTATTGAGGAAGGTGCTGTACTTCCACTTTGTTCTTTAAATGCTACCAACGGACCGATATACATAGGTGCAAATGCCGAAATTATGGAAGGTGCTATGATTCGTGGCCCTTTTGCTTTATGTGAAAATGCAACTGTAAAAATGAGCGCAAAAATATATGGACCAACCACTATTGGACCCCATTGTAAAGTTGGAGGAGAGGTTAATAACTCGGTGTTTTTTGGATATAGTAATAAAGGACACGATGGCTTTTTAGGAAATTCGGTTATTGGTGAATGGTGTAACATTGGTGCCGATACAAACAATTCGAACCTTAAAAATAATTATGCCGAAGTACGTTTGTGGAGTTATGAAACCGAAGGTTTTGCAAAAACTGGTTTGCAGTTTTGCGGACTCATGATGGGCGATCATAGCAAGTGTGGCATAAACACCATGTTTAACACTGGAACGCTAGTAGGAGTAAGTGCAAATATATTTGGTAGCGGATTTCCACGAAATTTTATTCCAAGTTTTAGTTGGGGCGGAAGTGCAGGAATGACAACCTATCTTACTAAAAAAGCATTCGAAGTTGCAAATGTAGTGATGGCTCGTCGCGACATAGAATTTACCGAGGTTGATGCTAAAATTCTAGAACATGTTTTTGAAGAATCAAAACAATGGAGGAGAGGGTAGGTTTTAATACTCATTACTCGGTCTGCAGTCTACAACTAGACGATTAATAAATTTTCATAAAGTATAGAAAATACACTATATACGATAAAATTATTGTCATAATAATTCCAAAAATAATTCGAATTTTTCGTTTGTATTGTGCTTTTTCTTTGAATAATTTTTTCTGAAACGCTGCAAACTCATGTGTTGTCATTTCGGTATGATCGACAAACTCATTGTATGCATGGTTACTTAAACTATGTTTTTTGTCAAACCGTGTTTTACGAACTCTCTTATTATTTTTAAGAGATGTAATCATACCCTGTAGAGCACCACTCATAATACTGTAGATTTTAATATATTAGTCTATATTAATAATGTAAATGTTACAAGATTCCTTCTATTTTTCTTTTTTAACGTTCTTTAAAATCAAAAAATTTTGAGGGTTAATACCCAATCCACTTACCTTTTTATTTACAAATCGTACTGCCATATCATAAAATAAGGGAACAATAGGAGCTTCTGCTATAATAATAGAATCCATTTTAGTATACAGTAATTTTCGTTCATTTATATCTGATATTGATAAGGAATGTGTGTATAAGCTATCGAAAACAACATTTTTAAAATGTGTATAATTGGGCCCGTTGGGCGTAAAATTTTTTGAATAAAAAAGCGATAAATAATTTTCAGCATCTGGGTAATCGGCAATCCAACTAGCACGAAAAGTATCTAGTTCGCCAGTCGATTTCATCTTTCGTAGCGTTGATGGTGGCATGACATCGATTTTGGCATTAATTCCAATTTTTTCTAGCTCTCGTTGAATGTATTCGCATAAATCTAAATAGTTGCTATCGGTACCAATCGATATGGTTGGATTTGTATTTCCAGTTTCAGCAATATAGGCTTCAACTAAGCTTCTTGCTTTTTCAGGATTATAATCATAGCCTTCTATTTCAGCAAAACCTAGTAAGCCTTTAGGAATAAATCCGTTAATAGCAGGAATACCAACACCATTACGTAGGTAAGTAATCATTTTTTGACGATCGAAACCATAGTTAACAGCTTGTCGAAGGTATTTTGACTGTACTTCACTCGACTCCGATTCCATGAAAAAACCTAGGTATTCGGTATTGAGGTAGGGGCTCGTAATTAGCTTTACTCTATCTTTATAATGTTCACGAAGTTTTCCATCGGCAGTTAAGATTTCATCTTTGTATGAGTTGTCTAATCCCGAAATAAAATCTAGCCTTCCTTGCGAAAACTGTAAAAACTCACTTTGTTTATCTGGCAAAAATGTTATTGCTACAGCTTCAAGATAAGGGAGCGTATTTCCTTGTTCATCTTTTTCGAAGTATCGATTATTTTTCCGAAGCACTAATTTTACATTTTCTTCCCATAATTTAAACTTAAAAGGTCCAGTACCAACAGGATGCGACCTAAACTCTGAGCCATAATATTCGACAGCTTCCTTTGGTACAACCGAGCAATAGCGCATTGCAAGTAATCCTAAAAATGCCGGAAAAGGTTGTTTTAGCTTAATGCTAAAAGTACTGTCATTTTCAGCTTTATAAGAGGCCACATTTTGTAATACCCAACTCCCAGGAGAAGCAACTTGCTTATCGGTTAACCTATTAAAACTGTAAACAAAGTCTTGGGCTATAACTTTTCTAGCCTCGATTTCTTTAAAGCTAGCATCTTTATGAAAAAAAACATCATTTCTAAGCGTAAACGTATATGTTTGTGTGCTATCGTTAAGCACCCAGTTTTTTGCAATATCTGGCTGAATGTTTAAATCGTCGTCGAGTTGTAATAACCCGTTAAACAACTGATTAGTTGGCCAAATATTAGCAGGGTTTCTAGCAAAAGCAGGATCTAACGAACTAATATTACTGTGCTCATTGTACCGAAAAACCAAGTGATCTTTATTTTTGTTTGTGTCTTTTGTACAAGAAACAAAAAGGAATGCATAACAAATAAAAACAGTATAGTATAGTTTAATTATCATCTTTCTTCGAGTGCTTTCCATCTTTTTATAATAGTAGTGTAAAAATAAATAAAAATTAAGCCAACAATAAATAAGATATATGATAATGAAGCACCTAGGTAGGTCATTAAAGTAAAACAAGTTTCATAATCATATTTATTATCACAGATATTAGCTTGGTGCATTGATATTATTCCAATAATTAATAAAACGAAAGGTACAAAGCCAACGATTGAAATATTAATAAAAACTCCAACAATTATTTTCCTTATTTTTGAGTAATAAAATAGAGGAATTACTAGTATAATTAAGCTAATTAATAATGAAAAGTATGATATAAAATATTCATTAGGTATGTTTGTTCCTTCAGTTAAAAATATAGACAGTACACTAATTAATATTGCAAAAACTAGTAAAACTCCTGTAGTAATAATTGAAAATAATATTGTTTTTAATCCGGTGATTCTAAAAGCAAATATTAAAGATGAAATAAAAAATGTAATCCATAAAAAGAAATGTATACTATCAGAAAACATATCAAATTTTTTAATTTCAATAATATTTTCATAAACATTACTTAGTTTGTCAGATTCAATATAATAATCGGTTAAAAGTTTATTATAATATTTACTCTTTTCTATTTCCGTAGTTTCATCATAATAATCTGTAATATTAACATCTTTCTTTTTTAGTTCTTTTCTAATAATCGAATTTAATTCAAAGTTGTTAGGATGGTAAATTAATTCGAACCAAGTATCGGTAGTTAAGTTGTGTTTTACTTCATAAAAATCTGCAATTGAAAGAAGATTATTTAGTAGGGCTTTTATTTCTTTAGGATTATTTCTTTCTAATAATTGGTAGTTTAGTTTATTTCTATTTATTGGTATTTCTGAATTATAATATCTATAACTTGATGTAATATATATGTCATCATAAAAATAATTCTTACTCCTTGACAAATATTCTGTAAAAAATGTTTCAGAATAATTATAATAACTTGGCTTTAAAGTTCTAATATATTTTGATACATCTACTACTGTATCTTTATAATAATATATTTTAGATTTTTCAGTTTCTTCATAATAAACATACCCAGCAAATATAGAATCATGAAATCTTTCAGAATTAAATTTTTCTTTTGTTGTTAAATTAAAATATTGGTAATTATCCTCTAAAAATGACTTATAGGGTTTATTGAAATTAATAAGCACCTCCATTGTTTCACAATAGAGTGAGCCGAAAGGTTCGGGGTAGTATAAATTACTGAGTTTATAATCATTTATGCCATGCGAAAAAAACATGGCTGTGTTATTTAAAGCTGTTATTTCATTTGTAATATCTTCATCTTGGTAACTTATCGAAATGTAGGTTTTTAGCCCGCTTATGTAGGAGTAATAAAATGTAGTTGAACTAAAAATTATAATCAAATAGCAAACAAAATGAAAAAATAAATTAGATCTACTAGTAGGGTAAAAGCTTTTAAAAGAATTGTTTTTAAATAAATTTATTAACCAAATTACAATTAATAATACTGAAAGTATAATGCCAAAGAAAACGGTTCCATTTTCAAAAAAGATACCAATTGCATTTCTATTATGTAATGTGGCTACATTAAATAATGAAACATAACCAAACACAAAAAATGAAATGTGTATTATAAGGCTAATTGCTAACATCCAAACAATACGTGTATTCCATATTGTTGGATATTTTTCTATTAAATAGGTATTTATTTTATGTATATATTTTTTCATAGACGTTCTTTATGATACAAAAAATCTTCTTGTCGAATTTGAAATATTTCTAGTATAAGCAACATTAATTTTATTTTTACCTAGCATTTCTAAAATATCATAATACTGTATATTACTTTTAAAGTATACAATATATATTCCGCCATTAAAAACAAGTTTATCTAAATTTAAAGGTTCGAAAATTTTAATAAGTCTATCTCTATCACAATCACAATCTAGTTCAATTATTAATTGTATTTCGGCTTCTACATTGTTGCCATCATTTTTTTCTTTGTATTTTCCTTCTTTCAAATAAATAACTTTATCCGATATTTTTTCAACCTCATATAACTGTTGCGAACTTAAAATTAAAGCAATAGGGTTGCTTAATGAGTTGCAAATAGACTTTAAATCTTCTAATATTATTTGTTGTGCAAGTACATCTAGGTTCGCTAATGGCTCATCTAATAATAATAATTCTGGTTGCCTTAATAATGTTCTAGCTAATTCAAATCGCATTTTATAACCCGAAGATAATTCACTCCATTTTAGGTGTTTGTATTTCCAAAGACCAAACCGGGCAATCATCATTAACACTCTTATTTCGTTTTCTTCGGGAGGGACATTGTAATTTGACAAAACAAATTTGAGGTTATCTTTTAAACTTCCATACCATTTTTGTGTTCGTTGCGGAATGTAAACTAATTTTGTACGTAAATCGAAACTCGATTTAGATGGTTTATCGAAGGAGAAATTTAATTCGCCACTCGTAAATTTCAATTCTTTAGCAATAGTTCTTAAAAGCGTCGTTTTTCCATTTCCGTTTTCTCCAACCAAACCATAAACTTGTCCTTTTTTTATATTTAAAGAAATTGGGCCAAGTGTAAAACGGTTTTTGCCGTAGCTTTTAACAATATTTATAGCCTCTACTACCGTTTGCTTTTTTTGGTACTCTTTGATTTCAATTTTAGCAATTTTTTCTAAAATTGCATTCGATTTTAAAATAAATTCATTCTCGTTTTCAGGAAATTGCTCCTTCCAATCCGTAAGTTCAATTACTTCTTTATAAATTGATAAGTCTTGAGTTTCAATTGCACAATCCATTAACTTTCGAAAGCCTAAATCGGTATCATGATGTTCTAAAAAAGAATAAACCTCCTTTACTCGTTCCTGCTTGTTCAACATAGTTGTTTTTGTAATATTTTTTTCACAAAATTATTGCAAGACAATGGTGTAAATACCCTTTACTTGTGAACAATTGTGTAAATTTGCGTTTTAATGTATAAAGAGGTAAATATACTAATTTTCATTAAAAGTTAAAATTAAATTAAGGGTTTGAAATCGAATAAAAAAGTAGCTTTTTACACCTTAGGCTGTAAGCTTAATTTTTCTGAAACATCGACCATTGCTCGAAATTTTTCGAGCGAAGGATTTGATCGTGTCGACTTTAACGATAAAGCCGATATGTATGTAATTAATACTTGTTCGGTAACCGAAAATGCAGATAAGCGTTTTAAAACAATAGTTAAAAAAGCGATTAAAAAAAACCCCGAAGCCTTTATAGCTGCCATTGGTTGTTATGCCCAATTAAAACCTGCGGAGCTAGCAGATGTAAACGGGGTTGACCTTGTTTTAGGAGCTTCCGAAAAGTTTAAAATCATCGACTATATTAATGATCTTACTAAAAACGATTATGGAGAAATACATTCCTGCGAAATAGAAGAAGCCGATTTCTATGTAGGTTCATATTCTATTGGCGACCGTACCCGTGCCTTTTTAAAAGTGCAAGATGGTTGCGATTATAAGTGTACCTATTGTACAATACCTTTGGCGCGTGGAATCTCCCGAAGTGATACCTTAGAAAATGTACTAAAAAATGCAGCCAAGATTTCGGCACAAGACATTAAAGAAATTGTGCTTACTGGTGTTAATATTGGCGACTATGGTAAAGGTGAGTTTGGAAATAAAAAACATGAGCATACTTTTTTAGAACTAGTAAAAGCACTTGATGATGTTCCTGGAATCGAACGTTTACGAATCTCATCAATAGAACCAAATTTACTTAAAAATGAAACGATTGATTTTGTAGCATCATCTAAAACTTTTGTACCACATTTTCATATTCCGTTACAAACGGGAAGCAATGCGCTCTTAAAATTAATGAAACGTCGATATTTACGTGAAGTATATATCGAGCGAGTTACTCGAATTAAAGAAGTGATGCCACATGCCTGTATTGGTGTGGATGTAATTGTTGGTTTTCCGGGTGAAACAGACGAGCGTTTTTTGGAAACCTATGCTTTTTTAAGTGAATTAAATATTTCGTATTTGCATGTGTTTACTTATTCTGAAAGAGATAACACTGAAGCTGCAACTATGGAAGGTGTAGTGCCAATAAATGTACGGAAGAAACGTAGTAAAATGTTACGCGGACTCTCGGTAAAAAAACGAAGAGCTTTTTATGAAAAGGAACTGGGACGCGAATACACTGTTTTATTTGAAGGTGAAAATAAACAAGGATTTATACATGGTTTTACCGAAAACTATATAAAAGTAAAAACTCCTTGGAATCCAGTACTTATTAATACTTTGCACAAAATTAAGCTTATAAAAATCGATGACGATGGTTTAGTTCGGTTTGATTTTGTTGAAACGAATGTGTTGCGTTAAGGATTGAGGCTTTGTTGGAGCTATTCTTGATATTTTATTAGCAAGCAAGCGACTGCCGAAAGCCTGACCTTCGATGCTTTGAGCCGTACACTGATTATTAGTCGGAAAATTATTCTAGATGGAAAACCGAAGTGTAGCGAAAAGTGAAGGAGGTAACGCCCTAAATATTAATACCCACAGGAAGTAATTCTTTATAAATACGCCTGTTCTTGCGCATAAAGGAAGCAATTTCGGGGCTGGTAGGTACCAAACTAATATTTCGGTCTTTTACTTCTTTGAAAACAGCTTTAAAAAATATTTCACGAAACCCTTGTTCTTCCATGTCTTCTGGCATAGAATACTTGGTTAAAAATATTTTTCGTTCTTGAAGAGAATACTCTATTCGAGCCATGTTATCGCCCACTTCTAGTTCAAACTGTCTCAAAAATTCATTATCGGTAATTTCAACATCTTCTATCATAATATTTGAATTTTCTAATCTTTTTCAAAGTTAATATAGCAATCGTGCCCAAAAGGCTTAAAATAATTACTAATTTTACGCTGCTAATTTACGAATTATCTTTGGGTATCTGTGTATTTATGTCGATAAACCTCTATGAGTGAAACTATAACACATGTTTATTTTGTGCCAGGATTGGCCGCTGGGAAAGAAATATTTAAACATATTTTGCTTCCAGAAGACCAATTTACTGTTCACTTTTTAAAATGGTTAATCCCTAATAAAAAAGAATCGATTGAAGCTTTTTCAAAACGAATGGCTGCTTTTGTAAAACATGAAAACTCAGTTTTAATTGGAGTTTCGTTTGGCGGCTTAATTGCGCAAGAAATGGCAGCGTTTTTAAACTTAAAAAAACTAATTATTATTTCTAGCATTAAGTCTAGAGACGAGATGCCGCAACGTTTAAAAACTGTAAGTAATACCTTTGCATATAAATTAATGCCATCACGAATTTTAGGTGGGATTAAAGACTTAACGAGTTTGGCTATTGGACCAAAATCTAAAAAACGTTTAGAGTTATATCAAATGTATCTTTCGGTTAGAGATAGACGCTATTTAAATTGGGCGGTTAAGAATATGGTTTGTTGGAATCGAGAAAAACCAGATTCAAAGGTTATTCATATTCATGGCGATAAAGATGGAGTGTTTCCAATTAAGAATATTGATAATTGTATTGTTCTAAAAGGGGGCACTCACATTATGATAATAAATAAATTTAAGTGGTTGAATGAACAATTACCTATTATAATTAATAGTTGATGCGTTTTATTTAGTATCTTTAAATTATAGTAAATTACCTGTAAAATATTTGTGTTATGAAGATTGTTGTTAAAATTTTGGTTGTCGTTCTTATAGTTGCTGGGGGTTCTTTTTTGATTAATGCTGTTCAGGATCCTCCAACCGATGAAAACTTTGAAGTAAAGCTTATTAATGATTATAATATTTATGCCCTCCCGATGCCAGAGTCATTAGACTTTGCAGGTGAGTCTGTTCCGTTAGATAACCCCGATATTCGTGAACGAATGGATAGAGAGTTATTGGTAAATACCTATTGGCAATCGAATGGCTTATTGCTTTTTAAAAGAGCTCATAAATACTTTCCTATTATTGAGCCATTGTTAGAAAAGTATGGTATTCCCGATGATTTTAAATATTTGGCTATTGCCGAAAGTGCCTTGCAAAATAATAGATCTCCTGCTGGTGCAGCGGGATTCTGGCATTTTATGAAAGGTACAGGTAAAGAATATGGCTTAGAAATAAACAATTATGTCGATGAACGTTATAACCTCGAATTAGCTACAAAAGTTGCTGCAGATTATTTGAAAAAATCAAAAAAACGATTTGGAAGTTGGACGCTAGCTGCTGCGGCATATAATGGTGGAAACGCTGGAATTAGTAAGCAACAAAAACGACAACAAGAATTTGATAGCTATTACGACCTTTTATTAAACGACGAAACGAGTCGCTATGTTTTTAGGATATTGGCCTTTAAAGAAATACTATCGAACCCTAAAAAATACGGGTTTAACTTTAGAGATAAAGACCTCTATAATCATATACCAACATATAAGGTAAAAGTTGACACGGCAGTTACCGACTTTACAGCTTTTGCTAAGGGATTCGGTATTAATTATAAAATTCTTAAACTTCACAATCCGTGGTTGCGGGATACTTTTTTAAAGAATGCTTCTGGAAAAGAATATTTTATTGAAATTCCGGAGGAAGGGTATTATAAATAAATTTGCTAGATACTAGACAATACCTAAAGCTGAATGTATTAATTTCACTCTTGTTTTACTACAACTGCATCGTCTTTAATAATACTTGCCTTTAAGAGCGAAATTCCGTTTAAAAAAGAGGTGTAATTCAGCTCGTACGATATTTCATATTCTTCATTATATGGATGTAAGACTCCTCTTCGAATATCAACTATTTTTTTATTTTCATTAATAAAGAATGAAGTAGGGAATCCTAAGCTGTGTTTCATACATTCAATTACATGGTTATGGGTATTTTCCATTTCATCGATATAAAGTATATGTATTTTTTTGCTGTATTCTCCTGAAACTTTTTTCACTTCTTTTTTAGAATTCCAAAAAAGAATCACGAAGTCAATTTCTTTATAATATTGCTCGGCAATTTCATTAAGCGCTGGAATTTCACCAATTCCTGGCGTGCACCAAGAAGCATAAGTCATTAAAAAAACAGGTTTTTCAAATTTATGAAATTGAATGATTTTTCCAGATAATTTTCGCATTTTAAAATTATCCATATAACTGCCATTGATTACATTTTTTACTAATGAATCAAATAAAAACTCGGCGCGTTCGAAATTAGAGTCTGAATAAGCTTTTTCACACTCTTTATTGTATTTTTTTATATTTTCTCCTATAACAGAAGAAAACAAGTTTTTATGCCCATAATCTTGCGATAGGGCTATAAAAGAGTTCAGTAAAAAGAATAAAAGTAATAATCTACTCATAGGCATTTATGGTTAAAGCCATAGTAAATATAACAAAATCAACGAATTATAAGAAAAATCTTACAATATTTTTTAAGGAACGATTTTTTGAAAGGCTAGTTTTATTTATTCTGAAAAGATTATCTTCTTCTTCCTCTGCCCCCACTACCTCCAGAATATTGTTGTCGAGGTTGTCCAACTTTTTTCATTTGCTGTTTCATCATTTTAATTTGTTCATCCAGCATATTATGTTTGTCTAGTTGTTTTGCTTCAGTTAGTAACTGCTGTGCTTCTCGTTTCCTGTTTTTAGACATCGCAATACCAGCAAGGTTTAGTTTAGCCATTGCAAGATCTGCACTCATTGAAAGCCCTAAAGAGATTGCTTTCTTAAAAAATTTTTCGGCTTCATTCATATTGGTTTGAGAAACCATAAGCCCTTGTAAATAGTTGTAATATCCGTGTTGTTTTTTGGTAAGCGCTCCGGCAGGGTTTTTTATTTTGAGAAGCCATTTTTGTGCCCCTGGAAAATCTTGTTTTCTTAGTCTTAAAAATGAAAGAAGTATAATTTCATTTTTAAAGTATAAAAAAACAAACATTGAAGCTAGTAATATATACATTATGCCATTACCTATAGCTCCTTCTGTAAATTGCCAAACTGCTACACCTAATACAAGTACAGCTAAAATTAGTTTTATATTTTTATTAAACATTTCTTCGCTCTTTTTTGGATGCCAAAGATATGAAAAACAAATAAAATTAATTCATTTTATTAACTACTATTGAATTTATTTACCAAGGTATTCGATATTGTTCAAGTATGTTTTATTGTTTTGTAAGTCGTATTCTTGATGGAACCGTTCCAAAACCAAAAACACCATCCCAACCCAAATAGCCTTCAACAAACCATATTTCAAAAACACTGTCATCTAAAGGGTTTATAGTTGAGTTTACTGTATCTGGCCCCAATAAAATTGGTTGCCCGTCTTCGCCACAAGGTGAGTTAAGGGTATTGTAGCGCAGTTGATTTTTTTCAAAAATAAGCTCATCACAAACAATAGAGAATCTATAAGTTCTGGGTAGCCTTAAAGGAAAGTTGTCGAATTTAACTGTGCGTACATTTGGCGAGTGTCCATTAGTAACTTCAACTAAAAATGGTTCTCCAAATGTTGGCCCGAAGGGTCCGTCTAATATACTCTCATAGAGATAAGTGCCTGTAAATAATTCATTTTCAATTGGCTCAACTATGTTAATAGTATAAATAAATGGCGACCCGAAGAAGGTGTCAAAACCCAAAATACAGGCTGAGGCATTATGACTTGAAAACACAAAATCATTCGATAGGTTTAATTCTAATCGAATTATAAACTGGTCTTTACATTCGACGATATCATGCTCTATTCCTGTAGTTTCTAATAGCTCATTAAAAGTATAATCAATTGTTGTTATTGGTAAGTCGAAACTACCTGGAGAAAAATCACTTGGCTGTAAAGTTTGTATTAATACTTCGCTTGTTGAAAAGTCTCCTGTTGCTATAGTGTTGTCTAAAAATCGAACATATACATTAACTGATTGTAATAAACCCCCATCTTCTTCATCTTGTTCTTGTATATCAACCGAAAAATTACTTTCAAGATTATCGATACTAAATTCTGAATTATTTATCTGTAATGTTCTAAGAAATGCGCCGTGTTCAATTCCGTTTACAACAGTTTCAATAGGTTTTTCGTCTGACGAGCACCCAATAAGTAACAAGTAAAATAATACAACAAAGAGGAAATGTTTTTTCATGATTAATTTTTTTCCGAAGATATCAATGCTATACTGTTTACTAGTAATTACCGATAAAGATTTACTTTTCAATTTTTATAAAAGAAAACATAAAATTTTAATTTATAAATAGAGAGATAATTATTTTAAGTTTTTCGTTTGTGAAAGAAAAAAATGATTGTATATTTGCACCCGACTTAATAAAAAGGTCAAGTTAATTTATAAATTCAGAAGAATTAAAAGAGTTTAGTAATGAAAAGAACATTTCAGCCATCAAAGAGAAAGAGAAGAAATAAGCACGGTTTTAGAGAGCGTATGGCTTCAGTAAATGGAAGAAAAGTACTTGCAGCTCGTAGAGCTAAAGGAAGAAAGAAATTATCTGTGTCTTCTGAAACTCGTCATAAGAAATAAATGTTAATAAATCTTATATAAAAAGGTGTTGTTTTTAAACAACACCTTTTTTTTATACCCGTACTCGTCGTATTTTTATGCGATTTTAAAAACCTCTAAAGAATGCCAAAAAATAAAAATATATCTTCTGTTTTAATAATTGGTTCTGGTCCTATCATTATTGGGCAAGCATGTGAGTTTGACTATTCTGGTTCGCAAGCTCTACGGTCATTGCGTGAAGATGGTATCGAAACAGTACTAATTAACTCGAATCCCGCAACAATCATGACCGACCCTACTATGGCAGATCATGTGTATTTGTTGCCACTTACCATAAAATCAATAGTACAAATCTTAAAAGAACATCCACAAATAGACTCGGTATTGCCAACAATGGGAGGGCAAACAGCATTAAATTTATGTATTGATGCAGACGAAAGAGGTATTTGGAAAGATTTTAATATAGGTATAATCGGGGTCGATATTGATGCAATTATAATTACTGAAGATAGAGAAAAATTTAAAAATTTAATGGCTAAAATTGGTGTCCCAATGGCACCTCAAGCAACAGCAACTTCTTATCTCGAAGGAAAAGAAATAGCGCAAGAGTTTGGGTTTCCTTTAGTTATTAGAGCTTCTTTTACTCTTGGTGGTGCTGGCGCATCTTTTGTTCATAAAACTGAAGAGTTTGACGAATTACTTACGCGTGGACTAGAAATTTCACCCATCCATGAGGTCATGATCGATAAGGCTTTAATTGGTTGGAAAGAATACGAACTAGAACTGCTGCGTGATAATAATGATAATGTTGTTATTATTTGTACCATTGAAAATATGGATCCAATGGGAATCCATACTGGCGACTCTATTACTGTTGCACCAGCTATGACATTATCTGATCGAACTTATCAGAAAATGAGGGATATGGCTATAAAAATGATGCGTAGTATTGGTGATTTTGCAGGTGGCTGTAACGTTCAATTTGCAGTTAGTCCAGATGAAAAAGAGGACATAATTGCCATCGAAATAAACCCTAGAGTTTCCCGTTCTTCTGCCTTAGCTTCAAAAGCAACTGGTTATCCAATTGCAAAAATTGCTTCAAAATTGGCGATTGGTTATACTTTAGACGAATTACATAATCAAATTACAAAATCAACTTCAGCATTATTCGAGCCAACACTCGATTATGTTATTGTGAAAATTCCGCGTTGGAATTTCGATAAATTTGAAGGTTCAGATCGTACACTCGGACTCCAAATGAAGTCGGTTGGAGAAGTTATGGGTATCGGGCGTTCGTTTCAAGAAGCCTTGCATAAAGCAACACAGTCGCTTGAAATTAAGCGTAATGGATTAGGTGCCGATGGAAAAAGTTATAAAAACTACGAGCAAATAATCGATAAACTCGAGCACGCAAGTTGGGATCGCGTATTCGTAATTTATGATGCTATACAAATAGGGATTCCGCTTAGTCGTATTCACGAAATCACTAAAATCGATATGTGGTTCTTAAAACAATACGAAGAACTTTACTTATTAGAAAAAGAAATTTCAACTTATAAAATTGAAACCTTAAGTCGTGACCTCTTGCTTGAAGCAAAACAAAAAGGGTATGGCGATAGACAAATTGCACATATGTTGGGTTGTTTAGAAAGTGAAGTGTATAAAAAGCGTGAAGAACTTAAAATTAAACGAGTTTATAAATTAGTTGATACCTGTGCTGCCGAGTTTAAGGCGCAAACACCTTATTACTATTCTACTTTCGAAAATGATATCGAGCTAAGTAATGGCGAACGATATACTGAGACAGATAGCGTAGTTACCGATAAGAAAAAGGTAATTGTTTTAGGCTCTGGTCCTAATAGAATAGGGCAAGGAATTGAGTTCGATTATTGCTGTGTTCATGGGGTTTTAGCGGCTTCTGAAGCTGGTTACGAAACCATTATGATAAATTGCAATCCCGAAACAGTTTCAACCGATTTCGATATTGCCGACAAATTATATTTCGAGCCTGTTTTTTGGGAGCATATCTACGATATCATTCGCCATGAAAAACCCGAAGGTGTCATTGTTCAACTTGGAGGACAAACTGCTTTAAAATTAGCCGAAAAGCTAGATCGTTACGGTATTAAAGTAATGGGTACAAGTTTTAAATCACTTGATTTAGCAGAGGATAGAGGAAGTTTTTCTAAAATATTAAAAGAAATAAATATTCCTTATCCCGAATTTGGTGTTGCACAAACCGCCGAGGAAGCATTAAAACTTGCCGACGTATTAGACTTTCCATTATTAGTGCGTCCTTCTTATGTTTTAGGTGGACAAGGAATGAAAATTGTTATTAATAAAGACGAATTAGAAGAACATGTAGTTGATATTCTTCGGAAAATGCCCAATAATAAATTATTGTTAGACCACTATTTAGATGGTGCTATTGAAGCTGAAGCCGATGCAATTTGTGATGGAGAAGATGTGTACATTATTGGTATTATGGAGCATATAGAACCTTGTGGTGTGCACTCGGGTGACTCGAACGCTACATTACCTCCATTTAACTTAGGCGAATTTGTGATGCAACAAATTAAAGATCACACAAAAAATATAGCATTGGCGCTAAATACAGTAGGCCTTATAAACATTCAGTTTGCCATTAAAGATGATATGGTTTATATAATTGAAGCCAACCCAAGAGCTTCAAGAACAGTTCCATTTATTGCAAAAGCATATGGCGAACCCTATGTAAATTATGCAACTAAAGTAATGCTTGGAGTAAATAAAGTTTCAGATTTTAACTTCAATCCGCAGTTAGAAGGGTATGCTATTAAACAACCAGTTTTCTCTTTTAATAAATTTCCAAATGTAAACAAACAATTAGGTCCCGAAATGAAGAGTACCGGAGAAAGTATCTTGTTTATCGATAGTTTAAAAGAAGATGCTTTTTATGAGCTTTATTCAAGGCGAAAAATGTATTTGAGTAAATAATAAAATCAAATTCGTATTCTTATATTTTAAAAACCATTCATGGTTATAAATATATTTTTATTAATGTTTTGTTTATCAGTTGTATTTGGGTTTTCACAAAAAAATATATGCTAAACGTACTTATAAAGCTTTTGAATGAGATGATATGCTAATATGGCTAAAAGAAGCTTATGATTTTAGTCAAGAAAAAGAAATAATTGAAGCAAGACGTTCGTTTTCTAGCAAGTATTTTTTCTTAACAATAAAAATGTAATATTGATGTAAATTAGATTTTTTTAATATTTTTTACTATTTTTCACAAATAACACTAGGGGTTTTTAATACTTAATTGTTTTATTAATATATAACGTTTTAAAATGGGGTTTAATGAAACAAGATCTTTCACTTTTTATATTAACTTTCTTTTGCTTACTTTTATTGAATAGTTGTTCTAGTAATAACCTTGATGATATTCAATCAGAATCAGTAAATACGAATCCGAACTTAGTAACATTTCAAGATGTAAAATTTACATTTGATAATGTATGTCAAGCTTGTCATTCTAACCCACCACAAAACGGCGCTCCAATGCCTTTAGTTACATATCTAAATGTAAAGGATGCTGTTATTAATAGAGGGCTTTTAGACCGAATTAGTAGAGCTAATGGTGATGATGGATTAATGCCAAATGGCGGGCCAAGGCTCCCACAATCGATTATCGATATGATGTTTCAGTGGAATAGTGACGGACTTTTAGAAAATTAATATATAAAAATTATGAAAAATATAATAGCAATTATTTTATGTGTCTTTTGTTTGAGTTTTTCAGTAAATGGACAAAAATATAGCACAAAAACAGGGCAACTTATTTTTGAAGCTTCCGTAGCTTCTTTTGAAGAAGTTAAAGCAACCAACGATAATGTTAGTGCAATCCTTAATACTGAAACTGGAGATTTTGCCAGTTTGGCTTTAGTAAAAGGATTTCGGTTTAAAGTAGCTTTAATGGAAGAACATTTTAATGAAAATTACGCCGAATCTTCTAAATTTCCAAAAGCTGTTTTTAGAGGAAAGCTAGTAAATTTCGATGCTTCTCAATTATCTGAAGAAGAACAAACATACACTGCTTCTGGAATTATTAATATGCATGGAGTCGATAAGGTTATTGAAACACAACTCGTACTTAAAAAAGTTGATGGCACAATTTATTTAACGACAAATTTTATACTAAAGCCAGCAGATTTTAATATCGAAATACCAAGTGTTGTTAGCAGTAAAATTGCTGAAGAAATTAATGTTAACGGAACTTATAAACTTAAAACCAAATAACATGAAAAAATCAACAAAGCTTCTTATAGCTGTTGTACTACTTGTTGTAGCTGGGTATTTTGGATATAATTATATGTATCATGATCACCGCGATATCGCTTCCGAAGCTGCAAAAGTAGAACTTAAAGCCGATGCATTAACACAGCTATTTATCGATAATCAAGGAGAGGAAGTTCTTAATAGCACAGTACTAGTTTCTGGTGTTATTACTGAAATGGATTCGCAATCAATTACACTTAACAATGCCGTACAATGTAGTTTCGATGGAGAACTTCCCGAAGTCGCTATTGGAGATGAATTGAAAGTAAAAGGAAGGTGTATCGGTTACGACGACCTCTTTGAAATAGTAAAATTAGACCAAAGTTCGTTAGTTAAATAAATTAAAAAAGGACCATTGAAAAATATTTTTATCATATTGTTGTTTGTACCTTTTATAGTATTCTCTCAAGACGATTTGTTAGA
>Ga0256847_1000691_pt1 | contig 20002 bp, 13 predicted proteins | sample TeddybearmetaG_FD_189099 | JGI IMG/M metagenome (GOLD analysis project Ga0256847, IMG submission 189099) | Hydrothermal vent microbial communities from East Pacific Rise, Pacific Ocean - Teddybear | ecosystem: Environmental > Aquatic > Marine > Hydrothermal vents | place: Pacific Ocean: East... | reverse complement strand
TGACTCCTATCAGGAAAGAATTTAAATACGGCAATCATCTTGTAACAATGGAAACGGGCGAAATTGCTCGGCAGGCCAGTGGAACAGTTTTGATTGATGTTGAAGGTACTTCAGTACTTGTGGCTGTCGTTGGTAAAAAAGAAGCTCAAGGGGGCGATTTTTTTCCTTTAACTGTTAACTATCAAGAGAAAGCGTATGCTGCAGGTAAAATACCGGGTGGTTTCTTTAAACGTGAAGGCCGCCCTACAGAGAAAGAGACATTAACATGTCGTCTGATTGATAGACCTATACGCCCATTATTTCCTGATGGATATACCAATGAAGTACAAATTGTAGCAACAGTTATCTCATTAAACCCGGAAGTTGATACTGAAATTCCTGCTTTATTAGGTGCCTCTGCTGCTCTTGCGATTTCTGGATTACCTTTTAATGGTCCTGTAGGTGCTGCTAGCGTAGGATATAAAGACGGTTCTTATTTATTAAACCCATCAAAAACAGAGCTGGAAGAATCACAATTACAACTAGTAGTTGCGGGTACTGAGCATGCTGTTTTAATGGTTGAATCTGAAGCAGATTTGTTATCAGAAGAAGTCATGTTAGGCGCTGTTTTATTTGGCCATGAGCAAATGCAATGTGCTATTACGGCCATTAATGAGTTTGCTACTGAAGTTGCTACACCTGCATACGAATGGGTTGCAGATGAAAAAGATACAGCACTGGAAGGTCTGGTAAAAACAGAAGTTGAAGCAGGTATCAAAGCAGCTTATACCATTGCTGAGAAATTAGTTAGACAAGATGAATTGTCTGCTATCCGCAGTGCTTGTGTAGAAAAATTGACCAGTTCTGAACTTTATGAAACTGAGCAATATGAAGAAAGAGATATTAGAGAAATTATAGAACATGTTGAAAAAACAATTGTTCGTGGTTCTATTCTGAATGACAGAGTGAGGATTGATGGACGTGATCTATCAACTGTAAGAGCTATATCAGTTAAAACAGGACTGTTAGACAGAACGCATGGTTCTGCCTTATTCACTCGTGGAGAAACGCAAGCTTTGGTTGTCGCCACTTTAGGAACTGAGCGCGATGCACAAATTATTGACAGTTTAGCGGGTGAATATAAAGAACCTTTTATGTTGCACTATAACTTTCCTCCATACTGTGTTGGCGAAACAGGTTTTGTAGGATCTCCTAAGCGCCGTGAAATTGGGCATGGTCGTTTGGCTAAACGTGGTGTTGCCGCTGTTTTGCCTAATATGGAAGAATTTCCATATACCATTCGTGTGGTTTCTGAAATTACAGAATCTAATGGTTCAAGTTCGATGGCTTCTGTTTGTGGTAGTAGTCTTGCTTTAATGGATGCGGGTGTGCCTATTAAAGCAGCTGTTGCAGGTATTGCGATGGGCCTGATTAAAGAAGGCGACGATTTTGCAGTGTTATCCGATATTTTAGGTGATGAAGATCATCTAGGTGATATGGATTTCAAAGTGGCAGGATCAGTAGATGGTATTACTGCTCTGCAAATGGATATCAAGATTGATGGGATTACTGCTGAAATTATGCGAGCTGCTTTAGAACAGGCGAAACAAGGTCGTTTATTTATTTTAGCTGAAATGAGCAAGATATTATCTTCAACTCGTGAACAAATGTCTGATTTTGCACCTAGAATCATTACTTTTAAAATTGATCCTAGTAAAATTCGTGAAGTTATTGGTAAAGGTGGTGCGACTATTCGTGGAATTACCGAAAAAACCGGCGCTAATATTGATTTGACCGATGATGGAATTGTTAAAGTTTCCTCTGTAGATAAAGCTGCGGGCGAAGAAGCAAAATGTATAATCGAAGAAATTACAGCAGAAGTTGAAGTCGGTAAAATCTACGATGGTAAAGTAGCTCGCTTAATGGATTTTGGTGCATTCGTAACTATATTGCCAGGAAAAGACGGATTGGTTCATATTTCTCAAATCTCTGATGAGCGTGTTGAGAAAGTGAGTGATAAATTATCTGAAGGTGATATTGTTAAAGTCAAAGTGCTAGAAATTGATCGTCAAGGTAGAGTCAGATTAAGCATGAAAGAGGTCGGTAAAGAAGATTAATTTTTTATTGATGCAATAAAAAAGGGCCGAAAGGCCCTTTTTTTATGAGAGAAAATAACTTAGGTATTTCGTAAATCAGGAACAAAAAAATACTTATCAGTAAATGATGCGTTGTTACGACATGGGTCTTCAAAGGCTGTTATGGCAGTAACCAGTTCCTGCTCTAAGCCGCTCTACAATTATCAATAATTTTGAAAGTCATGTTAGCAATGACTACAAGGCCTATCTAATGATTTGTTGTGACAGAACAAATTACTTACCACGAATAATACTGAGAAAGATGTTTTCAACTCAATCTATTAAAACTTAGTGATGATTTGTTGTCTTTGCTATATAGCTACTCATTCTGACTATTTCTAATTGATTCAAAATAGGGATTTATCATATGTTTTCAAAGCAAGTTTTTGATCTGGATTGTAGGGCATGTAAACGACTTGATGGTTTTTTATCTGAAGTCAAACATAAACATCCTGATTATCATGCGCGTCCTGTGGCCCCTTTCGGTGATAAAAATGCCCAATTATTAATAGTTGGATTGGCACCAGGCATGCATGGGGCTAATGCGACCGGTCGGCCTTTTACCGGAGACTATGCAGGATTATTGTTATATGAGGCATTATTTGATTTTGGCTACAGTAATCAAAAAGATTCTGAATCCTTGGGTGATGGCTTAAAATTGAATAACTGCCGTATTACAAATGCTGTCAAATGTTTGCCTCCACAAAATAAACCAACAGGGCCAGAAATTAATCAATGTAATCATTTTTTGCTGGAAGAAATAAAAACACTGCCGGATAAAGCTGTAATAATGGTTTTAGGAGGTATTGCACATAACGCAGTTTTAAAAGCATATGGTTTAAAACTAAGTATTACTAAATTTGGTCATAATAAGAAATTTCAATTACCTGATGGCAGGATGTTGGTAAGTTCATATCATTGTAGTCGGTATAATGTACAGACGAAACGATTAACAAGAGAAATGTTTGCCGATGTGTTTATAACAATTGGTGCTTTAGTAGGTTGATTTTATTAGGAGGTTATCAAACAAATCATTGATTCCCCAATGCTAGCAGAATGAATTCGAAAAATTTGTATACTTTCTAATTGACTGACTTAGAAATTTAGGCGATAACTGTTTTGAAAAAGGCCCTATAAATAGCCTGTATACAGGCATTTAACAGAAATATTTAACCCTGGTATTAAACAAAGGGCACCGGCTTGTTGTCTGGCTGATGGTGACTTCTGGTTATTTTGAATGGTTTATAAAGGCCATAACATTAGAATAAATAACATCACAATGATGGTCGCCAAATTCATAGATTTGCATACCCGCAACTTTCAGATAACTCTGGATTTGACTACGAAGAATACGTTTAGCTCTAAAATAACGGGTTTTTACCGTTTTTTCTTTAATATTTAGTATTTCTGCTGTCTCTTTAACGCTTAACTGCTCTACAGCGCGTAACACAAAAACAATTCGGAAATCTTCTGGCAGCTTATCAATATGTTTAACAATGAGTTTTTGTAATTGCGCATTTTCTAAAGTGGTATCGGGAAGATCTTTGTTATTGCTTTGCTGGATGTTTATTTTGTGATCACTTTCTGTATTTTCAAAAAGTTGAATTACATCATCTGTCATAGACACCTCCCTTTTATACTTACGTAGATACATAAAAGCTTCATTTCGAGTAATAGTGGCTAACCATGAAAAAAATTGGATTGATCCACGAAATTCATTGAGTTTAGTATATGCCTTAATATGAGCTTCTTGCACAATATCCATTGCTGCAGCATCATCAGTTACAATACTACGAGCAACACGAAACATGCGTTGGTTATAACGCCTTATAATGTCACCATATGCATTATCATCTCCCGCTTTTATACGCGTAATAATATCTAGATCTGTGACATTGTCGGAAGATACAGTGGTTTTTTTAGTTTTAATGGTTTTAGTTTTTATTTGAGCTGTTTGTAACATACTTAGATCCAGTTATTATTTGTACAAATAGAGGTTAAAGGCCACTGTTTTAAATCATGTTAATAGTAGCCTAACTCTGTGTTTCCGCAGCGGCACAGAGCACAAACTATTGGTTTTCCAAAAGTCAAAAAATCCGTTAAAACTAAAAGAAAAGCCAGGATTTTTTATTCACTGGGAAACCAATAACTCGTGCCTTGTGTTATCCGCATAGAAGTTACCGTTTCAGAGTTGAATCAAACATTAAGGAACGAGCGTCAAAGATAATTTTCCTTTCATGGATGGATGAAGCCCACAGTGATAAACCATTGGTTTTTTCACTACAAATGTGTATGTTTCACCAGTGGCTAAATCAGGTGAAATAACGCTTTGATCAATACTTTCGACAATATTATGTGGCACAATATCTTTGTTTATCCACGTTATAGTATCACCGGGTTTCACCTCAAGCTTTTTTGGAACAAATGCAAAACCTGATATTTCAACATTATGTTGGGTAAGTTTAAAAGAGTTCTCGGCAGATTCTACATTTTGTACGAAAAGATATAATAAGCCGGAAACTATCCACAATAGTATTTTAAAATTGATTATTTTAATGCTTGCGTGGTGTTCGTTTACAATATTCATTAAATTTGCTGTTGAATCATTTGACAATGAGCAAGATGCGCTCTAAATGCGGGAAGAACTGAAACTAGCAATGCTTTAAGCTCATTATTTTGAGCGGCAGGAATAAGTTGATTTTCAATCACGCCGATGACAGCTTGATGATATGCAACTTCATGCCCTATATAACTCTTGTCAAAAGCATTACCTGATAGTGACTGTAAATTTGCTTCATGATTAGTGGATTGTGTTGCGAGAGTTGTTACCAGGCTGTTATTAACAGGGGTAACTCCTAGTTTTGTCACCAGTGCTATAGCTGAATCTAATACAGCATTATGATCGGTAATCATTCTCTCGGCAAAATTTTTGACCAATGTGTTTTCTGAGCGTTCTAAAGCAATCTTTCCGGCTGAAATATCAATATTGTTGGCACCAACTACGATAGCTGCAATATTTGCATCAGTTATAATTTCGGCTTGTTGAATTTTATTTGCATTCGCGCACCCAATTAGTAAAGCAAAGGTAGAAATGGTGAAGATTAGGTTGTTGCGTAAGTTAGTTAGAGGTTTATTTATTAATAATGGCATAATAGTTTCTTATTAGAAAGTGATGAATATAAATATTCTTGAAACTTCAAGATGCAAGTACTAAAAAAAAGGTTCCCAAAAGATGGTTTTATTATTTTAGATCGCTTATACAAAACTACGCACATTCAGCAAAAAGCTGTGTAATTGGTGCCCTGAAAAGTGTTGACACATCAGTAGTGACTTTTAAATATCTGATGCATTTTCAGTGCATAGTGGTTGAGCTTAATCTCCAGTAATTTAAAAATGTACATAAAAACATGAGCGAGTCGGATTTTGACATCAAAGACTTCTTAAAGAATCTGACTAAACGCCCTGGCATTTATAAAATGCTCAATGACAAGGGTGATATTATTTATATTGGTAAGGCTAAAAACCTGAAGAACCGGGTTTCCAGTTATTTTAGAACAGGCACAGCTTCTCCAAAGCAGCAAGCAATGGTGGTTAAAATAGCTGCTATTGAAGTAATAGTAACTCATACTGAGGGTGAAGCATTGTTGCTGGAAAGCCAGCAAATAAAGCGATTTAAACCGCGCTATAATATTTGTCTGCGTGACGATAAATCCTATCCTTATATATTTATCTCCAGTTATCATGATTATCCGCAAATTACTTTTCATCGAGGCGCTAAAAAGAAACGAGGGAAGTATTTTGGACCCTACCCGAGTGCAGGAGCAGTAAAAGAAACATTAAAAATTTTGCAAAAGATTTTTCCTGTCAGGCAATGTGATGATTCGTATTTTAATAACCGTACACGTCCCTGTTTACAATATCAAATTGAGCGCTGTACTGCGCCTTGTGTGGATTATATTGATATTGCGAGTTATGCGGAAGATCTGAATAATACGGTTCTATTTTTGGAGGGTAAAGGCAATTTATTGATTGATCAATTGATAGATAAAATGGAATCTGCATCTAAAAACTTAGAGTTTGAACGTGCAGCGGTTTATCGAGACCAGATTACACGATTAAGAACAGTTTTAGAGAAGCATTTTGTGCATGGAGAAAAAGGGGATGTGGATATTATTGCTTGCGCAAGTAAGGCGGGAGTGGCTTGTGTGCAAGTATTTTTTATCCGAAATGGACAGAATTTAGGAAATAAACTGTTTTTTCCAAGAATAAAAGGAGATACCACTGCAAATAGCATATTGCAGGCATTTATTGCACAATACTATTTAGAGAGGCAAGCCCCCTATGAACTGATAGTTAGCCATGCCATGGAGGAGTCTGATTTATTGGCCGAAATGCTAACCAGACAAGCTAAGCACTCAGTAAGTATCGCTGTTAATGTAAGAGGGGAACGCCTCAAGTGGTTACAGATGGCGGAAATGAATGCAGAAAATTCGCTATTGAGTAAATTATCAGACAAACAAGGTATTTATGCTCGATATCTTAGTTTGCAGGAGGAGTTGGGATGTGTAGATTTACCAAACAGACTGGAGTGTTTTGACATTAGTCATACTCAAGGAACCCAGACGGTTGCATCCTGTGTGGTTTTTGATAGAGAAGGACCATTAAAGTCAGCTTATCGGCGGTTTAATATCGAAGGAATTACGCCAGGTGATGATTATGCCGCCATGTATCAAGCAGTACATCGACGATATAAGCGTCTGAAAAAAGGTGAGCATCAAGCGCCTGATATCCTTTTTATAGATGGAGGAAAAGGTCAAATCAATGAAGCACAAAAGGCATTAGATGAATTAGAGGTAAATAATGTTATGATAGTGGGTGTTTCTAAAGGTCCTGATCGAAAAGCCGGTATGGAAAAATTGATTTTGGTTGAACAACAGCAACCGCTCGATATAACATCGGGTGCCAGTGCTCTATTATTAATTCAACATATACGGGATGAAGCTCATCGATTTGCCATTACAGGCCATAGACAACGCAGGGCAAAGGTAAAAAAAGAATCTGTGCTGGAAAGCATAGTCGGCTTAGGGCCAAAAAGAAGACAAGTTTTATTAAAGCAGTTTGGAGGTCTACAAGGTGTTTCTAACGCTGGAGTAGACGCACTCGCTGGAATTAACGGCATAAGTAGACTATTAGCACAACGAATTTACGATATATTTCATCATCAAGATGGCCATTGAATTTAACTTACCCACAAATCTGACATTATTACGAATTGCGTTAATTCCTTTATTAGCCATCGTATTTTATTTGCCATGGGAGTATTCCAATGTGGCTAGTACCGTTATTTTTGCAATTGCCGGGTTCACTGATTGGCTGGATGGTTATTTAGCCAGAAAAATGAGTCTAGAAACTGCATTTGGGGCATTTTTAGATCCCGTTGCGGATAAACTAATGGTTGCATTTGTTTTAGTACTTATTGTTCAGGCTGAGGCCAGTGCAACCTTGGCTATTGCTTCTGCTGTCATTATTGGACGGGAAATTACTATAGCATCCTTAAGAGAATGGATGGCTGAAATTGGTCAAAGAGCCACAGTGAAAGTATCAGCATTAGGGAAATGGAAAACAACTGCCCAGATGGTGGCAATTGGGCTATTACTCTATAAAGATGATTTATTTGGATTGCCGATTAACTTAATGGGGTATTGGCTGCTGTATATAGCTGCATGTTTGACCTTGTGGTCAATGATTAACTATTTATCCGCTGCCTATACTACCCTGAACGAAGAATAACAATAATTATCAAAGTTGTAAAAAATTTTAAATGGATACGGAAAAAAAAAGTAAGGCTAAAAAGCCAGTAACGCAGGATGAAATATTATTAGCATCATTAAAATTATTTTCGGAAAAAGGCTATTTTAATACTTCTTTATCTGATATTAAAGATGCTGTTGGTATAAAAACTACCAGTGGGATTTACCAACATTTCAAGAATAAGCAAGCGATTGCTGAAGTACTGTTTGGTAATATCATTGATAGTTTGAGTATCTCTATTGATGATATTCGGCGTAGAAACAGAAAAGCCTCTGAACAGTTAAGAGAATTTGTTGATTTATTATTTAGACTAACTGAGGAAGCGCCTGAAATAGTTCATTTTCTACTCATTGTTAACATAAAAGAGATTTTGCCTGAGCATAAGCCCTTGTTAGAAACGGCTCCATTCAACAAAATCAGCCGAATTATACAAAATGGTATTAAAGATGGGGAAATTCGTTCGATAGACCCGTTGCTGGCTTATAGTTATTTTTTTGGTATTATCAACCATACTCTCCGTCTGGTACTTTCAGGCGATTTGCCTAAAGAAGCGGATAGTTATCAATCCCAGGCGTGGTTATCTGCATGGGGCAGTATAGCCAAAAAATGAAATAAAGTGACCTGAAGTAGTTGGCTAGGAGGCTGTCCGAGAATAGAAAGCGTAGCGAGGGAAACCCATTTTGAGTCAGTTATTTTGATCATTTAAGGCGAATAGTTGCGCTATTAAACGAAAATGATCGGAAAAACTGGCCAAAATGGGCTTTGCCGCAGTAGGTCTTCTATTCTCGGACAGGCTCCTAGTTTTAATCCCCCCAATCTTAAACACAAAATAATGCTTTAAAGGCATGTTCAAAAACTTTTTGTTACAATCTGAACAACAATCTAATCATTCTCAATTAGATAGTAGTTTATTAGAAAAGCACTATCAGGAACTGGTAGTTAAACATCACATTCAAAGTGATGATGCTCAAATAAATGTTCTTGGGCATCTACAGCAACTTTTAAATAATATTTCAGCACAACTAGAACAGGAAAAGCAGTTGATTTTTAGTCGCCTACTTTCTTCCTATTCCCTCCAAACCACAAAAAGCTTATATATATTTGGTGATGTTGGGCGCGGTAAATCGATGTTGATGGATTTGTTTTTTGAAGCCTGTCCAATTGAATCTAAGCGACGTATACACTTTCATGCTTTTATGCAGGAAGTTCATGATTATATGCACTATTGGCGAAAAAATCATCAAGGAGATCCGCTACCGTCCTTAGCTATTAAAATAAGACAAGCTTCTGTTTTATTGTGTTTTGATGAATTCCAAGTGACTGATATTGCAGATGCCATGCTTTTGTCCAGGTTATTTACACGTTTAATTAATCAAAGGGTGATTTTTGTTTTAACATCAAACCAGCATCCTGATGATTTATATAAGAATGGATTACAAAGGGAGCTGTTTTTACCCTTTATAGAATTATTAAAACAGTCCTCTGATATATTGGAGTTGGTTTCAAAAGAAGATTATCGGCTTTTGCATTTCAAATCCATGAAAACTACTTTTTATAGTAGACCAGAAGGGGGAGATGCTTTTTTACAGAAAAGTTATAATGAATTAACAAATTATGGTATTACAGAACAAAAAACGCTTCATGTTAAAGGTAGGGAAGTCAATTTTGTAGCAGTTCATGGCGATATTTTGTACACATCATTTGATGAACTTTGTGTGAGAGAATTAGGACCCGCAGATTTTTTGGCCATTGCAAATGAATTTAACACCTTATTAATTGCTAATATCCCCCGTTTTTCTATAGAGTTCAGGGATCAGGCCAGACGGTTTGTAACTTTGATTGATGCCTTATATGAGCAAAATGTTAAATTAATATGTACAGCTGCCTTACCCGTCGAGGACTTTATTTTTGAAGATAGCGTTTTTGATTTTAAACGCACGCGCTCACGATTGATTGAAATGCAATCAGAGCAGTATTTTCAACGTCGGCATTTGATAGCAACAAGTAAAACATAACAGATTTTATTGTGGTTTTTTCAATGACCTCATCAAGTAAAAATAAACCCTTACAACGTTGTGAGGGTTTAGGTAAAAATAGCTCTATGCCTTGTTACTTAGGTACTTATCAATAGCTTTGGCGGCATTGCGGCCTTCATTAATTGCCCAGACCACCAAAGACTGGCCTCGACGGCAATCGCCAGCAGCAAATACACCTTCAATATTGGTTGTGAATTCGCCATACGCGGCTTTGATATTGCTGCGCTGGTCGTGTTCAAGTCCCATCATATCAATTGCAGTTTGTTCGGGACCTAGAAAACCAAGTGCCAGAGTGATGAGATCTGCTTTCCATTCTTTCTCACTGCCTTCAATTTCATGCATCTGGAAACGACCACTGTCATCTTTAGTCCACTCAACATTAATCGTTTTAATTCCAGTCAGGTTGCCTTTTCCATCGTTGATAAATTCCTTGCTTAGAATACAGTATTCCCGAGGGTCTTTACCGTTTCGCTCAGTGGCTTCCTGATGGCCATAATCTACGCGGAAAATTTTTGGCCATTGTGGCCAAGGGTTATCCAGGGCACGTTCCAATGGTGGTTCCGGTAATAATTCAAAGTTAACCAGGGTTTTACAACCGTGCCTAAGCGAAGTGCCGATACAGTCAGTACCCGTATCTCCCCCACCTATGACGATGACATTTTTACCTTTAGCGCTAATGTATCTGTCATCCTGAAGTTTACTGTCAAGCAAGCTCTTAGTGTTCCGTGTAAGAAAGTCCATTGCAAAGTAGATACCCTTAAGTTCACGCCCCGGGATAGGCAGGTCTCTTGGTTTGGTTGCACCGGTTGCCCATAATACAGCGTCAAACTGTTGAGTCAGATCATTTGGGTCTATATAGCTGATTTTGAGATCAGCATCCAGCATAATCCTGTTGACGTGTCCTGCAGGAAAGTCCTCGGTTTTTCCAATGTGGGTATTGGTAAAAAATTCCACACCTTCACTACGTAGTTGGTCTATACGTCGATCGATTACCCCTTTATCAAGCTTCATATTAGGGATGCCGTACATTAGCAAGCCACCGATACGGTCGGCACGTTCATAAACGCTAACTTTATGGCCGGCTCTGCGTAATTGTTGGGCAGCGGCGATGCCAGCGGGACCGGAACCAATGATAGCAACAGATTGGCCGGATTCACTGGTGGGAAGCTGGGGTTTAACCCAGCCCTCCTCAAAGCCGCGATCAATGATCGAATTTTCGATATTCTTGATGGTGACCGGAGGAGAGTTGACACCTAAAACACAAGAACCTTCACAAGGAGCAGGGCAAACGCGGCCTGTGAATTCTGGAAAGTTGTTGGTTTTGTGCAGGAGATCAAGCGCATCATGCCAGCGGCTATGATAAACCAGATCATTCCATTCTGGAATCAGATTGTCGACCGGACAACCGGTGTCTGACTGGCAGAACGGCACACCACAATCCATACACCGAGCACCTTGAGTTTGCAGATGATTTTCCAAAGGATCGGTGTAAATTTCTGCGTAATCATTTAAACGCAACATAGGATCACGATACGGTACTGTTTCTCGTTGGTATTCTTTGAATCCAGTCGGTTTACCCATCGGTCATTGCTCCGTGTACTGTAGTTTCTTGTTCTTCATCGTGTAGCGCACGTTCTGCCAGAACACGTTTATAGTCAACTGGCATAACTTTGACGAATTGTCCCAGGAATGAATACCAATTATTTATAATCTTTTCTGCCACCTTTGAGCCGGTGTGATCATAGTGCAATTGAATTAGACCACGTAGTTCGTCAATATCATGTTCATGTTCAACTTTTTCCAGTTCAATCATTCCAGAGTTGCAGTTTGAAGCAAATACATGGTCGTAATCCCAAATATATGCGACACCACCACTCATACCAGCAGCAAAGTTACGTCCTGTAGGACCCAGTATCACGACGCGTCCCCCCGTCATGTATTCACAGGCATGATCTCCGACACCTTCAATAACTGTGTTGGCTCCAGAATTGCGGACACAAAACCGTTCAGCTGCTCGGCCGCGGAAGAAAGCCTGACCTGAAGTGGCACCGTAAAGAACAACGTTACCAACGATGATATTTTCATTGGCTTCGAAGGTACTGTTTTTGGGAGGATATACGGTAATGTTACCACCTGATAATCCTTTGCCTACATAGTCGTTAGCATCGCCCTCTATTTCCATAGTAATACCACGAGCCAGAAATGCGCCAAAACTTTGACCAGCGGAACCATTGAATTTAATGTTTATGGTACCTTCAGGTAACATTTGAGCGCCCCATTTTTTCACCAGGGTGTGACTAAGTATGGTACCGACAGTGCGGTCGGTGTTGATAATGGGCAATTCAATATTAACCTTGTTGCCATTTTCCAAGGCATCTTTGGAAAGTTTGATTAACTTGTTGTCGATTACTTTATCCAAACCATGGTCTTGTGCAATGGTTTTGTATACTTCAACCCCTTCGTGTGGCTTGGGGGCCATGGTCAGTAATGAGGTTAAATCCAGGCCATCTGACTTCCAGTGCTGAATCGCTTCATTGGTTTCCAACACATCAGTACGACCTATCATTTCATTGATAGTACGGAAACCAAGCCTAGCCATCAATTCACGTGCTTCTTCGGCAACCATAAATAGATAGTTGACTACATATTCCGGATCGCCATTAAATTTTTTGCGTAGTTCTTTATCTTGAGTTGCAATGCCGACAGGGCAGGTGTTCAAATGACACTTACGCATCATTATGCAGCCTAAAGAAATCAATGGGGCAGTGCTGAAGCCAAATTCCTCGGCACCCAGCAATGCTGCAATAACTACATCTCGACCGGTTTTCAAGCCACCGTCAGTTTGTAGGGTTACCCGTGAGCGTAAATCTTTCATTACCAGAGTCTGGTGGGTTTCTGCGATGCCTAATTCCCACGGCAGACCGGCATGCTTGATACTAGTAAGCGGTGATGCTCCTGTACCGCCACCGTCTCCTGATATCAGTATATGGTCCGCATGTGCCTTGGCAACACCTGATGCAATGGTACCTACACCCACTTCAGAAACAAGTTTGACGCTGATACGCGCAGAAGGGTTCGAGTTCTTCAGATCTGAAATTAATTGCGCCAGATCTTCTATAGAATAAATGTCGTGGTGTGGCGGTGGACTGATCAGGCCGACGCCAGGGGTAGAATGTCGCAGGCGGGCTATATAACTATCGACTTTCTTACCCGGTAATTCACCGCCTTCACCAGGCTTGGCACCTTGTGATATCTTAATTTGTAATTCGTCAGCATTGGCCAGATACCAGATGGTAACGCCAAAGCGACCTGAAGCAATTTGCTTGATTGCCGAACGTTTACTATCGCCGTTGGGCATGGGGGTGAAACGGAGAGGATCTTCTCCACCTTCACCCGTATTGCTCTTGCCACCTAGACGATTCATTGCGATGGCCAATGATTCATGCGCTTCTGCGGAAATAGAGCCAAAACTCATTGCGCCGGTACAGAAGCGTTTGACTATGTCTGCGGCGGGTTCCACTTGTTCCAGCGGGACTGCAGTCAGGTTGTCTCTAAAACCAAGCAAACCTTTGATTGAACAGCGAGTTTTGGCATCGTTGTTCATATGATCAGCGAATTGCTGGTAGGTCTCGGGATTATTGGTTCTCGTCGCCAGCTGAATGTCTGAAATAGCCTGTGGATCCCACATATGACGTTCTCCACCGGCACGCCAGTGGAATTCGCCGTTGTTAGGTAGAGTGTCATCCCGGTTATTCGGATTTTCAGGATAGCCAATATCATGACGACGGATACATTCGGTGGCGAGTACATCATAGTCGACACCTTGGATACGACTTGCAGTGCCGGTAAAACAACGGTCGACGACTTCGTCGCGTAGTCCGACAGCTTCAAATATTTGTGCACCTTTGTAACTTTGCAGAGTAGATATACCCATCTTTGCCATGACTTTGAGCATACCTTTTGCAACTGCTTTTCTGTAGGTAGCAACAACAGTGTCGTCATCTGGCATGTCGTTTTCCATTAGACCTTCACGTCGTGCCTGCCAAAGTGATTCAAAGGCCAGATATGGATTGATCGCATCGGCTCCATAGCCAATTAACAGACAGTGGTGATGGACTTCACGAGCTTCTCCGGTTTCAACAACGATACCTATCTGGGTGCGCTTGAATTGACGCACCAAGTGTTGGTGGATGGCACCCGTTGCCAGCAAGGCGGGTAGGGCAATTTGATCAGGGCCGAGATTGCGGTCGGATAGAATCACCAGTTGAAAACCACTTTCAATCGCATGTTCGGCTTCGTTACAAATCCGATTCAGAGCACTTAAAAGTCCAGAATTACCTTGCTGTTTCGGCCAGGTAATATTAATAGTTTTGCTTTTCCAGCCACGGTGATCCATATGTTTGATCGCCGCCAGTTGTTCATTGGACAGTATCGGATGTTCGATTAATAAACGGTGGCAATGTTTTTCTGTCGTTGTGAGTAGATTCGCTTCCGGTCCAATATAGCATTCCAGCGACATGATGATTTCTTCGCGTATCGAGTCAATCGATGGGTTGGTGACCTGGGCAAATAGTTGTTTGAAATAATCATATAGCATACGTGGCTGGTCGGAAAGACAGGCCAACGCAGAATCATTACCCATTGAGCCTAAAGGATCACGTTTTTCCCGAATCATTGGTAATAGCATAAATTGCAAGGTCTCAGAGGTAAAACCAAATGCCTGCATACGTGCCATCAGGGTTTCTGGGTTGAAACCGTGAGGTTCTTTTTTAGGTTCTAGTTCACTGAGTAGAATACGTTCTTTTTTTAGCCAGTCCCAATAAGGACGCTGAGTGGAAAAATCATTTTTGAGTTCTTCGTCTGGAATCAAGCGACCTTGTTCAAAGTCAACCAGAAACATACGTCCAGGTTGTAACCGGCCTTTATATTTGACGTTTTCTGGTGCAACAGGAACAACCCCAACTTCCGATGCCATGATGACATGATCGTCGTGGGTTAGATAATATCGGCTGGGACGTAGACCGTTACGGTCAAGAACCGCACCAATATATTTACCATCGGTAAACACGATTGAAGCCGGGCCATCCCAGGGCTCCATCATCGCCGAGTTAAATTCATAGAAAGAGCGTTTGTGTTCCGGCATGGTTTCGTGATTTTGCCATGCTTCCGGCACCATCATCATTACCGCTTCTTGCAGAGTACGTCCGCTCATCAACAGGAATTCAAGCACATTATCGAAAGATCCTGAGTCGGAGCATTCAGGTTCAACAACGGGAAACAGCTTGCTTAGTTCATCACCAAATAATTCACTTTTAGCAACACCTTCACGTGCCTGCATCCAGTTTTTATTACCGCGCAAGGTATTGATTTCACCATTATGGCTCATAAACCGGTTAGGTTGAGCACGATCCCAAGAGGGGAATGTATTGGTGCTGAAACGGGAATGCACCATCGCCAGATGCGAAGTGAAATCCGGGTTGCTAAGATCAGGAAAGTAAGGCACTACTTGTCTAGGCATCAATTGACCTTTATAAATGATAACTTTGGTCGAAAGGCTGCAAATGTAGAACATTTTGCACTGCTGCAAGGATTCGTCGTTACGCAGAATGTGAGACGCCTGTTTACGAATTAGATATAATTGTCTTTCAAAATCATCGCCTTCAAGACCATCGGTAGCGGCGATAAACAGTTGTTCAATAACCGGTTCAGTGGCACGTGCAGACGGACCAATATCTGCAGCATCCGGGTCTACAGGAACACTACGCCAGCCAATGAAGTGCTGGTTTTGATCGGTGATCAATTGTTCTATGGTTTCCTTACACTTTGCACGTTCATCGTTATGTTGTGGCAGAAATACCAGTCCAGCCGCAAATTTTCCTGGTTCAGGCAGCTCTATGCCCAGATCAGTTTTAGCAACCTTGTTTAAAAATTCCAGTGGAAGTGCAGTCATGATGCCTGCTCCATCACCGGTATTGGATTCACATCCACAGGCACCACGATGGGTCATCGCTTCCAGTGCGGTTGCTGCATCCTGGATGATTTTGTGTGAACGTTGCCCTTTAATATGTGCTATGAACCCTACGCCACAGCTATCTTTTTCGTTGTCCGGGTCATAAAGACCCTGTTTACGAGGTATTTTGTAGGTCTGTTTTGACATTCTAATACACCACCTTATAGGTTTCGCCAGATTTTCGATACGCAGTCGACAATAAATGGCTGGAACGGGTTCGTTATACGGAGTTACATTTAGCCAGAAAATGATGAAAGTGTAAGTACTGGCTGGTCATGAGGAAACACAAACATAATTCTCGCATAGATAAACATACTATGCGAACCCTTGTATTACTGTGATCCTTCAAGATAACTTGCAGGTATTTAATTATAGACTCAATGCTTTCCTGAACATTTTTAATGTTTCTCATGTATTGCATTAATTTAAGTAGAAAAAAATTATACAAAAATCGATTTTACAAAGCAAGGTCAATTGATCTGTCAGAGTAATAAGGAGATAAATTTAGATTCAAAATTTAGTTTAGAGTGAAGTGTAGGAAAATAGAATTTCAATGGGGCTAGGAGCTTGTCCGCTGTAAGTTTTATATTCTCGGACAGCCTTCTTCTATTGAGTAGAACATATGATCCTAGATAAATCAGTTGATCGCTTAGTATGTGCTTAAGCTATTGAATAGTGAGTATAACTTAATTTATCAGCACTCACCTGTTGGGTGGGGGATGTTCGCTTCACGGTTTTGTGAAGAAATCCGGACGAAAAATCCTGTAGAATAGCTCTCGATAAGGGCTATGGCCATTATCTTCGAGCGATTCTTTGTCTTTTTCGCCCAGATTTTCCACAAAATCCGTTCTCAACTGATTTTTCTAGGATGATAGTATGCTGGCGTCTGTATATATGAATGCAGAAGTAAAGTACAAAAGTAGTTGCCGACGAATGTATGGATCCTTGATGCAACTGATTGTACTGTAATTTCGATAGTCAATAAAAGGGAGTATCAAAATATCTGCGGCGCAAAAATGTTAATTTTTTTTAACGGACAAGATTCTATCTTAACTTTTTAATAAATTGGTCTGGACAGTGGGGAGTACTATCATATCTCTGTTAAATGGATATAGAACTTAAGTACAATAGTATTTGTTTTCAATCCGAGATAGATTAAACACTGGTTAGTTGTTTTTTTAAGGTGTTAATCATGGTCAGTGAAGCTAAAAATGCAATCGAAATTTCAGAGTTCTTATCTGTTTTAAGCAATGAATTTATGCATCATAGCGGTTACGGTGTCTATGCTTATTTAACGCATCAAACTATATATGATTTTTACCAGCAATATGCATTAGCTAAAGTTCCAGTACAAACTTTTGCCAGAAAATTAGTAAAAGAGCATTTTAGCTCCTAGTACTCTGTCAATGTTGTATTGATGGGTAGAGGGAGTTGAGAAGTGGTTAGCTGCTAGGCGCACGAATGAAGGACTAGCAGGCTAATTTAAATGAGTGCAACAACGCAGATGACCATTTATCGGATTTTTGTACCCATCAATACAACATTGATGGAGTACTAGGATAACTAAATAGTGTATTAATTGTCCCAAAAGTTCTTACATTCTATTATACCTTCCCTGATTTCTCTCTTATCTCAATTAGTATGTCATTCCGAGATAATTGGACTCCCCCCACCCATAATGAAAAAGCAGGGTAAATTGAGAATGCATCACTAAACCAGTACCAGGAGTCCATAAAATAAAGAATACCATCGTAGGTGTAGATTTAGCAAAACATGTCATTCAGGTTTGTGTTGTTAAAAATAATAAAGTCGTGAGCAATGAAGAGATTACATCTGATGAATTTATTGCATGGCTGACTCAATTAGCGCCAGCCACAATCGTTTTTGAAGCCTGTGGGACGTCAAATTACTGGAAGCAAGTCGCAACAAGATCAGGTCATGATGCGCGTCTTATTTCGGCTAAATTAGTTGCAAAAATCCGTCAAAATAAAAAAACCGACAAAAATGATGCCTTAGCGATTGTTCAGGCTAGTCAGCTCGCTGATATTAATTTTATACAGGGAAAAGCTTTCGAACAGCAAGAACTTCAGGCTATCATGAGAATGCGTGAACTTGCTGTTAAGCATAAAATAGCGGTCCGCAATCAACTGGAAGCTCTGCTCCTTGAATTTAATATCAAAGTATCGTCTAGAAATGGCGAACTAAGTGGCATTGTTCAGTCTGTACTTGAAGATGCTGAGAATGAGTTCTCCATACATTTTCGGCAGGCACTGAATATTACATGGAAAACGTATTTGCAGATCGTGCAAAATATTAAAGAAAAAGAGCATTTATTAGGACAAGTAATAAAAAGCCATCCTGACTGTGAAAAGCTACTTGATCTGGAAGGCGTATCAACCATCAATGCCGTTAATAATCTTTTTATTGCGATAGGCTGTGGTGATGCGGGTGTATTTAAATCTGGACGTGATGCTGCTGCCTGCATTGGCTTAACATCCTTGCAACACTCTAGCGGTGGTAAAACAAAAACCGGGTCGATAGGCAAAGGAATAAAAAATGTTGCGGTAAGAAGTTATTTGGTTAACGGTGCCATGTCTGTGATTAATCATGCCGATCAGCGTGAACCAAAGACAAAAAAAGAACAGTGGATAAAATAATTATTAGAAAAAAAAGCAAAAAATGTGTTGCTGTAGCGCTGGCAAACAAAACCGTTAGAACAGCGTTTACAATGTTGACGCAAGGAACCTGGTATAAAGCTGAGCCATTAATGGTTTAGCGTAACAATCACCAATAAAATGCATTAAAACGTAGATGACAAATCAACTGCTAGAGTTAGTGTTTCGCTCAGAATGAATAAAATCGTTTCCGAGATTTGACCATGCAGTTCGCGTAAATATCATTGAGCCTGAGTTAGCTACTCAATTTAGAGCTCGTACATAAGTACGCATTTACTTCTTTCTATGTTTAATTTATTTTGTTGTTGACAGGGCGGGCCACATAAGTGAAACGAGGAGTCCATGTATGGATTAAGCTTTGACTATTGGTTGCAGTCATAAAGGTTCCCCTTTCTGGTCGAAATGGCTGTGAACTCAGTTGTGTCAAAGTGCGAAAGCCTTTTGGACGATATTATACTGTTGAGTAATTGCTTTTAGGTAATGACTTTTAAATTGTGAAATATTTCAGTTGAAGCTTTTTGTGTTTTAAGTTAGCAGACAAAAAAAAACCAGCTAGAACATTGCTGGGTCAAAAGGAGGAGGGTTTACTACAGCGAATGAAAAATTAATACGCATATACAGTGTCGAGTGCGTCCATAGAAAATTCTTCAGGCTGATCATTATTAAACTCTATATGATCGGGTAGTACTAATTCATCCATATCTTCGTAATCCAGGTATTCAATTTCGTAACTCATGGTCATCTCCTGTTGGTTGATGTTGAGTTAAGCATATTCCCATAAAGAAAGGTGCGGTATTGTCCTATGGTACTATTTGGCCCAAAAATTGAGCATGTCGTGTATGAAACTTTTGCTTTCCGGCCCAAGTAATGCCGTTTATCTATAATCCTAGAAAAATCAGTTGACCGCTAAAAAATTACCAAATCGATTGAATGATATGGGTAGTTAAGATTACTGCGACCCACCCGTTTGGTGAAAGTAAGCCGCTCCATGATTTTGTGAAGAAATCTGGACGAAAAATCCTGCAGAATCACTCTTGATAAGGACTATGGCCATTATCTGCGAGAGATTATTTGTCTTTTTCGTCCAGATTTTCCACAAACTTCATGTCCAACCGATTTTTCTAGGATAATCGCCGCCAAGTCCTCAGTCGTTAGTTTTGACAAAAAATCCACGTTTAAATATTATAGATTTTTTTGTGTATAGTCTAAGAACAGAACTGTATAATAAAATTAGCTTTATTTAGATGAATCGAATATAACGGATACAAATAACTTGACCACGTAATTCAATATAATTACTCTTGCCAATTGCCAATTGCCAACTTCTAAGGTCTATGTATGAAGTTTAGGTTTGGA
>Ga0256847_1000690_pt1 | contig 20004 bp, 19 predicted proteins | sample TeddybearmetaG_FD_189099 | JGI IMG/M metagenome (GOLD analysis project Ga0256847, IMG submission 189099) | Hydrothermal vent microbial communities from East Pacific Rise, Pacific Ocean - Teddybear | ecosystem: Environmental > Aquatic > Marine > Hydrothermal vents | place: Pacific Ocean: East... | reverse complement strand
GAGAGTATGACCGGTGCATCACCATGGAGCAGCGTACAAGGTGTGGATGGTGAGCCTTCGCTGGTAATGACCGGTGCTACGATCAAGGAAAATCGAACCCAGGTGGGTGCAACGGTAACGCGATATGAAGATAACTCAAGCTTTGCTATTGGGTTTTCACATTCAAAAGAAGATGATTATGAAGCTACTGCACTTAGCCTGAATGCGGAGTGGGATCTGAGCAATAAGCTGTCAACACTGGCCATAGGTCTAAGCTATTCTAACGATGATATTAAGCCAAGCGATGCGATAATGTTTGCACGAGTAGAGCGGGAGAGCAGGCGTAGTATTTCAGCATCTATTAACTGGACCCAGGTACTAAACAAAAATTCACTTATTCAAGTGGGAACCAGTTTCACCCAACATAAGGGTTTTTTGTCAGACCCCTATAAGTTACGTGATGTTCGCCCAGGCAATAAATTGGAGTGGGCCAGTAGTCTGCGTTATCGAAAATATTTTGATCAGCTAAACGGTGCCTGGCATTTCGACTACCGCTACTATACCGATGCATACGATGTGCATTCACACACATTTTATACCGCGTGGTACCAGAACATAAGCCCCTACCTTCAATTGGTGCCTAATGTGCGGTACTACAGCCAGGATGAAGCAGGTTTTTATTCAGCCTTCGATGATTTTGCTTTACCGTTAACTCAAAATCAGTCCAGTGATTTTCGTTTGTCAACTTTTGGTGCTCTCACTTTTGGTATGAAAGCCATTGTGCGCCTAAACAGATTTTCGATTAACTTTAGTCTTGATAAGTATATTAGTGACGAAAATTACGCTTTGACAAATTCCGAGTTTGAGCATCCAGCGCTGTTGGATTACACACTAATATCAATGGGCATTGATGTCCGGTTCTGATTTTGCGTCTGTATAGTTATGCGTTCCAGTGCATGGCTTGTCCATGTGAGCTAAGGCTTGGTGGTAGTGAACGAAAGGCTGTTGATCGCGTTGCGAAAAAATGTATTTCTGAAGCTCAACGATTCGAGCAAAAATACTCCCGATACGTGGAAGACAGCATCACAACACAAATCAATTCCGCTGCTGGTGTTAAATCGGTACATGTTGATAACGAAACCATTGCAATTTTACGCTATGCGGGAGTCTGTTTTGCCCAGAGCAATGGAATGTTTGATATTACCTCCGGTATTTTGCGTCGTATCTGGAATAGTGGACGAACCGTATTACCCGCCGAATCCGAATTGGGTGTCTGCATCGAGTTGATTGGATGGACAAAGGTGGAGATGTCAGAGAACACAGTATTTTTACCTCAAAAAGGTATGGAGTTGGATTTTGGTGGGGTGGTTAAAGAGTATGCCGTGGATGCGCTCACCCTTATGGCTCAGTCCAGAGGGGTTTCGCATGGCCTGGTAAATTTAGGTGGAGACATTGGAGTGATAGGGCCGGATATAGATGGCCAGCCCTGGTCGGTAGGAGTAGTCAATCCGGAAAAGCGGGATACAGCCATCGCAAGTATTCAATTGTTAAAAGGGGCCATTGCGACCAGTGGAGCTTATGAACGCTACTTTGAAATTGAAGGAAAAAAATACAGTCACCTGATCAACCCAAAAACGGGCTGGCCGGTTGATGCGCTACAAAGTGTTACCGTGGCGGCCGAAAAGGCGATAGTTGCAGGTTCAATCAGCTCTATTGCACTACTTAAAGGCGTACCAGACAGCTTACGCTGGCTAGAGAACAGCGAAGCTGCATATCTTGCGATTGATGATGAATTACGGTGTTACGGGCATCTTGCACAGAACAGCACCGGTTAAAAGTAGGTGCCGCTACTAGGGGGGTCGTAGTTTCCCAATACAATTCCAACACATCCTATGCAACCAATAAACTATATGCTAACCAAAAGAACATCATAGGGGACTGAATAGCCCGCAAACGGTGGGGAGAGCTATTATGAAGATTACAAAACTTCGGTTTTTTCAAGTGGTATGCCTGCTCCTAACGCTATTCGAGACTGCGTATGGGGCGCTACCCTTTGAAAAGCGAATCTTTTTTACTAATCCAGCAAGCAATATCACCCAACAAACATTTCTTCGGTTTATCAACAACAATAGCGAAATCGTATCTGTTGAGGTCACGGCGATTGATGATTCTGGAACTCCTGCCCCCTCAGGAATATTAACGTTTGATCTGCCCGCCGGCGCTTCATTGCAACTAAATGCTCAGGATCTGGAAGGTGGAAATCCTGGAAAAGGCACCAGCGGACAATTGGGAAACGGAACCGGCAAATGGCAACTCAGGGTTAGTGCCACAGCAGACATAGAAATCATGAGTTTAATTCGCACACCGGACGGTTTTGTCACCAGCCTGACTGATGTGGTTCCCAAATCAGGCAGCAATGTTAATGAGGCGTACTTCGCAAACCCTGCCAGCAACCAGACCCAGCAAAGTTTTTTGAGGGTGGTTAATCGTTCATCAGCCACAGGCCAGGTCACTGTCAGCGGCATAGATGACAATGGAGCTGCAGCGCCTGGCGGTGATCTCACGTTCATGTTGGGTCCAAATGAAAGTAAACAATTTAACAGTCTTGATTATGAACACGGGAATCAGGCGAAGGGGCTGAGCGGCGCCCTCGGCGACGGTGTTGGTAAGTGGCGACTGTCTTTCTCCTCGGCACTGGAACTGGAAGTTTTGAGCCTGATACGTACACCCGACGGATTTCTTACCAATCTCAGCGGCGTAACACCCACCAACGAACAGGGCGATCACAAAATCTATCTTGCAAATCCCGCCAGCAACACAGACCAGCAAACATTCATCCGCGTGGTCAACACAAGTGCAAATGCAGGAACCGTCACCTTGTCGGGTGTCGACGATGAAGGGGCGGTTGCTCCTAACGGCACCGTACAGTTTAATCTCGACGCCCTCGAATCAAAGCAAATGAACGCTCAGGATCTGGAGAATGGTAATCAGGGAAAGGGTTTAATGGGCGGATTGGGTGATGGAAATGGTCGATGGCAACTAACCGTCAATTCAACACTTGACCTTGTCGTGATGAATATGATCCGCACATCAGATGGATTTGTTACCAATTTAAGCCGGGTTGCATCGAAACCTTCTAGCCTGGTCAGGGATGTGTTTATTGTAAACCCCGGTAGTAATCCCAATCAGCGCAGTTTTATACGAATCGTAAACACGTCCGGGCAACCAGGGGCTTATACCATCACAGCCGTGGACGACAATGGAGATCCCGCGCCCGGGGGGCAAATAACTTTCGATCTGGATGCTTCTGCTACACGAGAAATCAGTGCAAAGGTACTTGAGGAAGGAATAATAGCGGATGGCCTCGTTGGCATGTTCGGCAACGGTACTGGCAAGTGGCGACTCTCAATATCTGCCGATGTGGATTTCGAAGTTATGAGTTTGCTGGATACCCCGACCGGCTTTTTAACCAATCTAAGTCGCGTCACAGCTACAGTACTGGTCGTGAATACTATTGTTCCGGCAAACAATACCCAACTGATTAGCGGTCCCGACGCAATTACAGTGACCCTCAATGGGCCAGCCAGTGCGGCAAGCGTCACTGCCCAGAGTGTCAGTGTGCTCGCCAGCGGTGGCGACGGTACTTTCAACGATGGTAATGAAACATCGCTATCACCCGCTTCCACTAGTTTAAGTAATTCAGATATCAGTATGGTGCAAATCGATTTGACCAATCTGACACTCGCAGACGATACCTATCAAGTTACGGTATCAGGAACCGGGTCTGACAATGTTACAGACCTCGACGGTCTAATGCTCGATGGGGACGCAGATGGCAACCCTGGTGGAGATTTCACCTCGAGTTTCATAGTCGCTTCGCCCCCGTCAACGGCGACCCTCACCTTTATACAAGACAATGTGTTCACCCCTTCCTGCGCTCTGTTTGGTTGCCATCACCCATCATCTACAGCATCCGGTTTAAATCTCGGTTCAGGTTTCGCATTTTCAAGTATTGTAGGGATAAACTCCGTACAACAACCGGTGTTTCAAAGGGTAAATCCCGGTGATCCGGATAACAGCTACCTGATAAGAAAGGTGGAAGGAAACGCGGGCAATCAAATGCCGCTGGCAAGACCTCCACTTGCGCAGTCGGTGATTGATAACATTCGGCAATGGATCAGTAATGGAGCACTCAATAACTAAGGGATCTCATTCGAACCGGAAACAAAAACTTGAGGCTGGGTTCCCTGGACACCAACTTTTCTGGTGAAGAGATAGCATTTGCGGGTATCAAAAAGTGCTGAATGGTACGATCTAAACAAGCATCTATACCTCCGGATAGATTCAACTAAGTCTAACAGGATTGAACGGGTCGGTATTCGATCTGCTTTCAATGCGGAAGTATTTCGAGAGCTTGTGACCTTATGATAGAATCAATACCCGCGCAGGATTAGACCGTGTTCCGGGTATATCAGATCAGTAATAGAGAAGCTCGAAAGGCGGAGCTGGCTTAGTGAAAAGTACGATCTATAAAATATTTGACCGATTGCTCCCGTAGAAAACGTTCTGCATTTGCTCCTTGTGTTAGTGCCAGAGTGGACAACATTCCGGCAGTAGTACAAGTATCTGCGAGCACAGTAACACTCGCGGGTGAGTCGTCCACAGGCCACCCTGTTCGAGCGTCCAGGATATGGCTGTAGCGTTTGCCTTGGTGCTCAAGGTATCTGTAAGTGTCTCCGCTACTGGCAATAGCGCCCTGGCTGAGGATAATCATTTGTTCAGAGGCATCTATGCCCACTAACCAGCCCTCACTGTTGCGTGGTGCTCCGGTACAGGCAAGGTCCCCGCCGAAATTTACCAGCACTGCTTCGCCAAAATCAGCCAGAATCTTCAAGCACTGGTCAACTGCATATTCCTTACCGGTTCCACCAAAATCCAGTTGCATGCCAGCATCCATTCGAATAACGGGAGACTGCCAATGCACCCTGCCCCAACCTACATTGGACATGACAGTTTCTATTTCGCTCTGTGAAGGCAATTTGCTACCAGGGTTAAAGTTCCAAACCTTACGCAATACACCTGAGGTTATATCGAAAATACCATCGCTCAATTTATGTAAGGATTCAGAGAAAGTGATCATGCGGGCAGTTTCGTCATCCACAGTTATGGGCGAGCCAGCACTTCGATTAATTTTTTCTATCATGCTGTTAGGCAGATACCGACTCCACTTTTTTTCGATTCGCCACGCCTCTTCACGCGCCAGTTTCACCAGTGTTTCTGCGAGGTACCTGTCGGTGCTGTCAACCAGCACCTCACAGGGACAACCCAACGCAAAAAAGTGACCGGCAGTTATCTTGCACTGGAAATCCATCCTGGTTGTGCGCTCTGCAAAGGGCGGAACAGAATTCATTTGCGACTGGATTAAAACCGAAGCCGATAGCTAATTTGTACAATGCCCGCATCCAGCCCTGGAAACACATTATCTGTCGCGGGCACTCCCATCAACCTGGCCGTGCCATCTTGCTGGTACCATTCGATGCGAGCGGAGATTTCGCTGTTTTCGCTCACTTTATAACCGTATTTCATACCGAGGGTAATTCCGGTAAACCTGGCCAAGCGATAGTCGGCAGACGCTTCCTGCGGAACGGCCTGATTGTTTACCAGGTTTGCACTATAGAAATCTGCTGCGGTTTGTTTATACCAGCGAATATGCGGTTCGATATAGTGTCGAGAAGATATATTATATCGATAGCGCGAATCGATGGTATGCGAACTGATACCCCAGTCGTCGGTCATGTATCGGTACGAAACATCCGCAAAACCGACCCCTAACGCTCGTTTAACCTTCGCAAAAAAACTGTGCTTTGTTCGTTTTTCGGGACGGTTCTCATACAGATAAAGAAACATTCCAGAATCCGGACCTGTAACAGGCAAGCCTGTGTTGGCGTCAAGTACGCTGAGAAATTTGAAGGGATCAGTCTGGTATCCATCAACATAACTGAAAGAATAATTAAATTGCGCAATGGTGTCCCGGTCTATTACTTGCGTAATGCCAATGAGCAAGTCGATTAGATTTTTATTTTTGGAGCCGTTTATTTTGTTGGAGGAACCGGAAAAAAAATTTGAATCGTCGTCATTATCATCGTCATCCCGCTCACCAGAAGCTGCTCGCATGGCGCCCAAGGCGATGGGAATACCCCCTTCGGGATCTATTGTGTCCCTTGAAAATGATGCTCCGAAATTCACAATAGTGTTCTTTGTGTTGAACTCTTTTGAGAGAGCAGCATTTACTCCAAGATGAAGATAGTCGTATTCATCAGAGAATGACAGACCCATGGTTGAGGTCCAGGATTCCGCAAGCGGCTGTGTCCAACTGATGTATCCGGCTACGCGTGAGTCCTTAAAAGTGTCATCTGTAGGCGTCTCACCAGCTGGTGTTGTGTAACTGCCTTTCTCCGAAGGCCGTGTGAATGTCTGGCCTGGTTGAGTGGAACAGCACCAGTTGGAGTTGCCCCGGTCAGGGTGTCTGCAGTTAGCCCCAATACGAGAACTTGCCCCGATTCGGTGGTTCTTGCAGCCCGCAGGGATACACTTGCATCCTGAACCCGGTCATCGGATTCGCGGTAATACAGGGCGCTTGCTTCCACCTCCCAGTCTGCTTCATCCAAAGCCCCGGCGTTTGTTGGAGAACCAAGCAAGGTAGAGGTCGCCGCCACGAGAGCAACTACCAGAGGCGAAGTTTGTTTTAATTGCACCCACAACCCCCACCACCAAATGATTGTCCGCCACTCGTGGCTTCCTTACTAAAATAGATATGGTCGTCAGTTGCAGCTTCTATGGGATTGCTAATGAGCAACATTTCGCGTTTTGCCAGTACATCACGCTCCCATGGCTGGACTCCGAGAGAACTGCACGCAGCAGTTGATACGATTAGTGCTGCAAACATCAATAGTCTGCCAGCACTTGTTATTTGTGCCTGATGCATATTGGTCTACTTACCTCTTCAATTCTATTTCTATCAAACTGCGGTACAGTCTGGAATGTTTGGTTTGGAATCCGGGCTGCTTGTGAACCAGCTCACCGGTCCTGCTGAACAGAAAAGAACTGGGCATCGTTTCCACCATTAGTTGTTTGGCGAATTCCCCTGTTGAGTCAAACACCACTGAAAAAAGTGCCGGATGATCCTCCAGAAATTGTCTGGCAGCGTCAGTATCACTGTCCACGTTAATGGCAATAACGGTGAGTCCACTGGTACCTAGATCACGCGTTAAGGCATTCATCCAGGGAAAGGATTTCAGGCAGGGGGCACACCACGAAGCCCAGAAATCAACCAGCACAACATCACCCTTGTGTTTTTCCACAAGGCTTATGATGTCATTAGCTGGTCGAGCCGGGGTGGTGCATAAAAATATTGCGGCGAGAAAGACTAAGGTCACTTTGGATTTCATTTGTTATTAGAGGCACAATGCCACCATAATCCTTCGCTACCACGCCATTTTTAATCCTAGTGTCGGAAATACAGGTAGCAGTTTTTGAGCATCTCGCTGCCAGAGGCCCTGTTCCAGCTCGTATTCATATCCGCCAGTATTAACTCGATTTAGTACATTGCTAACATCCAGATAAATTTCAGCGGCAAAATTTTTCACTGGAAACCGTCGGGCAAGATGTAGATCAAGAGACAGGTAAGCGGGTAAGTTAGTTTCGTTCAAAAGCGAGTCGAGTGTATTTGTCGTATCTTCGGGCAGACTCAGACGTTGAGTTGTTGACCATCCACTGCGCGCGGAGAAGTGTAAACTTGCTGTCCATTCAGGGCTTTCATATCGCAATCCCAACTTTAAGGCATGCCTTTGATCCCAGGGCTTGGAATGCCATTGGCCAGCAATTTTTTCTCTGGCATAGGAGAGCACATACCCAGCATTCCATGACCATCCATCACTTCTTCTATGTGATAGCGATAATTCAATCCCGCTCATTCTGGCTTTGTCGGGTGTTATCTCCTGACGGTCAGCATGTAGTTCAGGTAATAGTACCCAGGGATTATACAAATTATCAAAGCGGCGCCATGGGTCATCTACTTTGCTGGTGTAGGCGTCTGCACGAAATTGGTTGCCATTTTTCCAGGTATGGATAAGAGACAGGCTCAGCGCGTTTGTTGATTTGGGGGCTTGTAGCTCAACAAGCCCGTCGTCTACCTGAATTTCAAACAGATTCTGATGTTGTATATATCGCCCCCAATCGAGTAATACATGCCAACGCGCACCGGGAGCCCAGCTCAATTGCAGGCGAGGGCTAAACCGGTTTTTATGTGCTGAATCATTATCCTGGCTGTCATAGCGTAATCCGTAACGCGCTGTAAGAGATTCGCCCAATATGCTGGTCATTGAAAAATAGGCACCCGCGACCTTGCTGCTGCGTTCTACTTCGAGCATTCTGTTTAGTGAAGCATCAGATTGAATACCCAGCGATAGTGGTCCGTAGACCGTACTCAACTCAAATTCGAATTCGCCCGTCTGATGCTGAAATGCCCAACCGAATTCAAGCCTGTGGTCAGGATACATATACCATGTCCATTTATTCTGAATGCTGAAAACACTGTAATTAGTTTCGGCTTCAAGCTGCCCCACCGCATCCGTTGCGCGGTTTAGTTCACCAGAGTGTTCTCCGTTAGCATTCAACCAGACTAGCTGAAGCTCACCCAACCATTGGGTGTCTATGCTGGATTGGACATTGACCCAGAAACTTGAGTAGTCAAATTTTGCGAATCCGTCTTCGCCGCTATTTTCGTCAGAAAGCTGGATATTTTCACCGGTATTAATTGCCCCTAAGGTTACACTTCGGTTTTGATCGGACCACTGTACGCGCACAAGTTCATCGTGAAAACGTGGGCGACCATAGTCTGTTTCCAGGGCTGAAAGTAGATAGTCGATAGTGCTTCTACGCGCAGATATCAACCAGTCCAGATTGAGAGAAGTACCTCCAGTATGCAAACTTGTTGCCAGGGTATTTATGTCCACCTGTCCTTCAAATCTGCTTACTGGTTGCAGCAACTCGATTGCAATTACGCTACTGCTCTTGCCACCGAATTCAGCAGGAAATCCGGAAGTAAATACTTCTACACCTGAGACTATATTTGGATTTAGCGATGTGAACACGCTGTGGAAATTTCGCAGATGGAAGGGGTTAATAACCGGAATATTGTCTACCAGATACAGAACTTCATTGCTGTTTCCGCCCCGGAATCGGGGGCTTGCAGATATACCGCTGTTTGCGGCGCCCGGAAGCGAACCTACAGCCCGCAGAATATCTCCGCCTGCACTTGGTATAGCCTGTAAGTCACGACGATCGAGGTGGGTACGGGATTTAGCCAGATTAGAAAGGAGATAATTTGCAGATACAACAATTTCCTCAACAACTGGTGTGAGCGGCTCAAGTGTTTGAGAATTGGCAGGAGTAAATTGATCGGCCTGTCTTTGCACTACCAGCGGGGTGGCTCTAACCACATACCAGGTGTTCTCTGAAAGGTGCTTTAGCTCCAGGTTGTGCGGGCCCAACAACTGTAAAACTTGCGTTTCCAGATCATGATTGGCATCTGGAAACAGGGTTACCCGATGTCGTTGAGTCACCATGCCACTACTGGAAACTACGTTTAGCCCAAGAGCTCTGTATGCGTCCAGCGCAGATGCAAGGGAGTCTCCCAGCTTCAGGTGCGGTGTAGCGGCGTACACGCCAGAGCTTACCAGAGCGCATATTAACCAGAGTAAAACAGCTTTGCGTTGAAACATGGAGAACTGCGCTAAACGAAATAGCAACAGTGTAACACGCGTTGGTTTTGGCTAAAATGTGATGCGTATTTCCGTAGAATTTTCGGACATATGCAGGCCGGATATCTCTACCAGTACCTTAAGTGCATCAGCCGGATGTAATCCACGGAGTGAACCCGAAGCTACACGCTGGTTGATGGTCGAGGTCTCTACACCAGGGGACTCAAATAGCAGTCGTTTGCCCAGGTCCGTGCAAATAGATTGCAATAGTTTTTGCACACTTACATCCGGATAGTTTGGGGTGAGTTCATGTATCCATTCCCAACGATTGTGTGAGGCTGATTCATTTCTTATTACCAGATCACCGTCGTTCAAATGAACTATCTGCGCGTTGATGCCATCCCCGCGAACATGCGTTGATTTGCCATTGGATACTATTACTGCTTCTCCCTCGCGTACTGCTAATTCAACGCCATTTGTATCAGCAACTATAAGATAACGGGTGCCAATATCATGAATATTCCCCAGGCTGGTGTCCACATCAAAAGCGCCTTTGTCATGGGTATCTACATATATGGCTCCTGATTCCAGATACACTTTATCGGAAGTAAGCCAGATGATACTGGTAGCTGTGCCTAGCCTCAGTTCGACACCCATCCCGGTAACTATTCGCGCAGGATCAATAGCCAGCATATTGCTATTGGGCAATAGGCGCAGTGCCCCCGGAATTTGCACCTTTTTGTCTACCTGAAAATCATTCGCGGCGATGAGATTCACGTCAAATGTTTTGTTCTCGTTCTGAATAAAAACAAAAGAAAACGTTAACAACACACCCGCCGCCACACTCATACCAAACTGCTGCCACCGAGTGGTCTTTTGCTGCGCTACCGCATCCTGCCACGCTTCGTGACTTTCCTGCATTGCTGATTGCATGAGCTCTGCGGAAGGTTGCAGACGTGCTCCTGCCTTGCGCACCAAAAGTTCAATATCATCCATATGTTCCGTCAAGTGACTTTCCCCGGAAAAGGTTTCACATTGGTGGCGAGTTCCCGATTAATCTCTGAAAAGTGTGTTCTGAAAGCCGTCCGTGCGCGACTTAACAGAGACTCGACAGCCTTCGGTGTTGTGTCGAACCGCTCAGCAATTTCCAGCATACTTAAACCTTCTACATACTTGGCTTCCAGTATCTGGCCGTAGTTACCGGGCAAATAATCGAGTAGCAACTGAATAAATTCATTGCGCTGATCGCCAGCGAGTAAATTGTCTGGTTCCGTTGACTGATCCGAGGGGATCGATTCGAGCAGCGCACGAATGTCTTCGCGATCTTCTATGGAGGCCATATAGGGTTGGCGTCCACGTTTTTTGTAATATGTGGACAATTCCCCACGGGCTATCTGGCACATCCAGGTATACAGGCTAGCCTCGCCTCGGTAGCTATGCATGCTCCTGAAGCTCTGGCGCATTACGATCATCACTACGTCTTCAAGCTCGGAACCTGACATTCTGCGGGCACAAAAACGATATATCTTTGGAAAGAACTCTTTGTAAAAGACCTCAAAGTCACGCTCACCGCCCTTAAGCAGCATTTTTACCCGTTGTTTGTCTGATTTATGCAGCAAAATTACGCCCCCTAACCTGTTTGAGGCTTGTTGCAGCAAAAATCCTTCGCCCGTCGAGTGTATAGAGAACTGTTTATCGGATAGGGGCTCATAGGAAGGCATTCCCATTTCGCGTAAAATTTCACCGCGAACCCCGTCTTCAAAAACTTTTTCTGATAATACAGCAGGGGCGAGGTTAAAGGTGGGTTAGTTTTGGATGCAAATAATGCCTTTAGTGGATCACTTTTGAGTGCAAATCTACAGCATTTGGTTGGTATTTTCGGGAACCCCCAGAGTTTGAGAGTGTATATTTTGAGCGTGGACGATCGATTCTCCAACCCATACACTAGAGCAAACATAAATATGCACCCATTGATATTCTGTGCGAAGAAAGAGTTTGAAATATCAAATTCTTTGCTGTGCTTTCTTGCGATTGCCTATCCCCAACAGGCCAAGTAGTCCGAAACCAAATAGTAACAGTGCGCCGGGTATCGGGTTTAATGTGAGCGCAGCGATTGCGCGATAATTCCCGTAGCTGCGATGGAAGCCTGATCGTCGCTTGCGACAACCTTTAAATTCATGATTGAACAACCAGCGTCAACATAGGGTTGTAATGCATCTGCCACCTGCTCCGGTGTGCCATAGGGTACGTAGCGTTCAAAATTTTCAAAAGGCACATGGTAGAAATCTTCCATTGCACTTGCCACCAACGCTTTCGCCTCATCCCGGGTGTCAGCCACCCCAACCCAGGGCTGGTACCCGTGCTGCCAATCTTGCTTGTTTCGCCCTATCTCAGAAGCCCTCTGATCGATGAGTGCCAAAGCTTCTTTATACCTTCTGACAGAACACCAGGCACCAATCCAGCCGTCGCCAAAGAGTGCCGCCCTTTTCAGCGCAGCATTTGAACGACCGCCCACAATCATGGGAATGCCAGTGCCTATTTTTGGCTTGATTCGGGCAGAATTAATGTTAAAAAACTCTCCCTTGAAGTCGATTGACTCGCCGCTCATCAGTTGACGAATAATATCTATGGATTCGTTCGTGCGGCGACCACGCGTACGTGGGTCAATCCCACAAACCTCAATTTCATGCCGATCATCGCCTCCGATTCCTACTCCGAAGATCACCCTTCCGGGTGCTATCTTGTTAATGCTTGCTAGTTGCCTGGCTACCGGCAAGGGATGTCTGAGCGGCAATAAGTAGATACTGATCATCACGCCAATATTGGGATGTAACTGCGAAAGCGCCGCTATTTCTACAAAACCATCAGTGCCGGAGCCATCCCGAAAAGAGACATGGTCAGCCATAAAGATATGATTTACCCCAGCGTTAAAAGCATCCTTAAGAATTTGCCGTTTGGCATTTTCGTTCATCGACCAGAGTTTTACAGGAGTAGCCAGTCCAATACTCAATTTGTCCATATGCAATTTCCTGTGGGCTCACATCAATAACAATAAGCATGGCCAAAATACAAAGCTAGAAACAGTTTGCAAATGGTAACTATTCATTCATAGACTTATCAAGTCTATTCGATGTGAACCAGGGGAATCGATGGAAATGCGCAAGGAAGAAAAACTGCTTAGTGAAGCGCAGCGCCTCAGAGAACTATTTTTCGAACAGGCAGATTCCATAGAACGAGCAAGGAGAGTCCCCTCGGAGCTATCAAAAATGATGGCTAAAGCCGGGTTTTATGCTCTGGGAGTGCCGAAAGAAATCGGCGGACTAGAAGCACCACCAAAACTGTCCAGTCAGATCTTTGAAATTCTCGCACAAGGTGATGCTTCCTGCGCGTGGGTAGCTTTTATCGGTACAACCTCAGGAACGGCGCTGGCCGGCCTTGCGGAGAAAACTGCCAAAGCTGTTTTTTCTAGCCCCACTACCATGCTGACCGGGGTTTTTGCACCGACGGGACGTGCTGAGATTACAGATAACGGGTTTAAGGTCAGCGGGCGTTGGCAGTGGGGATCAGGTAGCCAGAATGCAGATTGGGTTACGGGTGGTTGCATATTGACCAAAAATGGAGACCCAATTCTGAATAAAAAGGGTACACCTGTTAGTCACATGATGGTTATGCCAGCGAAGAGCATAGAATATCTGGATACCTGGCATGTAAGTGGATTAAATGGAAGTGGCAGCCTGGATTATCAGGTAGAGAACTTATTCGTGCCAACCTCGCATGCAGTTGGTTATCAACACAAATCTTCCTTCAACGGCGCCCTTTTTCGCTTTCCACCCATTACCTTTCTTGCTCTGGGTATCGCTGCGGTTACGCTGGGTATTGCGCGCGCCTCAATTAATGAATTTCTGTTGCTTGCAAAGAGTAAAAAACGAGTGCAATCCCGTACTACTGTTGCGGATCAACCTTATACCCATCTGAAACTCGCAGAAGCCGAAGCACGGCTGCGTAGTGCCCGGGCATTTTACTACCAGGCACTGGATGCTGCATGGGAAGGCACCTTGAATGATGGCCGGGCCAGCGTAGAGCTGCGTCGGGATCTGCGCCTGGCGACAACCCATGCAGTAAGTGCGAGTATAAAGGTAATTGATGCAATGTATGCTCTCGGTGGAGGCACATCCGTTTATAAAACTTCCCGTCTGCAGCGGTATATGCGAGACGTTCAGGTAGCAAGGCAACATATTATGGTGGCGCCATCAACGCTTGAAACGGTCGGCCGCCTTTTGCTTGGGGTGGATGCCAATACATCCATGTTATAGGAGTCAACCCACAAAAATGAGCAATTCAACTCAAAATATTTACGAAGCAATGAGTACTTTACGGGCCGTAAGGAGACTGCGTATCGACCCCATTGCCGACGCTGTATTACAGCGTATTCTGCAGGCCGCTGCCTGGGCACCTAGCGGAGGTAACGTTCAGCCCTGGCGAGTTGTGGTTGTGCGGGATACTGAAAAAAAACAAGCCATTGGTGAACTTTACAGACCATTGTGGCAAAAGTATGGCGCAGGGCATCGTAAACTACTGTCAAAACTGTCAGGCGCAGAGCTGGCAAAACAGAAACGCATGCTGGCAGCTGCTGACCATCTGGGAGAACATATGGGCGAGGCACCCGCTCTATTTGTTTTCTGCTTCAAACCCACCAGTATGGCAATCACTGATATAAATATGGACCGACCCAGTATTGTTGGTGGTGGTTCAGTTTACCCTGCTGTGCAAAATGCAATGTTGGCCTGTCGATCTGAAGGTATTGGTTGCGTGCTCACTACACTTCTTTGCGCTGAAGAAACGGCGATAAAATCTTTGCTGGATATACCTGAAGAATGGTACACCTGTGGTGTCATGCCAATTGGTTACCCGGTTGGCAAAGGACATGGACCAATCACCCGCAAGTCGGTAAATAAACTGGTATTTGCTGACACTTTTGGGAAAGAGATCATACTCACTTAACAAGTTTGGTCTTGTATCTTTGGGTATCCACCAACAACAGGTCCGTCCAGAAAACCATATGCTGGCGTCAGCTGGTTAATGAATATCCAGATTCAATTCGACGTGAGATAGCGGGTGACACGCGATCCTCTGGATTATTCGAAATCTACCTACTTCTCGTACAACACTTTAATTTTTTCTATTCCCTACACTGCTTGTAAGCGAGATTATTTTGAAGACACTTTCTCGGGTGCAAACATGCATGGTGTTTTCATTTTTTTTCACAATTGTTATCTACACACTCTGATTCTAATTCTGTCTCTGATAGGTGGCTGTGGTGGTGACAGCAGTACATCGGCGACAACCACCATAGTGACCACAGAAACTGAAAGTGACGACCGAAACGACAGACATCACCAACGTCATATTAATCAAAGCGCGGACGGTGGGTGCAGATTACAAAAATACCTACGAGGCTTCAGTAGTAGACATAACCCACAGTCTTGGCTTCGATGCTGATGTGACAATTAACAACTAGGGGATATTTTGCCTGTTCCCAACGCGTGTATCAGCCAAGATGCTTATCAAAATGCAGACTGACGTCTCAACTCTTCCATGTCCGCCAGTATTTCATCGAGCTTTCTAAACGTCCGCCCATAAACAATTTTCGTGTCCAGTTGATAGATCGGCCCAGCAAAAACCGCCAGCAGAGCTGCAAACACCAGCACCGCAGTCACCCCATAAACAGGCAGTCCAAAGACCAGGTATGCGTCAGGGTTCTGCTCTATAAAACCACTGATAATTCCGGCACCTTCTACTGATACACTTAATTGTAGAGCTACCGCCAGGAAAAGTGCCGGATAAAGAACCCGGTATATTCTAGTATAGGTGGCAATAACATTTTTCATCCAACTATCAAAATTTACCAGGTACTGATAACTGCTAACATTTTTATCAACCTTCTCAAGGTTCGCCAGATCGTTGCGGCCAACAAATACCACTAACAAGAGTGACGAGGCTACAAATATTCCAAGTAACGGCGCGCCGAAAAATGCGAGTGCCGCAAGTATGATTGCCGCACCTGCTACAATGGCCCAGAGATTAACCGCAAACATTTCCTGCAGTTTATCCACAATGTTCTGGGATTTTCGATCGTACAGTCTGTTTAACTTAGGAACCATTAATACATCAGGTTCCTCAAATGCGTCTTTCCAAATTGATTCGATGGTATTGTTCATTTAGTTTTCCTCAATATTTAATAGTTTGTTCAGGCGCTGTTTAATTCTTTTAACACGTACACCTATGTTGTTGGAGTTGGTGCCGATGATGTCCGCTATTTGCTGATGCGATTTTTCTTCCAGATAAAGTAAAATTACGGCTCTGTCGAGTTCCGATAATTTTCTTATCGCGGCATAGAGCTGATTTACGGATTCACTCGAAAATGCCTGGCTGTCATCAATCGCGTCTGGCGGAAGGCTGTCCGACACAAAGTGTTGTTGGAGATTTTTGGTTTTTTTTAAATAAGTTAAACAGACATTCAATGAGATCCGGTATATCCAGGTGGACCACTCAGACCTTTCGTTAAAATTGTCCCTGCTTCTCCATATTTGCAAACACACCTCCTGGTAGTAGTCCTCAAAGTCTTCCTGAGAGTTGGTATACGCCCGGCATATTTTTATGATGATTGGTGCAAAAGGCAAAATCGAGGTTGTGTAAAAATCGCTGCCCATGTTTGTTCTTAAGTCAACTTGTAGTTTGTATGTCTGTTTAGTCACCTGAGATAAAGAATACTTACACCCTGCGTAAAATATATTTTAAGAACCTGGAATGGCGTTCACAATATCGCTCGATCGAGTTTGTGTGAGCTCGACTTGTGGACCACCATAGAAGGACGCGTTAATCAGGTTTATCTTCGTCGCCTGATAGGTTTTAGTGCTTGTGTTGCTATGTTTCCATATACTCGGTCAAAACTTTCAATACGGCTTCATTTTCACTTGCCAACCCGATGGTGATTCTTAGAAACTCATCTGCGCTTCCGGCAGGGCGAGGAATTATTCCTCGTGATTGCAAAAAAGCTGCCGCAGAACTGGCACTTTTACGGGTCTCTCGTGCAAAGCGTAACAGGTAAAAATTTGTCTGGCTCGGAATTACTTCAATCCCTATACCAGCTAATGCTACTCTGATACGATCCCGCCAACCGGCATTATATCGACTGACACTTTCCACGTAAGCGGTATCCTGCACAGCAGCACTTGCTGCTGCCAGAGCTGCCCCGTTAGTGTTAAACGGAGTACGAATACGCTGCACCGTATCAACAACAGATTCAGAACAGTAAGCCCACCCAATGCGTAAAAAAGACAAACCATAGATTTTTGAGAAGGTACGAGTAACCACAACATTGTCAAATTTATCCGCCAATTCAAAACCTGTTTCGTAGTCCTTAGCGGTCACATATTCAGCATACGCATCATCAATCAAAAATAGACATGTATCTGGTAGACCCGCGTGCAATCGTTGTAACTCTGCACCGTTAATGTAGGTACCTGTAGGATTATTGGGATTGGCTATGGTACAAAATCGTGTTCGTTCACTTACCCGAGCAAGCAGAGCATCTACATCTATGCGGTAATCGAGTTCCGGGGCTATCACCAGATCTGCGCCCTGGGCAGTACAGTGAATATTACTCATAATAAACCCGTTTTCGCTGACCAGTGCTTCCTGCCCTGCACCCACATAGGCACGCGCCATTAGCAGAATAAGCTCATCGGAGCCATTCCCGCATATTATGCGCTCTGGGTCCAGCTGGTATGTTTTGCCAATTGCATGACGTAGTTCACTCTGACTACCATCCGGATAACGATTAAGACAGGTAACACATTTTTTATAGGCTTCAATGGCCTTTGGAGACGGCCCCTGGGATGATTCGTTTGAAGAAAGTTTTATAGGGTTATCTACGCCTTCAATCTTACTCTGGCCCTGTGCATAGGGGGACAGCTTCATCACACCCGGCATAGCTCTCAGCCCGCTCATGCGCACACCTCTCGCCTATTTTGCGGCAGCATAAGAAAGGGCCACGGCGGCGGAAAAAACTCCTTCACAATTACTTCAATTATTGAAGGACCTTTTTCCTCGAAGGCCTGACGAATAGCGCCCCGTAATGATTCCGGATCGTGCGCTTTAAAACCCGCAGCACCAAAACTTTCTGCCAATTTGACAAAATCCGGGTTATGTAAATCAGAACAGATCACCCTACCGTCAAACCACTCTTTTTGCTGGCGCTGTACATTGGTGAAACGGTGATCATTAAAAATAATGGTGACCAGCGGCAACTGGTACTGGACAGCGGTGGCCAGCTCCTGGATGTTAAACATAATACCACCATCACCACTAATCTGAATCACACGTTTGTCTCTGTTACCTACAACAACCCCCAAAGCGGTTGCATAGCCATAACCGAGCGTGCCCTGATATCCAGCGCTAATGTGCTGGCGCGGCTTGTATACCGGAAAACCATACCAGGAAACAAACCCTACCTGGGTTACCTCATCTACAAAAATACCGTCACGCGGTAACTCTTCTCGAATGACGTCCAGATAGGCCATTTGCGGGCCCACTTTCGAGCGCACCAACTTATCCGTTTTCGCCCTTAATGCCAGCAGCTCCTCTTCGCGAGATTGTGCCTGATAAGCATCCTTTGTCAGTTCCAGAAAAAGGGCTTTCGCAACCTCGGCAGCATCACCAACTATTCCAACCTCCGGTGTACAGATTCGGGTTACCTGCACCGGATCAATATCCACTCGAACTAGTTGCAAGTCATCGTCCTTGCCCCACATTACCAAAGGCCAATGCAATCGAGTGCCAATCGCCAGAACTGCATCTGCCTTGCCCCACAGCTCATGACCCATTGGATGATTTGCACTCAGATAATGATCAGATGAAACCACACCTTTACCGTTACGAAAGGCCACAACGGGCGCCTGCAGGATTAGCGCCAATTGTAATATTTCGTCACTTGCATCTACAGCACCTGCGCCAAGGTATATCAAAGGGCGTTTTGCTGCACGCAATAACGTAACTGCTTGTTCTATCAGGTCAGCATCAAGCGATGGTCTCTGGTAGCTCTCACACGCTGGCAGAATTTCAACTTCGGCCTCCAACGCCATAACGTCCATAGGCATTTCAATCTCTACTGGTTGCGGTGCACCAGTGCGCAAATGTTTAAACGCCTCCTGCACGATTTTAGGTGCAAGTGACGGGTGCTCAATGCGCTCTGCCCATTTGGTAATATGTGTGATCATACCTAATTGGTCGTTGATTTCGTGCAGTTCTCCATACCCCTTTCCAATGGCTGCAGAAGGGATTTGTCCAGAGATACATAATACCTGTGCGAAATTGGCCCAGGCGGTGCAGAGTGCACCAGAAGCATTTAACAGACCTGGTCCCGGAACCACGGCAAATGTTCCAACTTTTCCAGTAGACTTGGCATAACCATAAGCCATGTAAGCCACTCCCTGTTCGTGCCTCGAGTGAATCACTTGCAGATTACTACCCTCTTTGTACATAGCGTCAAACAGGTAATCGAGCTGGCCACCTGGCAAGCCAAATACTGTATCCACGTTATGCGCGCGCAAAGATTTAACGATGGCTTCAGCACCCGTCATCGTGTTCATTATTTTGTCCCCTGTTGTTTTCTCGCAGCGGCACGCTTTTTGGCATGCCTGCGTCTGTAACGAATAAGAAAGAAAGGAAAACCAAGCATATATATCCACACCATGGGGTTCGCCATAGCTTTACCCAGCGCCGATAACATATCATCGGGGCTGATATACACTTTGCTTTGCATAGACTGAGTAACATGGCTATGCACTATCAGATGATCCTTTTTGTATTCAAACCGGCCAAACTCAAAATCGATATCGGCGAGCTTACTTTTTACTTTCATCGAATTAACTCACAATTAAACATTCACTCGGCTTTTTTTAACCGCCCTGTTTCCTGGGCGTATCGAATGCGCTTATCCAGTAATTTTGAAATGTCCTCCGGCTCGTAACCTGCGGGTGGCGTGAACTGGCCGCGCGCATACAGATTATCGAACACCTCCTTACAGATAGATATTTTATCTACCAATGCTTTTGGTGGCTTACCAGCGGGAAAACGATTAGGTGGATAGATAGGATTGGTATACATTTCCCGAAACCCTTCGGTGCGCACATCTATCCAGCAATTGTGGTTTGTTCGTGTACGATAGTGTCGCAGAGCCTCGATATCTATTGTCACTGACAAT
>Ga0256847_1000689_pt1 | contig 20010 bp, 13 predicted proteins | sample TeddybearmetaG_FD_189099 | JGI IMG/M metagenome (GOLD analysis project Ga0256847, IMG submission 189099) | Hydrothermal vent microbial communities from East Pacific Rise, Pacific Ocean - Teddybear | ecosystem: Environmental > Aquatic > Marine > Hydrothermal vents | place: Pacific Ocean: East... | reverse complement strand
AAATCACCGTGCCATTGATTACACCCGGTGTCATTTCAGGCGCGCTTTTTGCGTTTATTACTTCTTTCGATGAAGTCGTTGTCGTGTTATTCGTAGGCAGTGTGAAGCAACGGACCATCCCCTGGTCGATGTTCTCTGGTATTCGTGAAGAAATTAGCCCAACTATCCTCGCTGTTGCAACGCTTTTGATTATCATGTCGATTTTGTTATTGACTGCGATTGAATTGCTACGTCGTCGTAATGAGAGATTACGTGGTATGTCTGCTGCCTGATGAAGAATAGTTAATTTAATCGCATTATTCTGATCTGTAGCCGTCCTCTTTCTTTATAGCTTGTTTTATCTATCAACCGGCTTAGGCTTTGGAGTACATCGCTAAACATTGGCAGGGTAATTTATCTCTGAAGACAACATTTTGGATAAATTTTGTCGGTTTACTGGTAATACTGCATATTCTTGAACCCGCCCTGCTCTCCAGATTTACCAATGATCTGGATTTATTTATAAAAGCTTCCATCATTTCATTGCTGATCAGTAAATTAATTATATATCCCTGGCAACTGATTGGCCTGCTCCGAGCCAATGACAGGAATTATATAATCCATCGAAATATCATCACCATGCGAGCTGTTCAAGTGGTCATTGTTGTCTCCATTTTCATCATAATGGCCTATATCGTTGGCGCTATACAAGATGTATATATTCTCAAAAGCGAAGTTGAATTCTATTCATCCCAGGTAAAAACCAAAGGTTATAAACTCAGCATACAAAAAGACGGTAGCCAGCTGGTATTGAAGGGTTCGATGGATATAGGTATCACGCGTTCCGCTCGTGATGTTATTGAATCAAATCCAGGTATTAAGTCTATTTTGCTAGAAAGCCCTGGAGGACAAATTTATCAGGGTAGAGGAATAGCGAAATTGATCGCTGATTACCAACTGGATACCTATACCTTCAACGAATGCAGTTCGGCCTGTGTGACAGCCTATATTAGTGGTAAGCGTCGTTATCTGGGCAGTTTCGGTCAAATTGGTTTTCACCAGTATCGATTTGAATCAGCAAGTCTAAGTCATTTTAAGTCTTTTTATGAGAACTTAAAGTCCCAGCAACAGCGTGACCTTGAAATATTTAAATCTCAGGGTGTAACACAACCATTTCTAAATAAAATGTTCGATCAGGAAACTGGAAAAATCTGGTTCCCAGATCAATCAGAATTACTTGACGCAAATATTGTACATTTTATTCTTGACCAAAAATCAACACTGCCAAAAGACCCGAAAGTTAATAATTCGAATCAGGAAAAGACGCTTTCCGCTGATCCATAAAATCAACCAGCGCTTCATCGATAGCAGGATCGAGCGGTGGTGCTTCATATTCACTCAGCGTTTTTTTCCAGTAAGCATTCGCACGTTCTGCCTGATCTTTGCTGCCTTCAGATTGCCATTGTTCGTAACTGTTATTATCTGCCAGTGGTGAGCGATAAAAAGCCGTTTTAAAATTTGCCTGGGTATGAGCACAACCCAGAAAATGCTGGCCAGGACCGACTTCACGAATAGCGTCCAGAGCCTGACCGTTTTCACTGAGGTCAACACCTTTCATCATTATGGCCATCATGTTTACCTGATCGACATCCAGTACAAATTTTTCATATCCCATCGCCAGGCCGCCTTCTAACCAGCCTGCGGCATGTAAGACGAAGTTTACTCCTGCTAAAGCGGTGGGTATCATCGTATTGGCAGCCTCACTCGCGGCCTGAGCATCGGGCAGTTTTGAACCACAGAGTCCACCACCCGAGCGAAAAGGAACGCCAAGCCGACGCGCCAGAGAAGCCATAATGTAAAGCACTAATGCCGGTTCTGGCGTGCCAAAAGTTGGCGCTCCAGACTGCATCGAAATAGAACTGGCAAAACTGCCCATGATGACCGGCGCTCCCGGATTCACCAGCTGAACGAAAGCCATTCCGGCCAATGTTTCTGCCAGAGATTGCGCAGCTGTTCCAGCAACTGTCACCGGCGACATGGCACCTGCCAGAATGAAAGGTGTAATAATGGTGGCCTGATTATTGCGGGCGTAAACCTTGGCCGCCCCCAACATTGTCGCATCAAAGGTCATAGGTGAATTGGCGTTGATCAAACTGGTAGTAATGGTTTTTGGTCGGCCGGTCTCACTATCAATATAATTATCCCCGAACAGGATTTTGATCATCTCAACCGTATCTTCTGCCCGTTCAGGTGCAGTGACTGACCCCATAAAACATTTATCCGAATACTTAATGTGGTTGTAAACCATATCGAAATGACGTTTATTGACGGGCAGATCGACTGGTTCGCAAATTGTACCCCCGGACAGGTGAAGCCCGGGTGATGAATAAGCGAGCTTGATGAAATTTTGAAAATCTTCAATGGTTGCATAACGCCGACCCTGGTCGATGTCATAAACAAAAGGACTGCCATAAGCGGGAGCGAAAGCCGTGTTTTTGCCTCCAATTCGAATATTTCTTTCCGGGTTTCGCGCATGCTGTGTGTATTCTTTTGGCGCGTTGGCCTGGATGATTGAACGACACATGCCTTTGGGAAATCGGACACACTCGCCATTAACATCAGCACCGGCATCCTTCCAGATTTGTAGCGCTTCTTCATCTTCTCGAAACTCAATGCCGATTTCCTGCAAAATGATATCAGCATTTTGTTCAATCAGACTCAGACCCTCTTCATCCAGCACTTCGAAGTAAGGGATGTTGCGAGTGATATAGGGAACTATCGGCAAGTCAGATTTTAAATCACCAGCTGTACGTCGACTTGATTTGCCACGACGACTACGTCTTCTACCGCTTGCTTCTACTTCGCTCATCGAACCCTCTCCGATAAAAACTTATTTAACGCAATCTTATTAGCCACCTGTCTGGTAGCTGATCTCTGAGCGACTTGCATCGATGTACAGGCGCCATAACCCCTAAAATTACAGGGCTTACTGGCGACCTGTTGATTTCGGGTAACACACTGCTTTTGATGATTTGTAAAACTCGATATTACTTACTAAGAATGTCTGTTTTTTATTAAAAATATGGCTTCAGATAGTGGCGCATATGAGCACCTTCCTGTCGCACACAAATTAGTCGGTGACTTGTTGCCAGATACACTGCATTCTATTATTTATACCCGTTAGTTTAACCGAAAATGGGTAAGAAATTAAATTATCAACCGATATAAATCATGTTTCGCAGAGGAAACCCATAATGAAATCAACTGCAAAAGTCGTTGTAATTGGTGGCGGCGTCGTCGGCACCGGCACTCTGTATCACCTGGCCAAAAAAGGCTGGACTGATGTCGTATTGGTTGAACGTAAGGAATTAACTTCTGGCTCAACCTGGCACGCTGCCGGTCTGTTGCCGTTATTTAATATGAGTTACTCTGTCGGAAAATTACACCAATACTCAGTTGATTCCTATCAGGCGCTGGAACAAGAAACAGGCAAATCTGTCGGTTTAAGCAAAGTCAGTAATATTCGACTGGCCAATTGTGAATACCGCATGGATGAGTACAAATATTACGCTGGCATTGCTAAAACAGTCGGCGTTGAAGTTAAATTTCTAACACCAGACGAAGTTAAAGAAATCTGGCCACTGTGTAATACTGAAGGCCTGATCGGCGCCATTCAGCACCCTGAAGATGGATATATTCAACCCGCTGATCTGACCCAGGCATTTGCCAAAGGCGCCAGGGATCTTGGAGCAGAAATCAACCGGTTTACTACAGTAACTGATATTGAACAGCAACCAGATGGAACATGGCTGGTCAAAACAGACAAAGGCGATATCAGTTGTGAACATGTCGTTTCATGCACCGGCAGCTTTGCCCGGAAAACCGGCAAAATGGTAGGTCTTGATGTACCGGTCATTCCAGTCCAACATCAATTTATCGTGACCGAAGCTCACCCCGAAATAAAAGCCAGACACGAACGTGGTGAACCTGAAATGGGTGTTTTGCGGGAATCGGATGCCGGTTATTACCTGCGTGAAGAGGCAGGAGGTCTTTTGCTCGGAATTTATGAAAAGGGAGCGCCCTGTTGTTATGTCGATGGCCCTGATGAAGACTGCGAATACGAGCTGTTCGATGAAGATCTGGATCGACTGATGCCACATATCGAGGCCTGTATCAATCGGGCTCCCGCTTTTGGCGAAGTTGGCGTCAAACAAGTTTATAACGGTGCGATTGCCTATACTCCCGATGGCAATCCGATTGTAGGACCGGCACCGGGATTAAAGAATTTCTGGTTGAATGAAGGTCACAGCTTTGGCATTACTGCTGCAGGCGGCGCCGGCTGGCAACTGGCCGAATGGATAGTCGATGGTGAACCGACTGTAGACATGATGGGAGTTGATCCACGGCGATTTGGCCCCTATGCCACGCGCGGTTATTTACGTGACAAAAACGAAGAAACTTACGCCAATGTATTCACCACGCATTATCCCGATGAAGAACGACCAGCATGTAGACCATTAAAAACTGCTCCCTGCTATGATCGAATGAAAGCTCTGGGTGCCGTATTTGGCACAGTTTATGGTTGGGAGCGGCCAAACTGGTTTGTTCCTGAAGGATATCAATTGAGCGAAGCTGAAATAGCCAAAGCAGACGTACTGCTAAATAATAATCATTCCAAACCTCTGGATGATGGTCGTGTCGTAGAAAAATATTCCTTCCGTCGTTCTAACTATTTTGATTTTGTTGGTCAGGAGTGCAAACATGTAACAGAAATGGTCGGCCTGCTGGACATGTCAGCATTTGCAAAATGCATCGTCAAAGGTTCTGGAGCAGAGGCCTGGCTTGAATCTATACTGGCCAATACCATACCTAAAAAGATCGGTCGAATCGGACTCTGCCACATGTTGGCACTAAATGGCGGCGTTCGAGCAGAATTTACGGTCTATAAAACTGGACCACAAAGTTATTATCTGGTTTCAGCTGGTGCTTTTGAAAATCACGATCATGACTATCTGTTCAAATTAAAACCCAATGATGGCAGCGTTGTAGTACAAAGAATCACCACACAGCAAGGTGTTTTGGTACTAGCGGGACCAAGAGCCAGAGATGTGCTGCAGAAACTCACCGATACCGATCTTTCGCACAAAGCATTCCCCTGGTTAACGGGACAATTTATCAATGTAGGTTATGCACAGGCAAATGCTATTCGTGTTAACTTTGTCGGTGAGCTCGGTTGGGAACTACATCATCCGATCGAAATGCAAAATTATATTTTTGATCAGTTAATGGCTGCAGGTGAAGAATTTGGTATCAAACCCTTTGGCATTCGTGCGATGGACTCCATGCGACTGGAGAAATCTTATCGATTGATTCCGCGTGAAATGTCCATAGAATATTCCGCACTAGAGTCAGGACTGGATCGATTCGTTCGCCTCGATAAAGAGAGCGATTTTATCGGAAAACAGGCTTTGATTGACTGGAAAAAGAGTGGCTTTGTCAATGGTTTTGTTACAATTGAAGTTCACGGCGTTACGGATACTGACGCTCGCGGCTCTGAAGCAATTTATAAAGACGGAGCGCTGGTAGGACGGGCAACATCTGGCGGTTATGGCTGGCGTTGTCAAAAGTCTCTGGCGCTTGGTTTAGTCAACACAGATTTGTCTGAAATAGGAACAGAACTTGAGATAGAAATATTAGGCGTAATGTATAAAGCTACCGTGATTGAAGAATCACCGTTTGATCCTCAGAATGAAAGATTAAGATCATAAAAATATTAACTACAAAAATTTAAGAGAACCTCAATGAAAGCATTGGTCGCTGTAAAACAGGTCCTGGATCCTCAGGTCAAGGCACGAGTTAAATCGGATGGATCAGCCGTCGATCTGAGTAATGCCAAAATGTCGATGAATCCATTTGATGAAAATGCAGTGGAAGAAGCGCTTCGACTAAGAGAGGCCGGTCTGGTCGAAGAAGTCATAACTATTTCCATCGGCCCAGAGAAGGCTCAGAACACCTTGCGACAATCACTTGCTATGGGTGCTGACCGTTCGATTCATGTGGTTACTGATGAATCGCTAGAACCTCTGGCCGTCGCCAAAGTACTGAAAACCCAGGTTGAAAAGGAACAACCCGGAATTGTACTTGTTGGTAAACAGGCAATTGATGACGATTCTAATCAAACCGGGCAAATGCTCGCGGCGATGATGAACTGGCCCCAATGCACCTTTATTTCAAAACTTGAAATGAATGCTGATAAAGCCACCATCACTCGCGAAATCGATGGCGGACTTGAAATTCTTGAAGTCGATTTACCGGCTGTTTTTTCAGTCGATTTACGCCTTAACGAACCGCGCTATGCCACCATGCCTAATGTCATGAAAGCGAAGAAAAAACCGCTCGAGAAAATACCGTTAGAAGATTTGGGACTGGATGTAGCACCCCGAATTACAACACTGGAAGTCATGGAACCACCTGCTCGAAGTGCAGGTATCATAGTTGAAAGCGTGACAGAACTTCTCGATAAACTGAAAAACGAAGCGAAGGTGATCTAACCCATGAGCATACTAGTCATTGCAGAACATGATAACGAAAGTCTGTCATTTACAACGTTAAATACAGTTACCGCAGCACAGGAAATTGCTGCTCAAACCAGTTCAGACGTAGACATTCTGGTCGCCGGCGAAAACTGCTCCGCCATCGCAGAAGCCTGTTGCAAAATATCGGGTATTACTCGAGTTCGTGTTGCTGATGGGGCATCACAAAAAAGCCATTTGGCTGAAAATTTAGCCACTCAGATTATGCAAGTGGCCGCAGATTACAGCCACATTCTGGCGCCATCAACCACCTTCGGTAAAAACGTTCTACCCCGTGTCGCTGCTCTGCTGGATGTGGCGCAGTTATCAGATGTCTGTGAAGTCATTTCTGCTGATACTTTCATACGACCTATTTATGCCGGCAACGTCATGATTAAAGTGCAATCTTCCGATGCCGTAAAAATTATTACCATTCGTACAACCAAATTTGCTGAAGCAAGTACTGAGGGGGGTAGCGTCAGTCAGGAATCCGTCGAGACTTGCGAAGATTCAGGACAATCTCGCTTTATCGGTCGAGAACTGTCAGTGTCGGAAAGACCAGAACTCACCTCAGCAAAAATTGTAATCTCTGGAGGACGAGCTTTAAAAGACAGCAAAAACTTCGATTTATTGTTCACTGTCGCTGATAAATTAGGCGCTGCTGTCGGCGCTTCACGTGCCGCGGTGGATGCAGGATATGTACCCAACGATTTTCAGGTAGGCCAGACCGGAAAGGTAGTTGCTCCAGATTTATATATTGCTGTGGGTATATCAGGTGCCATCCAGCATTTAGCCGGAATGAAAGATAGCAAGGTCATCGTTGCCATTAATACTGATAGCGACGCACCTATTTTTCAATTGGCCGACTACGGACTAGTCGCCGACCTGTTTGATGTTCTGCCAGAAATGGCTGCGGCGTTGGAATAGTTCACTAAACAGCCCGATCTAGTGCTCTTAATCGTTACAGGGTACAGGTACTAGAATATAATTCTCACTATTATGGCTATCCATTTTAGTAAAGAAGAACTACAACAACGTCGAGACCTGGTCTGTGAAGAACTCAGGCAACGGGGACAATACGCCCTGCTGTGCTTTCGCCAGGAATCTGATTTTTATCTGACCGGCTACGATACATTCGGTTACTGCTTTTTTCAGTGTCTACTACTCTGTGCCGATGGTCGGTTCGCACTACTCACCCGTGCGCCAGATTTACGTCAGGCGCAACATACCTCAGTTATAAAAGACATCCGTATCTGGACTGACCAGGCCGATAGCAACCCCGCTCGACAACTGGTCGAAATGCTGGATGAATTCGGCTGTAAAGGCAAAAACCTGGGAATTGAATTCGATGCCTACGGATTGCGTGCTTCTGTCTGGAGACAACTGGAATCAGAAATCAATGGTTTTTGCGAACTAACCGACGCTTCTGATTTAGTCTCATCTTATCGCGTCGTAAAAAGTGAAGCTGAAATAGAATACGTCAAAAAAGCCGCTGAACTTGCAGACGCAGCACTGGATGCGGCAATACCTCTGATTCAACCCGGTGCCTGGGAAGGCGATATACTGGGAGCAATGCAATCTGCTGTTTTTAAGGGTGGTGGAGATTATGCCGGTAACGAATTTGTTATCGGCGCAGGATCAGACGCCTTGCTCTGCCGCTATTTTAGTGGTCGAAAGCACCTGGCAAAACAGGATCAACTGACGCTGGAATGGGCGGGTGCTTATCGAAAATACCATGCCGCGATGATGCGAACCATCCTGCTCGGCAAACCCGACCAGGAACATATCCGCATGTATGAAATTGCACTGGAAGCACTTCAAAGTTGTGAACAAACGTTAAAACCCGGCATAGCCGTAGGTGAAGTATTCGATGCTCATGCACAAGTTGCTGACAATGCCGGTTTAAAAAATCATCGCTTGAATGCCTGTGGATATTCATTGGGTACCACCTATACCCCAACCTGGATGGACTGGCCGATGCTTTATAGTGGCAATCCTCTGATCGCGCAGCCTAACATGATATTTTTTATGCATATGATTTTTGTAAATTCTGAAAACCAACATGCGATGACCTTGGGTCATACTGTGCGTGTGACAGAAAATGGTTGTGAACGATTGAGCAAGGCTTCTTTGGAATTACTGGTTGTAAATGACTGAATTTAGCTGTTGACACAAACTGCTGTAGTTTAATAAATCTATCAATAAACTCACCATGCAATGTAATTGAATATGTCTTCAAATACATTTCAATAACAAGTAGAAATGCTTAAGATACAATGAAAGCCAATTAGCATTGACTTTGACCTGGTGATTAGCATTTAAAATAGTTTATACAAATCTGGTGTTAAGAAATGGTACAGAAATTTAAATATGGATTTCTCTTTGTGTTCCTGTTCATACTGTCCGCCTGTGATCAATTTGGTAGCGATTCAACTGCAGCAGTTTCGCAACAAGCAGCTCCACCACCCGTTTCAGTATCCAGCATTAAAGTCAAAATAGAAGACATTCCACTTCAATACGAGTACGTCGGACAAGTGGCCGGTTCTCTGGAAGTCGATGTTCGCAGTCGTTTAACTGGCATTATCGAACAGAGACACTTTACCGAAGGTGGGGAAGTCGAAGTTGGACAGCTCCTGTTTACACTCGATGCCGCAAAATTCGAAGCAATATATAAACAGCAGCAAGCTACAATTGAGAGCGCCAGGGCACAAAAACTCACTGTAAAAGCACAGCTGAAACAGGCCAGGCGTGAATTGAAACGGGTCACACCATTGGCCGAACAAAACATGGTAAGCCAGAATCAACTGGATGACGCCGCTTCAGCAGTCGATATCACCACGGCACAATTGGCAGTAGCAGAAGCAGCCATAAAACTGGCCGAAGCCAATCTGCTCACCGCTAAAGTTGATCTGGATTACACCCGTATCCGATCACCGATTAAAGGAATTGTTGGTCGTGCCCTGCAAAATCGAGGCGCACTAGTGCAAACGGGTATTAATGATTTGCTAACAACTCTGGTGCAGATTAACCCTGTGTATATAAATTTTGGCGTACCTGAAAACGATCAAATAAAACTGAGAAATGCGATCGACAAAGGCACCATTTTATTGGCAAAAACTGGTTTCGTGGTAGATCTACTCGATGAAAACAGGCAATCAACCGGGCGTTCTGGCTCGCTAGATTTTCAGGATTACAAAGTCGATAACAAAACCGGTAATTTTGCCATGCGCGCCACCATGAAAAATCAAAACGCACAGTTATCGCCCGGGCAGTTTGTTCGCGTTTTATTAAAAGGTGCAGTTAAAACCAATGCGATAGCTATTCCACAAAGAGCAGTTCTGGATGGACCAGGTGGAAAATATGTATATGTTGCTTCCCCTGGAGATCAGGGCGGTTTAGTGGCGCTGCAAAAAAATATCACACTCGGTGAGTGGGTAGATATAGATCCGCAACGAAAAAATTACTGGATTGTGCTGAGTGGTTTATCGGATGGGGATGAAGTCATTGTGGATGGTATCGCTCGTATTTTTTTCCCAGGCGCGTCGGTTGAAATAGCAGAACCTGAATCCAAATCTTCAGGGACAAGTTGATGATCGCCAGGTATTTTATCGATCGACCCAATTTCGCCTACGTTATTTCGATCTTTATTATGCTGGCCGGTTTGGCAGCTATGCAAGGCTTGCCCATTTCTCAATACCCGGAAATTGCACCGCCCGTGGTACAGGTGACTGCAATCTATCCCGGCGCTTCAGCTGAAGTGATAGAACAAACTGTGGCCGCTCCCATCGAAAGTGCAATCACCGGGATCGAAGGCATGATCTATCTGGCCTCAACTTCGACATCGAGTGGCGTGCTCACCATTTCAGTCACCTTCGATATCGGTACCGATATTGATCGAGCTTCGTTAAACGTTAATAACAGGGTCAAGCAGGTTGAAGCCCGTTTACCTGAAGAAGTTAAACGACAGGGTGTCACCGTCGAAAAAAGCAGTTCAGCGTTCCTCCAGGTCATTGCGTTTTATCCGGAACAAAACCGTTACGACGATTTATACGTCTCCAATTACGTTAAGTTGAATATTCTTGATCGTCTGAAACGCATTCCTGGCACCACCAATGTGCAGATCTTTGGTGCCAAGGATTATGCTATGCGAATCTGGGTGAAACCTGATCGTATGACACAATTGGGTTTGACGGTGAATGATATAGCGACCGCATTGAACGAACAAAATGCGCAGTTTGCTTCTGGTAAAATCGGTGAAAACCCGAATGGTGGAAACCAGGAAATGGTTTTCAGCGTTACCACCAAAGGCCGTTTAGTCAATGTTAAAGAATTTGAGCAGGTAATCTTAAGAACCAATAGCGATGGCAGCAGCCTACGTCTTAAGGATGTATCGCGTATCGAGCTGGGTTCGAAAGATTATAACTTCAACGGAAAATACAACGGTAAGGATTCCGCTCTGGTCGGTATTTTCCTGCAACCCGGCGCCAATGCCCTCAAAGTTGGCGAGGAAGTTAGACAGACTTTAAATGAACTCAAACAGGAATTCCCACCAGGTTTAAAACATGCGGTTCCCTATGATACTACTCGTTTTGTTGAGGTATCAATTCGCGAAGTATTAAAAACCCTGGGAGAAGCCATGCTGCTGGTATTCCTTGTGGTCTATATATTCCTGCAAAACTGGCGCGCCACCCTGATACCAACGCTAGCGGTGCCAGTGTCATTATTGGGCACTTTTGCTGGATTATATCTTCTTGGTTATTCGATCAATACGCTGACCTTATTTGGCATGGTATTGTCGATTGGCATCGTTGTAGATGATGCTATCGTGGTGCTGGAAAATGTAGAACGTATCATGCACGAGCAGGGTCTAGATGCGCGGGATGCAGCTATCAAAGCAATGGAGGAAGTCAGCGGGCCGATTGTGGCTATCGTATTAGTGCTGGTTTCGGTATTCGTGCCGATAGCATTTCTTGGCGGTTTGACCGGCGAGCTGTATCGGCAGTTTGCCGTTACCATTGCAATCTCGGTGTCATTGTCTGGCCTGGTGGCATTGAGCATGACACCATCTCTGTGCGTGATGATTTTGCGTCATGAACATAAACAGGCTAACTTTTTATTTCGTGGCTTTAACCGGTTTTTTGCTGCAGTCACCAGAGGATATGTAAGTGGCGTTGGATTTATGTTGAAGCGGGCCATTTTTGCGCTTTTACTGTTTGGCGGGATGGTTTATATCACTGGCCAGCTGTGGCTCAATACGCCCGGTTCACTGGTGCCAGACGAAGACCAGGGCTACTACATCGCTGCTGTCTTTTTACCGGATGGCGCATCACTGGAAAGGACTGACAAGGTAGTCGATGAAGTCATCAAAGCCATTCAGTCGAACCCGAATAATCAGGGTGTGATGTCATTTTCAGGTCTGGATTTTCTCGGCGGTGGATTTAAAAACAATGCGGCTACGATTTTCGTCACTCAAACCCACTGGGATGATCGTGATGTCCCAACTACGGCGTTGGTGGGTGAACTGTTTGCCAAGACAGCTGGAATTAAAGAGGCCCTGGTGCTGGCATTTAACCCACCGGCTATTTTCGGACTGGGTAATACAGGAGGATTTGAATTTTATATCCAGAATAAAGGCAAGAGTGACCCCGCCGAACTCGCTGCTGCAATGCGCACTTTTCAGGCAGCTGCGCAAAAAGACACCCGACTGGGCATGATCAACAGCCTGTGGCGACCGGCAACGCCGCAATTATTTGTAGATGTCAATCGCGAACGCGCCAAGTCACTTGGCATACCATTGAACGAAGCTTTTAGCACACTGGCTGCCACGCTTGGCTCATTTTACGTCAATGATTTCAACCGCTTCGGCCAGGCCTGGCAGGTATTGGTATCGGCCGATGCGTCTTTCCGCAAAAAACCTGATGACATAGGCCGTATGACTGTGCGTAGCAAGAACGGTGATATGGTACCTCTGTCAGCTTTTGCACGTGTTGAATACACTTCCGGTCCGGATACGCTGGATCGATTCAATAATCTACCCGCAGTAAAGCTATTTGGAGAAGGAGCACCAGGCGTTAGTTCTGGACAGGCACTTCAAGCAGTTGAAGAAGTCGCAAAACAGTCTCTGCCAGAAAATTTCACTTACGACTGGAGCGGGGCTTCGTATCAGGAAAAGAAAACCAAAGACAACTCATTGCTGGCCCTGGGTTTAGCTGTGTTGATGGTTTTTCTAATATTGGCCGCGTTATATGAACGATGGTCTTTACCTTTGTCCGTGTTATTAGCCTTGCCATTCGGAACCTTTGGTGCACTGCTAGCGGTAACATTGCGAGACTATACTAACGATGTGTATTTTCAAATTGGCCTGATCACATTGCTGGGACTGGCCGCCAAGAACGCGATCCTGATTGTTGAATTCGCCTTATTAAAAGTACAACAGGGCTGGACTGCAACTGCTGCCGCGATGGAAGCTGCAAGATTAAGATTCAGACCAATCATTATGACTTCACTCGCGTTTATTCTTGGTGTTATGCCGCTGGCATTCTCCAGTGGTGCCGGGGCAGGCGCCAGGCAATCGGTCGGTACAGGTGTTATGGGCGGTATGTTGGCAGCCACATTTCTGGCGATCTTTTTTGTTCCGTTATTCTTTAGAATTCTTCTGGATCGACGTTTAAAAACAACAGCTAAAGAGTTTGATCATGAATCTGATTTGACTTTGTGAAAGCCAGGTAACATTCAACTGAGTCAACCATGGGTTTCAACTTTTAACTGCTCTGGCCTGTTGCAAGCAGATAAAACCATGGCAATCAGGCTAATATATGCCCGGCTTTTTCCAAAACTACTCGAAGTAGAACATCAGCTCCGGCAGCAATCCATTCAGGTTTAGCATCTTCCACCTCGTTGTGGCTGATACCATCGATGCAGGGTATAAATATCATGGAAGTAGGTGCCACTCCAGATATGTAGCAGGCATCGTGTCCGGCTCCAGAAACAATTTCACGATTGCTGAAGCCACAATCCCTGGTGGCATTGCGAACCGCAGATACACAATCTTCATCAAAGTGAATGGGCTCGTAACTAAAAATACGGTCAAGATCGATACTTAATTCCATTTCCGCTGCGATCTGTTGAATCCCGGTACGTATGCCTGTTTCCATATTGTCGAGGGTTTGCAAATCGGGGTGACGAATATCAATGCTCATATTCACACGTCCTGGAATAACGTTACGTGAATTCGGAAACACAGACATAGTCCCAATTGTTGAACAGGCCAGTGGCGCGTTGTCATGTGCTACCTGATAGATGATATCTGCCATACGCGCGGCTCCGGCCATAGCATCCTTCCGCTGCGACATGGGTGTCGGCCCCGCGTGGGATTCAACACCCGTGATGGTCAGATCAAACCAGCGCAAGCCCTGAGCATCTGTGACGATACCAATTGTTTTGTTTTCAGCTTCAAGAACAGGTCCCTGTTCGATATGAAGTTCAAAAAATGAATGGAATTTCCTTCCGCCTACCTCTTCTGTCCCTGCGTAGCCAATTCGTTCCAGTTCCTCACCAATGGTTTTGCCGTCGATATCAGACCGCGAGAGACCATATTCGAGATCAAAAGCACCGGCAAATACGCCCGATGCAACCATTGCCGGAGCAAATCGCGAACCTTCCTCGTTGGTCCAGACAGCAACCTCTACCGGGTGTTTCGTTTCAATGTCTAAATCATTAAGTGATCGGATAACCTCAAGTCCGGCGAGCACACCATAAACACCATCAAATCGACCACCTGTTGGTTGAGTATCCAGATGACTGCCAATCACAACAGGAGGCAGATCCTGGTTACCGCCATCACGGCGAGCGAAGATATTACCCATTCTGTCAATCTTGATTGAACATCCGGCATCACGACACCACTGTATAAATAAATTACGGCCATCTTTGTCTAGATCTGTTAATGCCAGGCGACAATTTCCACCCTTTTCGGTGGCACCAATTTTTGCCATTTCCATTAAACTGTTCCACAGGCGTTTGCCTTCAACCCCAAAGCTATTGTCTTTTTTCATTTGATTCTTCTCATTCCAGCAATTATCTAATTCAGGTATCACTATGGAACCCTATTTCAGCATCCTCAACAATACCACTAACGCGTTACACTTAAATATTTGAAACCATGATTACGGATGGCGTCATCCGGTGAAAGGTTTATAAAGATCTGCATGCTCCAGTTGGTAGCAATCGAGGGGGCCGACCATGATTTCTTCACTTTCGAGTTGCTTGGCGAGTTTAAAATAACAAAATGCTTGATGGAATTCTCGTGTGATTGTTTCCCCACCGATGTTTTGAGCTTTTAATGTTCTTCGGTGATAACCACTTACCTGCCCTTCACGCTCTATTTCATCTGTGAATTTGAGTTGCTCATCGTTGAGAAGATAAATTTCTCCCTGCACGTTGAATCCCTGACCGTGAGTATGAATCAGCCAGGGACCATGTCGCTCACCGACCAGATATAAAGGGTAGGTTTCGACTGTTTGGAATTGCCCTGATAGTTGTTGTCCCTGATTGAGATGAAAATTCGGAAAACCCTGTTTCAAAGTTCCAAATACAAATATTTTATGAAGCGGTTTCAAGCTGCCCGGTATTGAACAAAATCCAGCATCCACTGAGTAAATATTTGATTGTCGGGCTCAATGGTTAAAGATGCTTTTCCAGAGGCGATTGTTTCAGCTGGAATTCGGTCAACTCTGTCATCCATCAGCACATTGGAATACTCTTTATTCCACTCCGGGTGACCCTGGATACTGAGGAAGTGATCATTCCATTGCACAATAAAATAAGGGCAAAAATCACTTTCCGCTAAAACGCTACTGCCGTCAGGAATGTCATCAACCTGATCCTGATGACTGACGATGATATTGAGTTCCGACACAGCCTTATTCATCCAGTCGGGTTTTTCGAGGATATTATTTGTCGTGACACCAACACCCCAGCCTTTACTGGATTTACTGACATTGCCACCCAGCGCCAGAGCCATTATCTGGTGACCGAAACATATACCGATCAGTTTTTTATTCTTCGCATTCAGTTCTTTCACAAACTGGATCAATTGTTTTATCCACTTCAAATCAGAATAAGAATCTGCCTTGCTCCCGGTGATAATGAAAAAATCAAAATTTTCGACATTTTCCGGAAATAACCCTAACTGACAGTCAAAGATTTCAAATCTTAAGGTTTCATCAACTCGATGAAACATATTGAAGATCATGTTGGAATAAGATTTAAATTCCGGTTGAAATTTTTCCAGCATATCATCACATTTGAGAATCGCGGCCTTCATAAACTTCCTTTCACGCTATCCTCAAAAATCTGCTGGTATTGTTCTGCGGTGAATTGAATAGGATTACCACCAGCAGACGGATCTTTTACCGCCATCTGGCCTACTAATTCTGCCTGTGAATCATCGATATCAAGATCTGCAAGCTTATGCGGAATATGTAATTTCAGCCTTAAATTAAGTACCCACTCAAGAAAAGCATCAAAGCCTGTATGTTTCAACTCCATGTACTTGGTCAAACGACTAATTCGTTCACTAATTTCTGCCTGATTAGCTTTAAGAACGTAGGGCATCAATATCGCATTAAGTGTACCGTGGTGTGCATCGTACAAAGCACCTAGAGGGTGCGCCAGAGCATGCATCGCACCTAATCCTTTCTGAAACGCCGTGGCTCCCATGCTTGAACAAACCAGCATTTGCATTCTGGCTTCGATATCAGTCCCATCTTCTACTACCCTGGGAAGATATAACTGCACCTGCCTGATACCTTCGATGGCAATACCTTCAGCCATAGGATGGTAAAATGGCGAACACAGCGCTTCAAGGTTGTGAGATAAGGCATCCATTCCCGTTGCAGCTGTGATTTGAGGTGGTAACCCAATGGTCAGTTCAGGATCGAGTATCACTATCTCAGGTAACATTTTAGGGTGGAAGATAATTTTTTTAATGTGATGTTCATTGTCTGTGATTACTGACGCTCTACCTACTTCAGACCCAGTACCCGCAGTAGTCGGTACTGCAACCACCGGTGCCATGCCTGATTCGTTGACTCTTGACCAGTTATCACCAACATCTTCAAAATCCCAGATCGGCCTATCCTGCCCTACCATTAAGGCAACAGCCTTGGCAGCATCCAGGGCAGAACCGCCACCAAATGCAATAACACCATCATGATTATTCTGGTGATAGAAATTAACGCCATCTTGAACATTTTTAGATGTCGGGTTGGCTTTGATATCGGCAAAAATGCCGCAGTCCAGACCAGATGACTTCACTTCATCAACCACACTTTTTAACATCGGCAAGGCTGCCAAACCTGGGTCGGTAACCAATAAGGGCGATTTCATGCCGAGTGACTGGCATAGTTTAGCAAGTTCAGAAATTCGACCAGCACCGACTTTAATATTGGTTGGATAATTCCAGTTTGCAGAAAAATTCATACTTATCCCCTCCTATAAATTGGTCTTTATATGAAAAGATTTAGGTCGAGTCAGAGACTCGTATCCCACAACTGACAATGTGCATCCGTGTCCGGAATTTTTGACGCCTGTCCAGGCCAGTTCAGGATCCAGATAATCACATCTGTTGATAAAAAATGTGCCTGTTTCCAGTTGTTGCCCAAGTTCTATACCTCGATCCATATCAGTGGTGAAAATGCAGGCCGTTAATCCGTATTCACTGTCATTCATCAATTGAATGGCTTCTTCATCTGACTTTACTTTTTGTATGCCGATGACTGGACCAAAGCTTTCCTCTGTCATAACACGCATTTTATGGTTTACATTGGTCAGTACTTGCGGCGCGAGGTAGGGGCTTCCATTTTTATCCAACGGATAATCATCGGTTGAAATATGACTTTGTGCGCCCTGCTCTACAGCTTCACGAGTTTGTTCGCGCACAAAGTCTGCCGCTTTAGCACGAACTACCGGACCTAATGATGTTTCGTGTTCATCAGATCGACCTAGTTTTAAGGCCTTAACCCATTCGATGGAGCGTTTAACAAATTCATCATGGATAGACTCATCGACGTATATGCGTTCGATACCACAGCAGGATTGCCCTGAATTAAAAAACGCACCATCCATCGTAGTGTCTACTGCATCGTCCATATTAGCATCTGCCCGGATATAGGCAGGGTCCTTACCACCTAGCTCAAGCCCTAAACCAATAAAACGACCGGCAGCTGCTTTTTCGACCATCGCACCACCACCTACCGAGCCAGTAAATGCAACGTGGTTAACTCTTTCATCTTTAATGATGGCTTCTGCATCATCGTGGGTACAGTGAAGATATTGAAATACGCCCTCTGGCAGACCTGCGGCCTGGAAAGCTTCGGCAAACCGTTCTGCGCATAAAGGTGTCTGGGCTGAATGTTTCAATACCACTGAATTGCCAGCGAGAATTGCTGGCAAGATTGCATTGACCGCAGTCAAATAGGGAAAGTTCCAAGGCGCGATGATGAACACAACACCTAAAGCTTCGCGTTGTATCCAACGTTGAAAACCCGGTTTTCCATCGAGTTTAACCGTTGCTAACCCTTGATCTGCCAGATTAATCATTGCACGTGCACGCTCTTCCATACCAGCCACTTCGCCTGCTGCTGAGCGAATGGGTCGGCCCATTTGCCAGCAAATTTCTTCTGCTATCTGATCTTTCTTTGCGACAAATGCATCTATGGCTTTAGTACACAGTTTTTTACGCTGCTGTAAATCGACCTTTTTCCAGGATTTCTGTGCCTCTTGGGCCAGATCCAGGGCGGTATTTATTTCATCTTTTGTAGCATATGACCTTTCGACATAGACGGAATTGTCGATTGGGCTTATGGTTTTAAAGGTTTTGCTCATTTATATTTCTCTATCTTGATATAATTTCAGGTTCACTTATTCAAAAAAGTATCTCGCTATAACCCCCTCTCCCTCTCCCCAGGGAAAGGGGACTTTATTAAACTATTTCGAAATACCGCTCCAACTCCCAGTCTGTTATATGTTTACGAAATTCACGCTCTTCCCATTCACGAGTAGCGGCAAAATGTTCGACAAAAGCATCACCAAATAAAGCGCGTGCAGCCTCAGAAGATTTTAATGCCTGAGCCGAATCCCAGAGCGTTCGGGGCAATGCCAGATGATCAGGATGTTTTTGATCATAGGCATTGCCTTTGACCTGCGCTTCCGGCTCCCATTTTTGTTCGATGCCATATAGACCGGCACCAAGCGCAGCAGCCAGCGCAAGGTATGGATTTGCATCAGCCGAGCCGAGTCGGTATTCCACGCGCTGCGATTTATCACTGCCTGGTATAACGCGTAAAGCTGTAGTTCGATTTTCAACACCCCAGGTTGCATCTGTGGGTGCCCAGAAACCCGGAATAAGGCGTCGATAGCTATTCACAGTAGGTGCAAACATGGCTAGAAGTTCTGGCATTAATTTTTGTTGCCCGGCTACAAAATGGCGTTGTAAGTCACTCATATTATGGTCTTTATTCTTGTCGTAAAATGCTGATGCATTGTCATCTATATTTCGCAATGATATATGGATATGACCACTCTGACCCGGACAGTCGCCCGACCATTTCGCCATAAATGTGGCCATCAAACCATTTTGCTGGGCGAGTATTTTCATGAAGGTTTTAAACAACGCAGCTTTATCAGCAGAAGCAAGAGAGCTGTCTACTGCAATCGCTGCTTCAATAACACCAGGACCAGTTTCTGTGTGGAGTCCTTCAATTGGAAAATCCATCACTTCTGAAAGTTCGATAATTTGATGGTACAGCTCTGAATGGACCGAATTGCGGATCATCGAATAGCCAAACCATCCTGGTGTAAGTGGCGTTAGATCGGTGAAATTCTTTTCTCGAATGCTTTCGGGGGTTTCATCAAACAGGAAGAACTCATACTCAAGAGAGGAATAAGGTTCCAGACCCATATCATGCGCTTTATCAATTACCCCTCGTAACGCAGCACGAGGACAAACCGCTTCAGCCTGATCGGAAAACTCAGCCAAAAATAGCAACATATTTTCTTCATAAGGCATTTCACGACAACTGTCTGGCAAAATTCTGACCGGTGCATCGGGGAAACCAGTATGCCAGCCGGTATAGGTCACATTATCGTATAACTGATCTTGCATGTCCCAGCCAAGTACAACATCGCAAAATGCAAAACCGTGTTCAAGTGAAGAATTGAATTTCTCACGGCTCATGTACTTGCCGCGCATTACACCGTCATTATCAAATAAACCGACTTTGATATGGCTGAGGCCACGTTCTTCGACGATGTTTTTAGCATCCTGAATGGATTTGACTTCTCTGGGATTTAACATATGTTTCTCGTCATTATTTGAACTCAAGTACTGCAATATCCGGCATAGCCAAAATTTTGGATATCGTAATGCATTTTTGCTCTGATGGCTAAGGAGTTTGGA
>Ga0256847_1000688_pt1 | contig 20026 bp, 16 predicted proteins | sample TeddybearmetaG_FD_189099 | JGI IMG/M metagenome (GOLD analysis project Ga0256847, IMG submission 189099) | Hydrothermal vent microbial communities from East Pacific Rise, Pacific Ocean - Teddybear | ecosystem: Environmental > Aquatic > Marine > Hydrothermal vents | place: Pacific Ocean: East... | reverse complement strand
ATGTGCTTGAAATGGTATTGCCATGAGATCCCTCTCAAAAAAAAGAAAAATCATCACGAGCCAGGCCACTGGCGCGGATTCTGGCATATTTTTAAGGAAACGTCTCACTATTTATTTTGCTATGGGATCGGTGACACTCTATACTGCGGCCATTCATGTTTTTTGTTGGTTTCTGAAGCAATATGAACGGCAGATATTGAATTTTATTTATTAGTAATATTGTAATTTAAGTCTAAATAAATTTATAATTGCCGTATTTCATTTGTTTTTGGTGCGGAATGTCTGTTTGGTCGACATTTGAGGATACTTCCCATTCAAAGATATTTTCTGAGGCTTAAAGAACAGGTGTTGGGGGGTTAGCTTCAGGTAGATATACTCTAACACCTTTCTTGTATTTGCTTTTCCAAAAATCACTCAACAGAACCTCTATAACACCTCTGCTAGATGATGCATGTATAAAAATAATTGCGCCATTAACATTTTCAGTTACAAGCCCCACATGATCAATGACACCGTGATCATTCATATCAAAAAATACCAAATCTCCTTTTTTTAAGTCAGATTCTTTGACATCAATACCATCCTTTGCTTGGTTGACAGTCATTCTCTCCAGGCTAATGCCATTTTCTTCAAAACACACCTTCATCAAGCACGAACAATCCATACCTTCTGGCCCACATTCTCCGTAGGAATATTTTGTACCTATATATTTTTTAGCGCAAGCCACTACGTTATCTAGCGTTCCATCAAATTTTGCATGTGTGCTAGTGACCATTGACAAGCATAAAAATAAAACATTAAATACGATTGATTTCAAGAATAAAAACCTTTAAATTATTAAATATAAATAATTATTATAATTTTATGAAAATTTATATATTCAAATGTAGGCGTCAATAGAAAAATGGATTTTTGAAGCTCAGTTCTCATGTCAATTCTCTCAAAGACCGGTGTGACTGAAAAACGCCTCCAAGTTCTTCTGGTGAACATAATTGTGGGCATCTGCATGCCGAGTGTTTGTGTACTCTGTGTAAGCCACAACGAAGTTTGTGTATCGTGAAATTGAAAATACGATACACAAACTTCGTAGTGACTATTTGACGGTACACAAAGTGCCTCATAAAATTTGCTTTCCTTCTGCGATGTTGATGAGCTTGGGAAAGCTTAATATAGCAGGCCTTCGCCCGCTTCCGACCCTCAATTCTTTCAGAATACCGGCTTCTTTTAACTGTTTCAGTAGCCCCATGGCGGTGGGTTTAGGAATTTTTGTCTTTTTGATCAAGGTGGTGGTTTCAAAAATGGGATGGTTAAAAATAGCATCAAGCAGATGAACCGTATATTGTGAATGGGTTGTTTTGTGAATCACTTGTTTCATCTCGTCATAGAGTGTTTGTATCTGCGATACGCGTAGGCTATTTTGTTTTGCTTGTTCAGCAATGGCTTGCAAGAAAAAAACGATCCAATTATCCCAGTCACCTTTTTCTGAAATGGCGCGCAATCGGGAATAATATTCTTCACGATGATTTTCCAGATACTCCGAAAGGTAAAACATTGGTTGTGAAATTGTTTTCTTTTGAAATAGAAAAAGTGGGATTAGTATTCTGCCAATACGGCCATTACCGTCTTTAAATGGATGAAGTAGCTCAAATTGAGCGTGAACGACGGCTGTTTGCAAGAGTAAATCAATATCATCATCATGCAGATATTTTTCCCAATCATTCAGATAATTGGGTAATTGAAAGGGGTTTGGCGGCACAAAAGTCGCGGTTTCGAGTGTGCACCCGTAAGCACCTATCCAGTTTTGATCTTTGCGAAATTCACCTGGGGTTTTATCCTGCCCCCGAACGCTGTCCATTAAAACATGGTGCAGTTCCCGCACAAAACTAAGGCGTATCGGGTAATCTTTCAAATACCCCCGTGCTTGAAATAGCGCTTTGCGATAGTTAGAGATCTCTTGGATATCTTGATATTTTTCCCCCTCTTTTAAAAGACCCGCTTCTTGTTCAAGGACTTCATCAACCGTCGCCTGGGTACCCTCTATTTTTGAAGAGAGTACGGCTTCTTGCGTGGTTAAAGGTGAAAGCATCACCGCAGGATTGGGCAGACCCTGCAACAATCCATCATAACGTGCCAGTTCGGCGTTGGCTTGCGCGACCAATGGAAGTAGTCGTTTGTAATCCAATTCAGAAATTGGCAATGTTTCGGGTATATACGGTTTCATTTTATTCATGCATCTCATCCGCCGAGGGGAAAAATGGCTGCATGTCATTAAACGATAACCATTAGCAGATGGCAAGGGTCAATCCGTGAGGGTCGGTTTTGCCGTTAATAGACAGTGCCATGGTATGATCTCAATTTCTGATTTAACGGAATTTGCGATAAAACATTGTTCATGTGCTTCGTTATGTATTTTAGTGATTTGTTCTGTTGTTGGTAATATTTTACCTGAAAATTTTATTTGCGGGTTAAGTGTGACTTTTGTAATGGAGGCTTTACCATGACGATCCTTTTTTAGTACTCCGGTTACATGATCCAAATACGCATCAATGATCAATTTTCTTTTTGCTGCGAGAGAGAGAAAAAATAGCATATGACAGCTTGATAATGAGGCAATAAAAGCCTCTTCTGGGTCTACATTTTCTTCGACTGAATAGGGCGTAGGGACAATCTGTGGTGACGAAGATGCTTGTATTGTTATGCCGCCATCGAATGACCAGCTATGCGCTCTACTATATTGATTATCAATATATTCTTCACCTTCTTTACGAGTCCATTGTATGGTTGCGCAGTATTCTGACATTTTATTAAAAATCTACCTGGTTGCTTAACGGTTTTTATAGAGACGCTGATACCCATTGCTCTTTTTGAATTTTATAGAGTACATGCTCGCTTAAAATATGATTATCTGGAAGCATCGGGTGGTTAAAATTGTGATGGGTATTATGCAGGCCTAATCGTGCCATCACCGCTCTAGACTTGGCGTTCGTTACGGACGTAAATGAATAGATGGTGTCTTCTTGAAGGGTGGTGAAGGCAAATTCCATTGCCGCTTTTGCGGCTTCAGTCGCGTAACCATAACCCCAATATTTTTTTGCTAATCTCCAGCCAATTTCTAAGCAGGGGGATACCGGCAAATCATATGTTGGAATATGCAAACCAACGAAGCCCATAAATTGTTGAACGTCTGTCGCTTCAATGGCCCACAAACCCCAGCCTCGATTGTTGATTAAGTGGATAAGTTTATTGGCCATTGCATCGCTTTGTTCACGGGTTAATGTACTTGGGTAATGTGCCATGACGGCCGGGTCTGCATTTAACGCGGCGAAAATTGGGAGGTCACTATTTTTCCATTGTCTTAATGTTAAACGCGCTGTTTGCAGTGCTATGATTTGAGTTTCAGTCATTATTTTTCATGCCTACCTAAGATGATTGATGTCACTGGCTTTGTCATTATCGCTGTTCATTCTTATTTGGTTGGTTGGTTGTTTTGCCCTCAAAACGTATGACGATTGCTCGATAGGGGGTGAATATAGGGCGAGCAGTTAATCAGAGCAGTATTGATGCATAGTATAAGATTAGTGGGTTTTATCATCTGGGGTTAGGGGCGAAATCGCCATGCAAAACAGAATATTGGTATTGATGAATAAGCCGCGATGCGATCTGTTGAAATACTACGGCTTATTCTCTATGTGTCTTTAGTTGGTGCCGAATTCAAGCGTGCCGCTTGTGTATCCGTTACCGAACGTGAGCGCCAGATTGGCGACTTGCTTGACGGCTGACTCAAGTTGATCCTGACTTAACGCTGATAGTGGGTGTATATAAGCGGAGTACAAAATACCTTTGCTGACCGCATATCGAGCATCCAGCGAGCTGTGAAAGTTGGACTCTAGCATTAAATCAATTTGGGTGCGTTCTAACTTGTCGTACTCCGTGATGGGGGCAATGATCCGCATACGATTATGTTTTGTATCTGAGATTAAATACATTTTGACCTGGTGATAATTAAATTCTACGACGCCTTTTTCACCTGCCGATTCAAGTGCCATCTGTTTCACGATATTTTCCATGGCGGCTTGATTCATGGTGATGTCTCCAAAACTGACGGTTGAAAAAAGACAGAGTGCGAGCGTGATGATTAGCGTTTTCATTGTTTGGTTAACTCCGTGTGAATAGGGGGCGGCATCCAAGCCTAGTGGTGGCGTGAATTAAACGATAATAACTAATAAATGGCAAGCGTATTTTTTTTATAAGCAGCATCTAACCAGCGTTGAACCAGGCTGATGGTTTGCGCTGCATCTAATGTGGGAATGGCAGCAGTATACGGCAATTGGGCAAAAACACGGCCATCGCCTTGGGTGAAGTGTTGGCCTGGTAGGTGTGCGTCTAAAAATTGTAACCAATGTTGGTTGGTTAAGCCGGCAATCTTTTGTCGACCAAAATAACTCATGGCGGCTTGGCGTAATAAAATGGACAACTGTTGTAATAGGTGTTGTTTGTTTTGATCGGCTACATAGGTTGCTTGAATTTCCAGCAAAATACGTTTGGCTTGGCGATAAGGCTGCCGTTTACGCCAATATTTGCGTATGAAACGAATCAATAAAAAGCTGAGAATACAAACGAGGATGGATAACACCAGTAGCCCCCACCAGCCAGGTGCGGGTGGCCACCAGTGAATGTCGCCGGGTAAGTGAATGTCTTTTAAAAGGGGGGCCGTAGGTGTGTTCATGAGTGCGTAAAGACCTTGGTGACATCGGTGGTGGTTTGACACATGTGCCATTGACAGTTTAACCGGCGTGCAATGTGTTGTAGTTGATGTGTTTTCTGTTGAAAGTGTTGTGCGTAGTTTTCTCGTACGGATTTTTGATAAGCATTCACGACGATGTTTTGTCCGGCATATTGTAAGGGATAACGGCCATGATGGGGTAATGCTGCTTCGAATGGGTCGTAGATGAAAATTAAGGAAACGCTGTTGTGTCGGGATAACAGCGTCAGTTGTTGTTCAGCGGTTTGGCTGAGTGCGCGAAAATCACTGAGCAAAAAAATCAAACTGCCCGGTAAGATGACTTTGCGTAGGCGAACCAAGGCATTGACCAAATGTTCATCCGAGTGTTCTGTTATGTCTGTTTGTGGTTGCCAGGCGGCGTGGTGGGTTAATTGGTGAATCCAATTTAATACAGCGGATTGCCCTCGTAAGGGGCGGATTTCTAAATGCTGTTGTTCTGAGAAGATCAGCCCCCCGATGCGATCCCCTGAAAAGTGCGCACTCCAGCCCAATAGGGCGGCTAACTTGGCGGCCAATACTGATTTTAAGCAGCCTTGAGTGGCAAAAAACATGGGTTGGCGGTAGTCCACCAGGCAAAAGACCGGGCGTTCACGTTCTTCTTCGAACAGTTTTGTGTGGGTTTTGCCGGTGCGGGCGGTGACTCGCCAGTCAATTGTGCGAATATCATCGCCGGCTTGATACGGCCGGGATTCGCTAAATTCCATGCCACGGCCTTTGAAGGCGGAACGGTAACCACCGGCCATGGGAGAGCGAATGCTACCGGGTTTGAAGGCCAAATCTCGGCCTGCTTGTTGCAACCGTACCAGGGTTTTGACGCAGATTTGGGTGATGCCATCGGCTGTGTTTGTATCGCTCATGGGACTGCAACATACTCAATTAATCGCGTCACCAGGTCATCGACGCTAACGCCTTCGGCTTGAATTTCATAGCGTAATAAAACGCGATGCCGGAGCACATCAAAAGCCAAGGCCTGCACGTCTTCTGGGGTGACAAAATCGCGCCCAGATAACCATGCATGTGCACGTGAGCACATGTCCAATGCCAACGTTGCTCGGGGGCTGGCACCGTATTGCACCCAATCGGCTAAGGATTCGTGGTAAGCGCCGGGGGTGCGTGTGGCTAAGACGAAGTGGACGAGGTATTTTTGTAAGGCGGGTGACATGTGAATGTCTAAAATTTCATCTCTTGCGGATAAAATCGTTTGTTGGGCTATCTTTTTAACTGGTTGCCGGGTTTTCTGATAGTCCCGCCGTGCCTCTTTGCGATACAACGCTAAAATGGCGTTTTCTTCGTCGGCATTGGGGTAGTCAATGTTGATGTGCATCAGAAACCGGTCTAACTGTGCCTCGGGTAATGGGTAGGTGCCTTCCTGCTCAATCGGGTTTTGGGTTGCCATGACTAAGAATAAATCAGGTAAGGGATAAGTGTGCCCGGCAACGGTAATTTGGCGTTCGCCCATCGCTTCCAGTAAGGCCGATTGGACTTTGGCGGGGGCTCGGTTGATTTCATCGGCTAACACCATGTTGTGAAATAACGGCCCTTGCTGAAACTCGAAAGAGCCATCTTGTGGCCGAAAAATTTCGGTTCCGGTTAAGTCAGCAGGCAGTAAATCGGGGATGAATTGGATTCGGTGAAAATCGCCTTCAATGCCTTCGCATAAGGTTTTGACCGCCCGTGTTTTGGCCAGACCTGGCGCACCCTCAACCAATAGATGGCCATTCGCCAACAAGGTGATGAGTAATCGATTGACCAAATGTTCCTGGCCAATAATCTGTGTGGAAACGTACGACTTGAGGCGTTGAAATTCATCGAAATTTGACATGGCTTTCCTTGCGGCTTATTCGCTAATATTCTTTTATATTTGTTTTAGAATGCAATCCTTGGGGCCAGATTACCCTCTGATTTTATTCAAATTCTGCGATAGGTCAACCGCTTCGTTATTTTTGTGTAATTGTGTGTTCATTAGCCGCAATCGTTTGCTAATATTATGTTGAAGGCACCCAAATTCAGTTTGAGTAGATAACATGAGTAAACGCATTATTCTATTTCGCCATGCAAAATCAGATTGGCAAGCAGATTTTAAAACAGATCATGAGCGGCCCTTGTCTAAACGTGGGGAAAAGGCCTCCCGAACCATGGGCAAATTTTTAGCCACGGCAGAGCATATGCCGGACTATACCATCACCTCTTCTGCTGTGCGCGCTAAAATGACACTAGAGCTTGCCGCCTCAGAAGGCTGGAAGTGTGAAGCAGAAGTCAGCGATGCGTTATACGAAACAAGCGCAGACAAAGTGCTGGAGGTGATACACGGCATTGCCGATCAACATGAAAGCGCGATGTTGATCGGGCACAACCCCACGTGGTCAGAATTGGCCAGCTTGTTGGTTGGGGGCGGGCAGTTTGACTTACCCACTGCGGCGATGGTGTGTATTGATTTTGAGGTTGCTACGTGGGCAGAGGTTGCCTACAGTAAAGGCGAACTGGTGTGGTTTCAACGGCCTAAAATTGTTGGCAAGATGTTGTTTTAGCGTTTATAGAGCAAAGTAAATATGGAGAAAACTTTAAGTAAGCTGACTATCAAAGGATTTAAGTCAATACAAGAACTTGTTGACCTTGAATTAACCAATCTGAATATCGTCGTTGGAGGCAATGGTGCCGGTAAAAGTAATCTCATTTCATTCTTTAAGATGCTTCGCTCCCTCATTGATGAGAACTTAAACCGTTATGTCAAAGACAATGGCGGCGCAGGAGACTTGCTTTTCAAGGGAAGAAAAATAACACAGAAAATGGAATTTGAGGCTCAGTTTGGTGTACGTGGTTTTCGGTTTAAATTGGCACCAACCCCTAAAGATGCTTGTAGCATAGAAGATGAGGCGCGCTATTATGAAGGGGATTCAAGCGGGTGGTGGGAACTGGGTGACAGTGATGATGGCCGCTCTTGCATGGTCGCCGAAGTAACGGAAAGGCAGTCTGATGCTAGATTTAGCCAGCCGGTTTATGATGCGATTTCTGCATGGCAAATTTACCATTTTCATGACACCAGTGCTACATCAGGGATGCGCCATTATGAGGCTGTGCAAGATAACAGCGTATTACGCACTGATGCGTCTAATATAGGCCCTTTTTTATTGAGGCTGAAAGAAAAGTATCCACAAGAATACAAAGAGATCATCAATGCCGTTCGGATGGTTATGCCATTTTTTGATGACTTTATCCTTAATCCTCGTGACAGTGGTGCAAAAGAAGAAGTCAATATAAGTTGGGTACAAAATGGTTCAGATTACCCTATGCAGCCATACCACCTTTCTGATGGTTCTATACGCTTTATCTGTCTTGCAACCGCTTTACTGCAACCTAATCCGCCGTCAGCAATCATCATTGACGAACCCGAACTTGGGTTGCACCCTGCTGCGATTGTGATTTTAGCCGAATTGATTCAAGTCGCATCTAATCTTACGCAGGTGATTATCGCCACTCAATCACCCGCATTGGTTGACCAATTTTCGATAGAAAATATCCTTGTCGTGAATCAAAAGCAAGGTGCATCTACCTTTAAAAGACTAAAAGAGGCCGAATATTCGGAGTGGTTGAAAAACTATTCTACGGGGGGAACTTTGGACTAAAAATGTGATTGTTGCAGGCCCTGTCTATGAGTCGTTATATTGTTAAATACGTAACAGTCAACATTAAAGCGTTATTTTAATTTACTCACCATCTGTAAGGCCAGTGTATTGGCTTTCAGAATGTGTTTCGGTTGTTCTATCACATCCATCAAAGATAACGCAACGCTGAGGGCTTGGCCGGTATTGCGGCGCACCGCCGCTAGGATAAACGCCAATCCTTGTGTTTGTTGGCGTTTGACCCGGTTGCCATGAAACAGTTGGGTGCCATATTGCAGCATGGCTTTGCCGTGTCCGGCTTCGGCGGCTTCTTTGAGTAAACGCAACGCATACGTGGGTTGTGGTGTTGAGGCTCGCATCAGCAGTGTGGATAATTGGTATTTGGCTTCTAGATACCCACCATGTGCGGCTTTTTCGTAGGCGGCAATGGCGTGTTGTAACCAATCCCTGTGGAGGCGTTGGCGGTGGGTTGCATAAAGCTGTGCCAATTCAAAATTGGCTTTAACATGACCATCTGCGGCATATCGGGTGAATATCTTGTGGGCCAAGGGGAGGTTTTGTGTGAGCCCATGTCCACTGGCGTATAAACGCGCCATGCGTAATGTGGCTAAGTCATAGCCTTGTTCAATCGCTGTTCGGTATAACTGAATGGCGTCTTGTATGTCTTGTGGCGCAAAAAAACCGTTTTCAGTGAGTTTGCCTAATCTGAATGTTGCGGCCCCCAAGCCTTGTGCGGAGAGTTGGCGATACACGGTGATGGCTTGATTGCGATTCTGGGTTAAGCCGGTGCCAGTAAACTGCAAATCTGCGATGCGCAGTCTTGCCGGGGGGTAATGGGCTTTTGCGGCTTGTTGGTAGCGTTGAATGATCTCCGGGGTGATGGCACCTTGCCCCAACCGAAACTCTAAAAAACGCCCGAGTTTATACGTTGCCGCGAGGTCACCGGAGTCCGCTAGGTCGGATAAAATCGCATGCGCAGCGGGGAAGTTTTGTACCGCTTCATCGCCTTGTATATACAGATCCGCCAGGCGTAATTTGGCTTGGGCGCTGAATGGGGCGGCGCTTAAATAGTAATCCCGCGCTTTGCCATGGTCGCGTTTCAGGTGCTCGCCAAGGCGGTGTATGTCCCCCAGTTTGATCAGTGCGGGGGGGTATTTTTTATCCGCCAATGCGGTATATAAGGCCAAAGCGTGTGCTTGGTTTTGGCATACACCTTGGCCTTCCCAGTATAACTGAGCCAACCGATATTGAGCGGGTTGGTGCCCGGCATCTGCGGCGGTTTGATACCACTGTACGGCTTTCGTGGGCGTTTGTTGTAAACCGGCGAGGCGTTCGAGTGTGCCTGCCAGTGCGTAAGCGGCATTGGCTTCACCGCGTAAGGCGTATTTTAAATATAGGGTTTTGGCGATGTTTAAATTGCGTTGCACGCCGAGCCCGTCCCGCCATAAACGTGCAAGGCGCAATTCAGCCCGTTCAAAACCTTGTGTTTGGGCTAAAGTATAGAGCGCATAAGCGTGTGCATAATCTAACGGTTTGCCTTTACCATCGCGAAATTTATCCCCCAATTTGGCGCTTGCTGGCCCATAACCGGCTTCAGATAATTGGCTATATAGGGCCAAAGCGCGTGCGGTATCTCGTGGTACGCCGATGGCATAAAAGTACAAATCCGCCATGCGTAATTGGGCGGCTTCATACCCGCCGGACGCAGCTTGTTGGTACAGTTGTATGGCGATGGCTGGCGGGGTGTCGGTGCCGGAAACCTCGGTTTCTAATTCCGCTAGAGCAAACGTTGCCGCTAGGTTACCTTGCTTGATTAAGCTGTGTAATAACTGCCGGGCGTTGGTTAAATCAATGGGAGCGCCTAGGCCGTGTGCATGCAAATCCGCCAAATGGATGCGTGCATTGGCGTGCCCCAAGTCACTGGCGCGTTCAAAATAGGCGCGTGCTTGAGCATAATCTTGTGCCACAACTTGGCCTTGCTGAAATAAAACGCCGAGGCTAAATAGGGCTTTGATGTTGTTTTGTGCTGCCCAGTGGGTCAGCGTTGCCAGGCCTTGGGGGATGTTTTGTGGGCGTATTGTGCCGCTGATGCTGAGTTCTGCTAGGCGGATGTGGGCATCAGCATCACCGGTGGCGGCACTGTCTTGTAACGCTTGAATGGCACGGGCTTGTGCTTGAGGGGTGTTCGCATGGCGGAGTAAAAATTGGCCCAATGCATACAATGCGCGGGTATGCCCCAAGGTGATGGCGCGTTGGTAATGGGCCAGGGCTTGTGTTGTTTTTGCGGGACCTAAATGGCCGTTTGCAAACAGCTGTCCCAGGCCATATTCAGCGTCAGGAAAGCCTTTGTTGGCTAATATTTGCCAATGCGCAAAAGCCGTTGCATAGTCTTGTTGTTGATACGCTTGCTGGGCCACACGGTGGTCCGCACAGGCGCATAACAGACTCGTTAAAACCAGGACGAATAGACCAGAGTGCCGCATTACCACCTCGCTTTGAATTCTAAACGGCCACTGTATGCGGTTTTGCCCGCGCTGATGCCATCAAAGGCATGGCCGGCATCAAACACGCCTAAGATCCATTCAACCCGGCTATCTGGGGTTATTTCAGCGCTCAGCGCAAAATCCAGCGCTTGGCCGATAGATTTGGAGCGACCATTGGGCGCAAAGCGGGTATTGGCGGCTTGAAAAAAGGGGTCGGCTTGGGATTGGCGATAATGGTAATAATTCAGGTGGAGCCAGAGGCGCTCAAATAAACGCGTGCCGCCATATACGGAGATAATGTTCAGATTACTCAATAATGGGTCTAGGGTTTCACCATAATAACGCTGCTGTAAGTGACCGATGCGGCGATTTTTGTTGGTGGCGATTTGCGCTTGTAGATAACCGGTATAATTTGTGTCTAATGCGCCATCTCCAGAGGCATGTGCAAACTGAAAACCCAGTGCGGCTTGTTGCTGGTTGAACCAGATGATAAAACCCAGATCAAGGCCCACATTGCCGGTGACTTTTTGTCGTATGCGTTGTCCATTGAGGCGTAATTCACGTTGCCCCCGAACCGTTGCAAGGTCTAGCCAGTAATCCAATACTGGTGCAGATTGTGGCTTGTATTGGCCGTTAAATGAGAGCACCCACCAGGTTAACTGGCTGTTATCGTTGATATCATCGCTTTCGTTTGGGTTGGCAATGACTTGCTGGTTGGGGTTGTCGAAATCCTCATAGACCAGTTGCATGCGAATGAAGTGTCGATAGTACCATTGGTATTCAGCGCTGGCATACGCGTATTGACTGTCGCTGGCGTCAATGGCGTTGTTTTGATCCGCATCCAATAGAGCATCGCCGAAAAACTGGGTATTCAAAAGGTAACGCGCAAGCCCAACCTCAAGGTCGAGTAAGGTCGAGTCGTAACGCCCGCTGATCACGTCAATATCATCGTCATACAGCCAGGCGCGTTGATCACGCATTTTTGTTCGGCCCACGGTTAACGCCAAGAATGGCAGCTCAAATAACCTGTCGGTGCGGATATATAAGCGTTTGATTTCCAGTTGTTGGTCACATAGGTTGGTGCCGGGGTTGACGATATCATCACAGGCAAAAATCACGCGAACATCACTGTCGAAGAACCAATCTTGCATGAATAAGCGGTTGTAACGGATGCCCAGGCGGGTCAGGACTTCTGAGATTTCATTGCGAATGGCATTATCCCGTGGCCTTAAATCGGTAAAAAAGGTTGTTTTAACATCGGCATACACTTGGTATTGACTCAGGCTGGGGTCAGTTAGTTCGGGTTCTGCGGCGGTCACTTGCAGGCATGGCAGCCATAATAGGCTGTGTAATAGGCCATAACAGAGGCAACAGTAAAGATGATTCATTTCGCCCCTTTGGCTGCCCAGCGTAAAATCTGGGGTAAGCTGACGTGGGCGTTTGCGGCGCGATGTTGGTTGATGGTGGTGAGTAAGTTTTGTAGCTGAGGGGAGAATTGTTTTAAGGTTTGTGTTCGGGTGCTGTGTAAAAATTTGGCCGCAGAGGTTTCGCGTTTGTTTTTGCGGTCTAAATAAGCACGGGTTTTGCCGGTGGCCATGGCTTGTTGTTTGCGGTTTGCTTTTTCCTGCGCTGCGCGGGCCTTTTTGGGTTGGTTAACCTCGGTTTGTTCTTGAAAATAATGGGCCAGGCCGGCGGGGCCAAAGGCATGATAACGCGCCACTTGCGCGCTGAATAATGCGGCCACATCACGCGGGTGTTGCAGTGGCGGGTTCGCTTGCAGGCGTTTTACCCGGTGCACAGTGGCGGCGGGGATGTTGGCTTTGTATTCGCCTGCATCACATTCGGCTAGAGCCTGTGGCCCTAAAATGACGCCTCGGGCGAGGCGTTGAATGGCCAGGTTGACGCTTTGTACGATCTGTTGTTTGGAGATTGCGGTCAGCAGCGGGATTAAGGTTAGGTCCATGGCCGCTTGTGGGTACTCTAGAAACGCAGATATGGCGACCAGCGTCAACGCTTCCAAAGTGTCATGACCCGCATAAGCCTGTTGGTTTAAACGCAAATGTGCCGATAAATACATCGCTTTTAGATGGCCTGCGCAGACGCCGGGTTGTAACTGTTGGTTAATCTCCAGCAGTTTGCTGCGAGATGCGGTGGTTGTTAACGCAATGCGTGCTTTTGCATTGTATGCGCTGATAATGCCATCTTCACGCAAACTGTCTAACACTTGTTGTTTATACTGCTGAATCAAGCGTCGACGCTGTTGGCTTTTATTTAAGGTCGCCTGGGTGGGCGGGGTTGGGCTGTGATGGGCTACCTCGCATGCGGTGTTTTTCGCGCAATGGTAAATGCCAGTTTGATTGCCACGCAGTAAGCGATGCGCAAAGGCGGATAGAACACCGGCAAAGACCGCCGAGCCAGAACCTGTCAACGTATTGCCTTTTAGGTATAAGCTGGCCTGTGATTTCACGGAGATAGCCGCGGAGACGTTGGCAGTGACTTGATTATCCGTCAGATACAGCATGCTGGCCTTGTGGTAGGGGTCATGTTGGAAATCACGTGTGAGTGTTGCGTCGATATTGGTCACGGCCGTTTCAACGCCAAAATGGCCATTCCGAACAAATTGATTATGCTGCGCTTGCGTGCCCAAGCTGTTGCGCACGAATAAGCCATTATTGCGGTTCATAAAAACGGTATTGTCGATGATGCGGTTATCATCACTTTCGAAGATGGCAATCCCATCCCCTTGGTTGTCAAATACCATATTCGCTTGAATGGTTGACGCTTGTATATTGCGGTCAAACATAATGCCGGTGCCTGCGTTGGCAAAACTCAGGTTTTCTGTGACGCTGGCTTGTTTGATCTCACGCGAGAGAATAATGCCATGCGCATGTTTGGCCGCATAGGTGATGTTGCGCGCGATGGTTAAGTGATCAGTGTAGTCGTGAGGGTCAATATTATAGATGATATTGTGGTGAAAAATATTGCCAATGAGGTGCACCTTGTCGGCATTGTTGGTGTAAAAGCCAAAAAAACAGCGCTCAATGTGGTTCCCGACAAACAGACCACGCGGCCTGGGTAAGGCGCGTAAAGCGCCTTTTAAGGAGCTGGATAAGCGCAATGACTTCAGCGCAGGTGCAGATAACGACAGGCCAAAAGCGGAGGTGCTGTTGTAACCCAAACCCACGATATGGGTATTCGCGATATACGTGCTGGAACCATTTCTGCCTAATAAATAAGGCCGTGCATCGCGTTTGCCAAATTGTAATAGCTGGTCTTTGGGGGTGGGCGGGCGCGGGCTATAATCTTTGCGCGCTTCATCCCAACTGGTAATGGTGGCGTCTGTCACAAATAGGTTGCCGTTGTAAGCCAGCAATGCAATATCGGGTACGGAAAGGCGTAAGGTTAAATTTTGTAAAATCAAGCTGGCTGTGGGGGCGATATAAATGGGTCGGTAGCTGATATACGTATCGGCGTTGACACGTCGGATCAGCGTGTCGTTGTGTATGAGCTTGACCACATCGGCCAATGAATAAGTGCCGTTGGCCAAGACAATGACCTCAACGGGGGCGTGCTTGCCTTGCGCTTGTAAGGTGCTGATCAACTCGTAATAGTTCTCGGCGGAAAAGGTATACAGTTGATCCAAACGGATTAAGCGCACATCGTCCCCATGCCGTTGCTTGGGGACTTGTTGGCGCACGTACTCGACCGTGTACGTATCCAAGGAGATTGCTGCTTCAGCGCTTTGTGCAGCCTGTAAAGCCGGTGTGAAATATATGACCCAGCACAGAAAATAACATGCGCATGCCTTCATGGTAGGTCAAAATCCGCCTGTTTGAAGGTATTAATGCTGACGGTGACAACATGGTCTAACAACGTTAAGGGCAAGGTTTCATCCGGTGTGATAATGGCGGCAGCATATTCCGTTGATTGTGCGGTTGGGCGCTTTAATGGGCTGGATTGTAGGTTTTCTGAGCGCGCATGGGCGATGACTTTTTGCACCGTGCCAAACCGAATATCACCATTCAGTAGGCGAATCTCAGCCCGATCACCGGTGCTTAAATGGGCAATGTGTTCAAAATCAATTTGCGCTTCAATATATAGGTTGGGTTGTTTGGGGGCGAGGGTGAATAGGGGCTCGCCTTTGGCAATAAAAATATTGTCGGTCACATGGGTGTTGAGTAAATGGCAGTCACATGGGGCTTCGATACTCGATGCACCGCCATTAACCAATTGCAGCGTACCCAGCAGCAGCCCATTGTCCGTATACTGGGTTGTGTGGGGTATGGCCGTGTGAAAAAAGCCATCATTGGGGGCGCGTAGAACGATAATCTGGCCTTGAATTTTTGCGCTTAAGGCTTCAATGATGAATAAGCGTTGGTAAGCGGTATACAGGACAAACGCGAGTAATAAGCCAAAAATACTGAATAAAAGTAAGCGTTTCAGTGTGCGCGTGATGGCACGTTGTGTGCGTTTGAACCAGCCGGTTTGATCGGCCTCTGATGTCTCTTCATGTTTTTTTTCAAAGCTATCTCGGCCTGCAATGTGGATAAATTCACCAGCATTGACGGTTTGGCCTTCTAAAAAAGCATTAATAATGTGATGGATTAAGGATAAATTTTGTTTGGAAAGGTTTATGAAGCGGCAACCCATTTCACCGGAGTCTTGATAACGTAAAATTTCGATGTCAATGGCGGCGGAAAAATTGAATCCATCAAAATCAAATTCTAGATGGGCATGGTGCTGATGCTGTGAACCGATGTCTAGGGGAATGCCAGAGGCGGATAAGCCCGACACTGACCATTCGTTAATTTTATAATCGACGGCATTAATCCGCAGGCAAGCGGGGATATGATAACGCGCGTGTTGGCGCGTTTGTTCACTTTCATGCACAACTTGAGTGCTCATAACTGGGTGGCCCTAACAAGAAGTTAGCAGTATTACCACAGTCATCGGGTATATTCAACGCCTAAGGCTGTATTCTACGGCCTAGCCCGCCTGTGTCATGAAAATTGCAGTCGTGCGTTATTCAGCAGAATACCACGTGTTTATTGACCATGATCATGATAAAACTCACGCCAACGCGGCATAGTGGTTTCATCACAGAGTGCAAAAGGAGCAGGTATGTATACCATTGATGAAATTATGACCACGGATATTTACGCATTGTATGACACGGACAATGTGTTTGAGGCACGCAAATTGATGCAGCAAAAAAAAATTCGTCATTTGCCGATTGTGAATCAATGCAATGAGTTTGTGGGTTTGGTGTCTAATCGAGATGTTTTGGCCGTGACCGTGTCGATTTTAGCCGATATGACAGAACGAGAACAAGCGGATCTGGAGTCTTCTATTCTATTGAAAGATGTGATGTGCCGGGATGTGTTTATTGCGCTTGAAGGGGTTGATTTAATGGAAGCGGCCCAGCATTTAATCGACCATAAACATGGTTGCCTGCCGGTTTTGAATGAAAAAAAATTGGTGGGGATTGTCACAGAAACGGACTTTGTGCGGCTGTCAATGAATCTGATGGAACAAATGGCTTTGGCTGAACCAGTAGAGTTAGGGTAAATGGATTATTTGACGTTAAAAATGTTGCACATCTTTGGGGCCATGATGTTCATTGGCAATATGATTGTGACGGCGTTTTGGAAAGTTTTGTCTGACCGAACGCGGGACATGAAGATTGTGGCCTTTAGCCAAAAAACGGTGAATATCACTGACTTTATTTTTAGCAGTGTTGGTGTGTTCATTCTGTTGGCGTCTGGGTTACTCATGTCGGACCGCCTGCCGACCGCAGATGCACAGCAACCTTTGTGGCTAGCTTGGGGGATTCGTTTGTTGATCACTTCAGTTTGTTTATGGATTGTCGTGCTGCTGCCTATCCAGGCCAAGCAAGCCATTATCGTGCGTAACTTTCACGCCGCAGAAGGCATCCCTGACATTTATTGGCGGTTGGGTCGCATCTGGCTGGTGGTTGCGGTCATTGCAATTGTATTGCCCTTAACGAACCTGTATTTTATGGTGTATAAACCCACCTAATATTCGATCATTTAAGCCTCGCTAACTTTTTCGGTCAAAGAACTTTACGCGGTAGAAGGGTTTGTTACGGGCTGTGGGAACCCCTGTTGGAAGGAAAACCATGTTCTTTGTTATTGTCTTTCGGGTTATCTGAATTGTGCGTTTAAATCTGCTCTTTAGAGCATCTTCACATTTTGTGGGTGAGCGTTTGCTTGAGCGTGTCTGCGATGCTCAATGCTTCAGAAAATTCATAATGATTAATGTGTTTTTCTAATTGTTCCAGCATCTCAGGTTTATTGATGTTCATTAGGGCTGCGTGGTGCTCTGTTAGGTAAGTAATGGAAGAGGTGTTGAATTGTTTGAGTAACACCGACAATTCATCCAGTTGATGGCATAATTCCGTGTTACTGACATTGCCTGAGGCTATTGGTGGCGCGGCTTGATGGTCGGCCAAAAAATGCGTTAGGGTGGGCATCAGTTGTGCGTATTCGTGTGCCATTTCGGCCAATATGCTGGCTGGGTTGTCTTCTGGTTGGGTGGATAATGCATGCTCTAAACGGACGCATACTGCGTGTAATGCATCGGCCCCAATGCTGCCTGAGGCACCTTTTAAGGTGTGTACTTGGCACTTGGCTTGGGCGATGTTTCCTTGTGTGATGAGGCTTTCAATGTGGGTGTGTTCCTGGGCAAATTCTTCGACGAACGAGGTGAACATTTTCAGTAGCATTGGTGCTTGCCCGGCGACACGCGCGAGTGCGGATGTGACGTTGATTCTGTCTATGTGCCAGTCGTCGGTGTCGTGCGTGGGTTTGTGTGTGCGCTCGGGTTTGTGGGTGAGTTTGTTGGGGTTCAGCCATTGGTGTATTTTTTTATATAAAATGCTCGGGTCAATTGGCTTGGAGATATAATCATTCATCCCCACATCTAAACACATTTGGTCGTCACCGGTCATCGCGTTCGCGGTCATGGCGATGATGGGGAGCTGGTCAAAGCGAGTATCGTGTCGGATCAATTCGGTGGCGCGCAAGCCATCCATAATCGGCATTTGTAAATCCATGAAAATCAGGTCGAAGTGGTGATTTTGTAAGGCGTCTATGGCTTCTTGCCCATGGTTGGCGATGGTCACCGTGATGTTGATTTCTTCGAGTAAACCTAAAGCCACTTGCTGGTTGATGCGGTTATCTTCAACGACCAAGACATGGGTTTCCGCCTGACAGTAAAAATCGGAAAAATCGACCGGGGTATGGTTGGCTTCCGTTGTGTGCGTATTTGCATCCGGGTGAAAGGCTTCACTGACGGAATCAAACAAAACGGATGCATTGATGGGTTTGATTAAGAAACCTTGCAGGCCAGTTTGTCCCGCCGCTTGCATTAATTCCTCGCGGCCATAGGCTGTGATCATGATAATCACCGGTTTTTTGCGTAAGCAGGGATTGTTTTTAATCTTTTTGGCCGCTTCCAAACCATCCATGCCGGGCAAGCGCCAGTCCATCAGAATGAGATCGTAGGGGGATTCAGCGGTTTCTAGGATATCTAAGCCTTGTTCTGCGGTTCCGGTGCTGGTGACTTGCATGTTGAATGATTGCAGATAATTCCCGAGCACTTCTCGGCTGGTGCTATTGTCATCGACAATTAAAGCCGTATACCCTTTGAATTCATCGGGTGAGATGTGTTGAACGCTGTTGTGGTTAACGGCCATGTCGAGATCAAAGTAAAAACAGCTACCCACGCCCAATTCGCTGTTGACGTTAATATGGCCTTGCATTAATTCCACCAAACTTTTACAGATGGTTAAGCCCAGCCCGGTGCCACCAAAATTTCGGGTGATCGAGCCATCGGCTTGTGTAAATGCTTGAAACAGTCGGTTTTGTTGTTCTGCGGATAAACCAATCCCAGAATCGGTGACAGAAAAACGTAAGGTGGCCACATCGCCTTTTAATGTCAGGAGCTTGATCGCAATGATGATGCTCCCGTGTTCTGTGAATTTGATCGCATTATTGGTCAGATTAATCAGAATCTGGCTTAAGCGTAAGGGGTCGCCTTTGACATTTAAGGGCACATCGGCACCAATGTCGGTGACGATTTCGAGCTGTTTTTCTTGCGCTTTTAAGCTGACCAGCTCCAGCAAGCCATTAATGATTTTGCTGATACTGAGGTCAATGCATTCTAGATTCAGTTTACCGGCTTCAATTTTAGAAAAATCTAAAATGTCGTTGATGATGCTTAATAGGGCGTGTGACGAGGTGTCAATTTTGCTGATGTAATCTCGTTGTTTGTCGGACAGTTGGGTGCGTAATGCCAGGTGTGACATGCCGATAATCGCGTTCATGGGGGTGCGTATTTCATGGCTCATATTGGCTAGAAATTCTGATTTTGCACGTGAGGCCGCTTCAGCCGTATCGCGCATGTCGATCAACGCGATATTCGTTTGTTCCAGTTCATTGGTGCGTTCTTGCACACGGGTTTCTAGGCGGCTATGTTGCGCTTGAATCTCTTCTAACATGCCGTTAAAGGCATCGGTGACGGCACCGAATTCGTCATTTGAATGCTTGTGTACGCGGCGAGTGTAATCTTGGTTTTTTGAAATGCAGTGTGCCGCTTGAAATAAATCGTTGAGGGGGCGAGACATGACCTGCAACGTTTGCCTGGCAAATAACCAAGCAAGGCCCATGCTAATGAGTAAAACCAAGGTGCTGACCCACAACGTGTGCCATAAAAAAGCATCCAATTTGTCTAAATGGGCTTTGATGTATAAGTAACCGATGGTATCGGCTTCAAACACAATCGGTTGTACCAGCTCTAAAAAAGCCCCGGTGATGCGGCTTTCGATGTCGGTGATGTGCTCAATCTCAACCAGTGGGTAGTCTGCTTTGGCATAGGTGGCAAAGCGGAAGATGGAGTCGTCCATATCATCGACTTTAAAGACTTGTGCGGTTTTGATGGCAGATTGTGTGTCGAAGGCTTTGAGTAAGGTTTTGGCCACGTCTGCATCATCAAACAGCAAGGATGAGGTTAAGTTAACGGAGACAATTTCTGCTTGCGAATAGGTGGTGGAGGTCAGGTGTTCTTTGTAGGTGTTGACGCCAATATACGTGAGTGTGATGGACATTAGGGATAAAGCC
>Ga0256847_1000687_pt1 | contig 20036 bp, 17 predicted proteins | sample TeddybearmetaG_FD_189099 | JGI IMG/M metagenome (GOLD analysis project Ga0256847, IMG submission 189099) | Hydrothermal vent microbial communities from East Pacific Rise, Pacific Ocean - Teddybear | ecosystem: Environmental > Aquatic > Marine > Hydrothermal vents | place: Pacific Ocean: East... | reverse complement strand
AATACATTTGAGACTATAATTAAAGAGTTAGAGAAGGACATTGACTTATTAACTTTTATATCAATTCAAACTTCCAGAACAGATTTAGATGATACACAAAAAAATGAAGTTAATGTAGTTTCTGAAGAAATTATAGATGGAACAGATTTTATTGCTAAATACGGGTTTAAAGATGCAATAGGTTGGTTTATTATAAGGAAAGAGTTTTTAGTTAAGGAAAATATGGTGTATTTAGAAGGTAAAATGTTAGAGGATATTAGTTTTAACATAAAATTACTGACTACAGTTAATAAGGTACTCTATTTGCCATTAGATGTGTATCGTTACGTTAGCAGAGAAAACTCTATAATGACTAAAAAAAATGCGTTGCATTTTAAAAATATAATTTCCGATTATGAACGCGTTCTTTTAGAACTAGAAATTCAAATTCAAAAATTTAGTAGTACAAAAATAAACGTTGTAAACCAATTACGTAAAAAACAGAATATATATCATTTTTATTTGTTTATGCGTTTAATGAGGTCTAGTATGAGTATTACTGAGATTAATAAAAATATAAATCATTATAAGAAAATAAAACTACATCCATTAAGATATTATAGTAAGAGTATTAAGGTTAAAAGTCTAATCTTTATATTTAATAAAAAGTTTTTTTTCTTCCCTTTTATAAGAGTATACCGTCTTTTTAGCAAAAGAGCTATTTGAAAAAAGTATTACTAATATTTAACTTTAAGTTATGAGAGTTTGCATGCCAGTTTTAAATTTGTATAATACCAGTTTTAAATTTTATAGTATCCTTTAGGTTTTGTTAAAATATAGTTAACTTTGCCACGTTATAGAAGAAGAAAAAATTAAAATGTCAACTCCAAACAATAAAAACTGGTGCGCTGTTATTTCTTGTCCTTGTATTAAGGAACAAGAAGGTGAAAAAATAGCATCAGTTGAATATATCTCTTATATATTTTCCAGTGTTATTTTTAAACAATGTGAATATATAATAGAAAAAATAAAAACTCCACTTGCACTTCCCTATATTTTCAAACAAGTTAATAATCAAACAGATAATCTTATTTTAAGAGCGTTAGAAAGTTTGGTGACTTCGAAACGTATAAGGAATTTTCAGAGATGAGTTATACGTGTTTTGAGAATTTAATTTTTTCAAACATTTGTATAGAAGGAAATAATAAATATTGAAAATAATTTGAATTAATAGTTTCGATACAACTATTAAGAATCTAACGAGAGAAAGATTTATTTATTTATTATATTATCTCAGTCCATATTTTTGGGACTGACAACGGCGAAGCCATGAAAAATACAAACAAATATAAAAGTTATTTATGAAAAATTTTGCGCTAATTGGTGCTGCTGGATATATTGCACCAAGACACTTAAAAGCTATCAAAGACACCAATAATAATTTAATTGCTGCTTTAGATAAATTTGACTCTGTAGGTATTATGGATAGTTATTTTCCCAATGCGGACTTTTTTGTTGAATTTGAACGTTTTGATAGGCATTTAGAAAAACTAAAAAGAGAAAAAAATGTGCATTTAGATTATGTGAGTATCTGTACTCCTAACTATTTACATGATGCACATATAAGGTCAGCATTAAGAAGAGATGCGCATGCAATCTGTGAGAAACCTTTAGTATTAAACCCTTGGAATATTGAGGCTTTACTTGATATTGAAAAAGCAACAGGTAAGAAAGTATACACCATTTTACAATTGAGATTACACCAAAGTATTATAGATCTCAAAGAAAAAGTAGAAAATGGACCGAAAGATAAAATATATGATATTGATTTAACGTATCTTACATCAAGAGGACACTGGTATTACACCTCATGGAAAGGTGATGTTTCAAAATCTGGAGGTATCGCCTCAAATATAGGAGTGCATTTTTATGATATGTTATCATGGATTTTTGGAAACGTAAAAACCAATATTGTACATATGCATTCGCATGATAGAGCAGCAGGGTATCTGGAATTTGAAAGAGCAAAAGTAAGATGGTTCTTATCAATAGATTACGATACAATACCTAAAGAGATTAGAGACGCAGGTCAACGTACTTATCGCTCAATTACTGTTGATGGTGAAGAAATAGAATTTAGCGGTGGGTTTACAGAATTACATACAACTAGTTATAAAGATATATTAGTAGGGAATGGTTTCGGATTATCTGATGCAAGACAATCTATAGAAATTGTTCACGATATTCGAAATGCTGAAATAGCACCTTTGAAAGGTGATTATCATCCATTAGCGAAATTTCCTCAACCTGTACATCCTTTTAAAAACGGAAATAAGTAAATAAACATGTTGTCATTTATAGTCTTATCATCTGACGGCTATTCTGATTGCTGGAATCCATTTTTTGAATTGTTTGAAAAATATTTTCCAAACATTCCGAATATGGAACTTATTTTAAGTACAAACACTAAAGAATATACCCATAAAACATTAAAAATAAAAGTACTGGCACATGGCAATGATTTACCATGGAGTAAAAGATATAAATTGTGCCTTGAACAAGCTGAAAATGAAATTGTATTGCCTTTATCGGAAGATTTTTTCCTAAAATCAAAAATTGATGAAAAGGATTTTATGACAGTCTTATACCTTATTCTTAATGAAAAAAAAATTGATCATATCCGATTACTAAATAGAGGTGTTTTTAAAACAGAAAAATCTAACTATAATTTACTCAAAAAAATAACTTTATCCACAAAAAAAAGATTCATATTTTCTCCAGGATTATGGAAAAAGGAAATATTAAATAAATATTTGGTAGATTTTGAAAATCCATGGATTGCGGAAAAAATGGGCGATTTTAGAGCGAAAATTTATAAAGATGGCTTTTATTGTATATCAGAAGACTATGTAAAAGAAAAAGGGCAGTTATATGATACGTTTTTTAGTGGCGTAATTTACAAAGGGAAATGTGCCCATTATGTTGTTTCTTTTTTAGAGGAAGAAGGGTATACCGATATTCTTAAAAGAGGTATTATGTCAAAGGATGATATGATAGAGGTAAAGAAAAAAGCAAAAAGAGGGCTTATTCTTAGTTTTTTTCCCATAATGAGGTCTTTATTTGGTCTCATTTCCTTATATTTAAAACAAAGATTAAAACTGAATTAGAAATGAAAGTAGTAATTCTGGCAGGAGGTTTCGGTACACGATTAAGTGAAGAAACCGGGGTTAGACCAAAGCCTTTAGTTGAAATTGGTGAAATGCCTATTCTATGGCATATAATGAAAATGTATGCGGCTTATGGTCATAATGATTTTATTATTTGTTGTGGTTATAAAGGATATATGATTAAAGAATTTTTTTCTAACTATTATTTAAAATCTTCAGATGTTACGTTTGATTTGAAAAATAATAAAATGGAACTACATTCTAATAGTGTGGAGCCTTGGAAAGTAACTTTGATAGATACAGGTGACAATAGTATGACCGGAGGAAGAGTGAAAAGAGTGAAAGATTATATTGGTAATGAAACTTTCTTTTTAACGTATGGAGATGGTGTAAGCGATGTAAATATCAAAGAATTATTGAAATTTCACAAAGAACAAAAAACATATGCTACGTTAACTGCAGTACAACCTCCAGGTAGATACGGTGCTTTCAATTTAGAAAGCAAGCAAAAATTAATAACAAGTTTTCGTGAAAAGCCTACTGGTGATGATAGTGAACACGGGCAAGAAGTAGCATGGATTAATGGAGGGTTTTTTGTATTAGAACCCGAAATTTTCGATTATATAGAAGGTGATTTTACCGTTTGGGAAAGAGACCCTATGGAAAAACTAGCAACAGAAAATCAATTATCTGCCTATAAACATGCTGGTTTTTGGCAAAGTATGGACTCACTTCGAGACAAACAAGTATTGGTTGAGATATGGGAGAGTGGTAATGCACCATGGAAAGTGTGGTAATAAGTTTGCTACAAACTACAATACCCATTTTTATTCAAAGAATTCAAGAAATACAATTTAAACTTTAATGGAAGAGAAAAAAGGGAATAAGATTTTAGTAGAAGATATGGCATATATATTAGACCATTTATCTACTGATGAAAAACAAAAATTTAAAAATGCCACTATTGTAATGACAGGATGTGGAGGTTTTTTAGGTTATTATTTCATGCACTTTTTTGCACGGTATGCAGATCAATTGGGAATCAGAAAAATTATAGGATTAGATAATTTTCTAACAGGAACAAGAGATTGGTTAGAGACATTAGAAAAGAAGCATGAAAAAGTTGTGTTAAAGGAGTTTAATGTTATTACAGATAATATAACAGATGTTGAAGGAGCATCAGATGCGAATCTTATTATACATGGAGCTTCCATAGCATCACCAATTTTCTATAGAATTTATCCTGAAGAGACTATAGATGCTAACATTACTGGCTTACGAAGAATGCTAGATTTTTATAAAGAGAAAACAATTGATGGATTTTTATTCTTTTCAAGTAGTGAAATTTATGGAGACCCATTTCCTGAGTTTATTCCAACAAGTGAAGAATATAGAGGCAATGTAGCTACTATGGGACCGAGAGCTTGTTATGATGAAGCAAAGAGGTTTGGAGAAACCATGTGTTATATTTTCAATCAAAAATATAATATGCCAATTTCTATTACCAGACCCTTTAATAATTATGGACCTGGAATGAATATAAATGATAAAAGGTTACCTGCAGATTTTGCTAAAGCAGTGCATGAAGGAAGAGATTTAATAATGTATTCAAATGGAAAACCAACAAGAACCTTTTGTTATATAGCAGATTCTATTACAGGCTATCTTAAGGTGCTATTATATGGAAAATTAGATGTCTTTAACATTGGTATAGATACACCGGAAATTTCTGTAGCAGAGTTTGCAAATTTGTTTATAAAAAATGCAAAGAAAGTGTATGATTATAATGGAGAAGTAGTATTTCAAGTATCTTCAGATGAGGAATATATGAAAGATAATCCGAACAGAAGATGTCCAAATATTGAAAAAGCAAAAAACACATTAGGATACAATCCATCTATTTATGTTGATAAAGGAATCGGTAGGTATTTGGAATTTCTAAAAATAAATAACGGAAAATTGGTATGATAACAGTTTTAGGTTTAGGATTTGTTGGTTTAACAACAGGTTTAGGTTTTAGTAAAAAAGGATTTAAGACTTATGGAATTGATATTGATGTAGAAAGACTTAACATGCTTAAAAATTATGAAATTCCATTTCATGAACCCCATTTAAAAGAAATATTAGAAGAAACACTAGGCAATACATTTTTCTTAGACGTTTCTTTTGAAGAAGCCATTAAAAATAGCGAAGCAATATTTATCTGTGTAGGAACACCATCTGCACCAGACGGTAGTGCAGATTTAAAGTATATAATTGGAGCTATAGACCAAATACTGGCTGTTGACGATAAAAAATTCAAAGTAATAATTACAAAATCAACAGTACCACCATCCACAGTATCAAAAAAAATAAAACCTTACGTACAAGAAAAACTAATAGCACTCAATAGAGAAGTTGGTTTAGCTTCCAATCCTGAATTTTTGCGAGAAGGCTATTGTTGGGAAGATTTTATTGAACCAGATAGAATTGTATTAGGTGTAGAAGATGAAAAATCTAAAACAATTTTAAATAGTATATACAAGCCTTTCAATGCACCGATACATTACGTTTCTTATAACTCAGCAGAATACATAAAATACCTTTCCAATACATTGTTGTCTACACTAATTAGTTATGCCAATGAAATGTCAATGATTGCAGATAGTATAGGTGATATAGACATACCAAAAGCATTTAGAATTCTTCATGAAGATAAAAGATGGTTTGGGCAACCAGCAGCAATGGCAAAATATGTGTATCCAGGTTGTGGCTATGGAGGCTATTGCTTGCCAAAAGATACTTCAGCGTTGAATAGTATTGCGATAGAGCATGGAGTTACGCCGCATATCTTAACAGGTAATTTAAAAATTAATGAAGAAGTTAAAGATTTTGTTACCAAAAGAATTTTATCTGAAGTGTCTAAAGATCAAACAATCGGAATACTAGGTTTGTCATTTAAACCAGAATCTGACGATGTACGATTAACGCCAAGTAAGGACATTATTGAAAAATTACTTTCAAACGGATATAAAAATATTATTGCTTATGACCCATTAGCAAACGAATCCTTTAAAAATACATATCCTGAATTAAATATTCAATATGAAAGCGATTTAAAATCAGTCTTAGAAAAAACTAATAATGTGGTAATTCTGACGGGATGGAATGAATTTAAACAACAACAACATCAGATTGAAAAGAAAAATGTTTTTGATTTTAGATATATGTATTAATCAATAATATGAAAAAGATTGAAACAACAATATCAGGCTGCTTTGAATTGCAACCTATAATTTTTAAAGATGATAGAGGAAGACTTGTTAAAACATTTCATGAAACATCTTTTAAGTCACTCGATTTAGCGACTAATTTTACGGAAGAATATTATTCTATTTCCAAAAAACAAGTACTCAGAGGGCTTCATTTTCAATTGCCACCACATGACCATATTAAATGTGTTACCTGTTTATCAGGAAAAATATTTGATGTTGTAGTAGATTTAAGAAAAGAATCACCAACCTATAAACAACATTTTAGTATTGAACTAGATGCAGAAAAAGGAAATATGCTATATATCCCAAAAGGATTGGCACATGGTTTTTATGTATTAAGTAATGAAACTATTTTTTTAAACAGAACCACAACTATTTATAATCCAGAGAGTGATGCAGGTATTAAATGGGATTCTTGTGGGATAAACTGGCCAGATTCGAATCCGATTTTATCAGAAAAGGATAAACAAATGATTGTGCTTAATGAATTTAAAAGTCCGTTTTAATATAAAATTAATGTTATGATATTAATTGATAATGCTTTAAAAAAAAGAGAACAAAATAATAATCCTATAAAGGTTGCTATTATTGGAGCAGGAGAAATGGCAAAAGGAATCATAAACCAACTTACTAAGTATTCGCCTGGAATTGTTGTTGTAGTAACCTATAATAGAACTATTGAAAAAGCCGTGAAGGTTTATAAAACAGTAGGAATAAAAAAATATAAAATAGTTGATACGACGTCAGACCTTGAAAAATCAATAAAAAATGGAATCACTGCAATTACTCAAAATATAGATTCAGTATGTGAAGCAAAAGGAATAGATGTAATTGTTGAAGTAACAGGTACTATTGAATTTGCTGCAAGTACCATTATTAAAGCATTCAATAACGGAAAAAATGTGCTGTCTTTCAATGTCGAAATTGATGCAACATTAGGACCAATACTAAAACAAAAAGCTGCTGAAGCAGGAGTAAAATACAGTGTGGCAGATGGTGATCAACCTGGGGTTACCCTAAATTTGTATCGGTTTGTAAAAAGTATGGGCTTTGAACCTTTATTATGTGGTAATATAAAAGGCTTACAAGATCATTATAGAAACCCTACCACCCAAAAAAGTTTTGCCGCACAATGGGAGATGACACCAGAAATGGTTACAAGTTTTGCAGATGGTACTAAAATTTCATTTGAACAAGCCTGTATAGCCAATGCAACAGGGATGAAAGTCGCCAAAAGAGGAATGTACGGACATTATTCTAAAGAACATGTAGATGATTTAACACATTTGTATGATATAGATGAACTTAAAGAGTTAGGCGGTATTGTAGATTATATAGTAGGCGCAAAGCCAGGTCCAGGCGTATTTATTTATGCAACTACAAATGATCCAATAGCTATAAAATATTTAAATTATGGTAAATTAGGTAAAGGACCATTATACAGTTTTTATGTTCCCTATCACTTACTATTTTTTGAAATAGCAAATTCTATTTGTAGATTAATAGATTTTGATGATGTTATTATAACTGCCGATAAAGGTATTGTTGTAGATGTTGTGACTACTGCGAAAGTATCCATGCAAAAAGGAGATATAATAGACGGCCTGGGAGGTTATAAAACCTATGGTGTATGTGAGAATCATACGGTATCTGAAAATGAAAACTTATTATCTATGGGTTTAGCAGAAGGCTGTATAGTAACTAAAAACATAGAAAAAGATCAGGTGTTGACATATAATGATATAGAATTACCTATAGGAAGGTTATGTGACAAATTGAAAAATGAACAAAACAAACTCAACTTCAAATAGTGTTTTTGTGTAAATGAAAAAAGACCCTTCTTTAAAATCACAAGCTAGTGCAATCTTTATTGGTAGCCTTGCTGGAACAATTTTTCAGCTTTTAATACCTGTCATTATCGTGCGTCTAATTTCGCAAGAAGACTTTGGAATTTTTAGACAATTTACTTTAGTAGCAGGAACTTTTACGGGATTATTGGGAATGGGATATTCATCTAGTTTATATTATTTTTATCCAACAACTGATTGGAATGGAAAGCAGAAAATTATACAGCAAACGCAGCTGTTACTCACATTTAATTTGTTGCTATTTATTATTCTCTTTTATTTTTATGGTGAAGAGATATTAACATACCTCAACTTTAAAAATTTTATTGTAGTAAAATGGTTGGTTGTTTTATGTGTGGTACTAGATCTCTTGTCTTCTGGGGTCGTAAATATTTTCACATTAGAAAAGAATACTTTACTAAATAAAATTTACCCACCAATAGAAAAGATTGTACGTTTCTTTATTTTTCTAATTATCATATTATTAATACCAGGGTTTAAAGGACCAATTATTGCATTAATAGTTTTTGTTGGATTGCGGCTAGTTTATTATTTAATACATATTCTACCATACCTGAAAAAGATTTATAAAGTTGATTTAGGATTGATGAAGCAACAATTGGTGTATTCATTACCTTTTGGACTTGCATTAATTTTAAACTTAATTTCTAATAAATTTGATAAATTTTTTATTAACCAATATATAACACCAGAAGAATTTGCAATTTATTCAATAGCTTTTTTAAGTATTCCTGTATTAAAACAATTTTATAGATCCGTTAATAATGTGGTAGTGCCAGAGATTTCTATTTATATGAAAAACAATAAAATAATTGAAGCTACGAAATTATGGCAAAAAACTGTTGATAAGATATCTGGTATAACAATTCCGGCTGTTATTCTTTTTTGGATTTTGGCTAAAGAAATAATAACAATATTATATACTGTAGAATATGTTGAGGCGGCAAATTATTATCGAATTTTTATTTTGATGTTTTTTGTATCCATGTTTAGTCAAGAAATTATTCTAAGAGGCTCGCATAAGACAAAATATATATTAGTATCAAATATTATCGGAGCTATCATAACTATAGTTGTCGGGTTTTTTATTATTCAAAGAATGGGGTTATATGGAGCCATTATTACAGCTTTAGTAGGAACAGTTACACCAATGATAATTAGCCTTAATTTTGAAAGGAGAATAATGAATCTTAAAATTCATAATTGGGTAAATTGGAAGAAAATGGGATTGAATTTTTTTAGCAGCCTATTGGTTGGATTGCCTATTTTCTTTTTTAAAGATTATATAGAAAATATTTATTTAAGAACCATATTGGTTGGTGTATTCTTTGTTTCGTTAATAATTTTAATTCAAATGCGTTTAGGCATCTTTATTTTTCCCGACAAGGTAAATGAGCTTCTTAAAAAGATTAGAAAATGAATATTTCAAAACTAGCAACATTTTTTGCGAACCGTAAATTATATAAAGGTATTAAACTTACTGAAAAGGTTCAATATGAGAGTGTAGAAAAACTCGCATCAATTCAAGAAGAAAAGTTCAAGAAATTGATTGATCATGCAAAAAAGAATGTTCCTTATTATAAAGATAAGCTAGATGCTATTTATAAAGTATCAGACATTTCTAATATTCCTATCCTAACAAAGGATATCATTAAAGAATTTAATGAAACAATAAAGGCTACAAACCTTGAAAAATCAAGGTTTATGGCAAATTCTACATCAGGCTCTACAGGTGAGAGTACACATTTTTATTCCGATAAAGAGTATTCATATAAAAAAGGCGCAAACCTTAGAGGTGATAGTTGGGCAGGACTGAATTATGGCGAGAAATCATTACATTTTTGGGGAGCAGAAAGAGATATTGATAAAAGTAAATCATTTTATAAAAAAATAAAACATAAATACATTACAAAACAATTAATACTATCGACATACCACATGTCTGAAAATGATTTAAAAGAATATATAAACATTTACAATGAATATAAGCCTAAAGTCATAATTTCTTACCCAACCCCCTTGCACCATTTGGCGCAATATATAGAAGAAAACAAGATAAAAATTTGGATTCCAAAAGGTATAATTACCTCTGCAGAAACACTATTCCCTTTTCAAAGAGAAAAAATAGAAAAGGTTTTTAAAACTAAAATATTTAATAGATATGGTTGTAGAGAGGTAGGTAATATAGCTGCAGAATGTGAAGAACATAATGGCTTGCATATCTATGTAGATCGTTTTGTAGTAGAAGTTGTTAATGCAAAAGGAGAGGAGTGTAAGGCGGGAGAATTAGGGGAACTATTAATAACCGATTTAGACAATTATGTTTTTCCGTTAATAAGATACAAAATTGGAGATTTAGGTGTTTTATCTGACAGAATTTGTGACTGTGGTAGAAATTTGCCGTTATTAGAAAAAGTAGAAGGAAGAGTGTTTGATCTTATTGTTGGAGTAAATGGTAATACAGTTGCAGGTACATTTTGGACATTGTTAAGGAATAAGATCAAAGGGTTTAAAAAATTTCAGATACTTCAAGAAGAAACAAATAAGTTAAAAGTTATCATTGAAAATAATAAAGAAATTCAAGAAGGTTTTGAAAGTCATTTAACGAATTTGATAAAGGAAAAATTGGGAAATGGTATGCAGATAACAATAGAAAAAGTAAATGCTATACCGCTAACAAAAACGGGAAAACATCGATGGATAATTTCTAATATATCGCCCTATGTCCAATAAAAATTGGATTTTATTTATTACAGCTCAAGCTTATCCGTGTAAAACAGGTGGTTTAGAAGTTTTTAATCATTATTTAATAAATGAATTAAAAAATTATTACCCTGTTCATATCCTTACACAATGTGAGAAAATGCAAGTTGACAATGCAAACATCCATAAATTTAAATGGAGAAGATTTCCAAAACTTACACAACCATTAACTGTTTTATATTTTATTCTCAAAAATAGAAAACACATAAAACTACTGTATTTTAGTTATTCAAAAGCATTTTGGTCAAATTGGGCAGTATATTTAATTTCAGTATATTTTTTAAATGTTAAATTTGGCTTCACTATACATGGAGGTGGCTTAAGTAAATGGAAACCTCATTTTATCCATAAATTATTATTTAAAAAAGCAGCATTTGTCACAGGAGTTTCTAATAGAATAATTGAAGAGTATACAAAACGATCAAATAGAACTATTATTAACACACCACCATTGATTCCTTTTAATGTTCTAAAAGAGAAAAATGTATATAGAAAGCAATGGGAAGTAGAAGCAGATGAGGTTGTTTTATTATATGTAGGCTCATTAAAACCTTTAAAGTCAGTTGATACATTAATTGAAGCTCTAGGTATTATTCCGATTGAAATACTAAAGCAGTATAAACTCAAAGTATTGATTGCTGGAGATGGTGTGTCAAGAAAAGATTTAGAAGAAAAAACTAAAGAATTAAAATTAGAACAGATAGTAAAATTTTTAGGTTTGGTTGATAGAAGTAAAGTGAATCAACTATACAATTTAGCAAATATCTATACGATTTGCTCTGAGTTTGAAGGCTTGCCCATTTCTTTATTAGAAGCATTTGCAAACGAATTACCTTCTATAACTTCAGATGCTCCTGGATTAATAGATGTTTCCTTAGACAATAAAAATACGGTATTGTTTAAGACCGGAAACCCTATTGATTATGCAGATAAAATAAAATTAGTATTACGTGATACAAAACTTCAGACACAAATTAAAAATCATGCAAAAGAATTTTTTGAAAAACATTACACATATGATATAGTAGTAAATGATTTTAGAAAAATTATTGACCAAGTAGATGGATAGCTTTACTGAAGACCATTAAACCAAAACCCAAAAATTAACCAAAATAAATAATCTATGAACGGAGTATGTGGAATACTAAGTTTAGATGATAAATCATTTGACAAGAATGCATTAATTAAATCAATTAATTTAGCAGGAACCATGACTATTGATACGGTTTCTGATGAGAATTTTTTTTCGGTAGTATCATTTTTAGATACCTCCCCATTAAAGGGACAACGAATTTATAAGACTTCAGATTTTATACTCTTTTTTAGCGGAGACTTAATTAGTTATAAAGAGATTCCATGGCTTGAAATTGAAACCAATTTTTCGACATCAAATTTTGAATGGTTTTCAACATTAAGAGGTTTTTTTTCAATTGTGATTTTTGATAAAAGTCAAAAAAAATTGTCATTAATTAGTGACGCAAATGGACAAATTCCTGTGTATTATACACACATTGATAATAGTTTTATTTTTTCGACAGATTTATCAACTTTTACCACACTAAAGTCAATACCCGAATTCAATACAGAGTGGTTATATGAATACCTATTTTTTAATTTTCCAATAGATACAACTACTTTTTTTAAAAATGTAAATAAGTTAAGAGCACTATCAATAGTAACCTTTGATTTTAATTTAGGATCTATTAAAAAATCAGCATACAGTAAATGTTTAAAAAAGTCAAAAAATATTTTAACAGGTAAAAAAGCATTAGATAAATGTATTCAATCTTTTAAAACTATAATTCCAAAGTATTACTGTGATAATTCGGATAATTTAGTCGCAATTACGGGTGGGTTTGATTCTAGAACATTACTTTCATTGGCTCCAGATGAATCCAATGTTAAAACATATACATATGGCGTTAGAGGCTCAGCAGATTTAAATTTGGTTTCAACATTTATAAACAAGCTAAATATAAAACATAGAGAAATATTTTTTAATGAAGATTTTAAAAAATCATTACCAACTCTTATTTATGATACAGTAAGATTGTCCGGAGGAATACAATCTATTAATAGAGCAACGCTATTATATTCATACAGGTTATTATATGAACAAGAAGAGAAAGTATCTGTCGTGATAGGAGGCCTAGCTGGTGATTTTTTTAGAGGAGATGGCGGTTATAATAGTAACTTCAATACCATTTCTAAAGGTATGCAAGATTTTTTTGCAACAGGAGAAATTAAAATAGATAAAAAGGTTTATGGTGATATGTTTAATAATCCCGTTGAAGATTTTGAAAATCACATTCAAAATACATTTGATAAAATAAAGGCAATATATGGTAACCCTCTAGAACCAGACACATTTATGTCTTACGATTTTTATGAACTCTATCCAAAATATTTCGGAGGAGAAGTGGCAATAGCCAATAATTATTTCACTTTGAGGGCGCCCTTTTTAAATAAAGATTTAGTAAGCCTCATTTTTGAAACTGAAATAGGTAACTTAGGGTTTTCTATGTATAATAAAAACAAAAAAGAGATAAAAAAAATCTCACATAAAAAATTTATTTTACAAGCAAAAGTTATTAGTGCAAATTCAAAATTTAAAAACACATATATTAAAGGAAAACCAATATCGATTTATACTCGAGAGAAACCACTATCTAAAATAAAGGAATCTTTTATTCGGTTTTTGGCATATTTAAAAGGTCATAAATCTCCAAAAGCCCAATTAGAAGATTGGGAAAATTGGTTTAAGTACGATTTAAAGAATGAATTTGAGAACCTTTTAAATGATGAAAGCCTGTTATTAGAGTATTTTAATTCAAGTTTTGTCAAGTCCGTAAAAAATTCAAATAATATACATTTACTCAATAAATTAGCAACTACTGAAATTATTTTAAATCTTATAAAAAATAGATGGAATATATCATGTAATTACTAATTGAGAATTAGATTAAAAATTGATTAGTATAGACGAATGTGATGTAATAATTAAAAATTTAAAAAATTGAATCAGAGAATACCCGTAATAATGTACCATTCCATAGGAGTGGTGAATAAAAGATGGCATTGGAATTATCTTACATGTCCTTATAAAGTTTTTGAAAGCCAATTAAAATGGTTAAAAAAAACGGGCTATAATACACTTAATTTTCAGGAGATATATGATTATATAATGAATGATATCCCTATTCCGAAAAATTCAATTTTTTTGAATTTTGACGATGGTTACTTAGATAATTATGTGTACGCATATCCATTATTGAAAAAGTACGGAATGAAAGGTACCGTTTTTGTAAATCCTGATTTTGTTGATACATCAGAAAAATTGAGAACAACAATTGATGATATCAATTCAGAGAAAGAAGAAAGAGGTTTAGATAGTATCGGATTTTGCAATTGGAAAGAATTAAAGAAAATGGATGAAGAAGGTGTTTTAGACGTTCAAAGCCATGCAAAAACACATACCTGGTATCCAATATCAGATAAAATAGTCGATTTTAGACATCCTAAGGATGATTTCGTATGGATGGATTGGAATGACTTTGAAGAAGAGAAGCCTCATCTTCAGTTAATCGATTGGAATAAGGCCAAATTAGGAAAAGCAATTTTTGAACATGAAAAAGCATTGAGTTCAAAACGAGTTTTTATTAATGAAGATTTTCAAACGGAATTGCACCAATTTGTTAAGAAAAACGGTAATGAAGAATTTTTTAATCAAAAAGATTGGAAAAAACAACTAGAGACAGTAGCCAATAATTTGAAATCTAAATACAAAGTTGTTACAAAATACGAAAGTAATAATGAGTATTTGGCAAGAATAAAACATGAATTAGCATTTACAAAAAAAGAAATAGAACAAAACCTAAATAAGGAAGTGAACTTTATATGTTGGCCCGGTGGTAGTGCTACAAAAGAAGGAATGAAGATTGCTACTGAATTAGGCTACCTAATGTCAACAGCAGCAAGAGATCTTACACATGCGGAAAGAAAAAGTATTGTAAATACACCAAAACAAAAAATTAATAGAGTCTCTAGGTTCACTCCAGTTATGTTGAACCAATGGAAGAATAATGATGATGATGCCATTATGATTTATTCTCCGGGATGGTTTTTTGTATTACAATTAATGCGTTTTCAGAATAAATATTTGGCAAAATATTGGATGCGCTATATTATATATATTATTATAAAGATAAAAAAATTGTATGTATAAGAAAATAAATAAATTATTTCCAATATCAATTTTATTGTTTTTTGCAGTAGAACTATTTTTAACTAAAAATGGACAATTTCAAATAGGTATAATTGTTTATTTGATATATTCATTTATACTTTATTCAATTGATAAGAGATACATTATTTCTTTTTTTGTTTTCAATCTACCATTATTACCACTGGTATCAACAGATTATAAACTTTTCGGTATTGCAGGCCCACAAGAAATTATTTATGGATTTTCAATGATGACTTTGTTTCAACTATCACTCGGGAATAGAACCAAATTAAATGAATTTCAAAAAATAGCTATTAAATTTGTTTATTTTTTATTATTCTTTAATGTTTATGTTATTACTAAAGATATCCTTGTAGGACTTGACTCTGAAGGTGATAGAGGTCTTTTTTACATATTTAAAAACTTTATTAGATTCTTTCTCTACTACTATTCATTGGTTTTATTAATTAAAGTAATCTACCAAAAAGAAGTTTATAATTTTATAATTATTGGTATGAAACTGTCTTTGATAACCCTAGTTTTATCAATGATATTTTCCAAGTTCTTAGTGTATATGGGCGTAGGTATTGGGCATAGAGTTGATGAAGAAATTTTGGCTGATAAAGGAACGAGATTTGTTGGTTTGTATGGAGGAGGAGGAGATGAGAATAGTGCAGGGATATTCCTTGCCGGTGTGTTTGGTTTTTTTATTGCTCTTTATGAAAAAACAGGTAATATTAAATCATATGTAGTCTATTTAGGGTTTGCAGTATTTGGAGTACTATTAACAGGTTCTAGAACAGCATTTATAGCATTGGCATTAATTATTTTAATTTTCTTAATTACGAATAAATCAAATGTTTCCCGTTTTGCCATTTTAATTGCAATTGTGTTTTTCTATTTTGCTTTTTCAAAACAAGTAGAGTTAGTAACAGAAAGGTTTTTGGATGATTCAGCATTTGCAGCAGTAGATCCTAACCAAAAAGGTAGAGTTGGTAAATGGATAATTTATATAGATTGGATATTAAATAACCCAGAAACGTTAATTTATGGAAATCAATCTAAAATCGACTATAATAGAGCTCCTCACAATTATTTTATTATTGTTTTATATCAAACAGGAATAATTCCATTAATAGTTTTGGGAATACTCTTTATTAGTTTACTAAAGAAGATAAGAATCTATATGAATGCTGGAATATTAAAAAGCATTTATTATATCATTCCTTTTCCACTAATATTATTGACTGTAAATTCTTTTGGGTCTTCAATTTATTTATGGATTTATCTACCTATGGGGGCTGTTTTTTTTAATGCAATAAAGAATCAATCAAAGTAGATGAAAATACTATTTTTTATTGAAAGTCTTCAATCTGGAGGAAAAGAAAGACGCTTGGTAGAACTAATTAATGGTTTGTCGAAGGCCAATGATATTAAAATGCAATTAGTACTGACCAAAGAAGAAATTCATTATAAAAATATTTTTCTGTCTAACATAAAAATTCATTATACCGTTCGTAAGGGGATTAAAAAAGATCCGAGAGTTTTTTTGAGTTTTTTTAAAATCGCAAAAGCATTTAAACCAGATATCATACATACTTGGGGAAATTTAGTTTCTATATATGCCATACCAGCAAAGGTATTATTGAGAATTCCTTTAATAAATAATCAAATTACAAATGCTCCTAAAAAGGTCTCAGGATCATTTTTTAGCCATAAGCTTACGTTTCCATTTTCAAATGTGGTAATTGCAAACAGTCATGCAGGATTAAAAGCATATAATGCACCCTTAAAAAAAAGAAAAGTTATTTATAATGGTTTCGATTTTGAGAGAATCAGTAACCTTGAAAAAGAAGAATCTATAAGGGAAAAGTTTAATATTCAAACTAAATTTGTGGTAGCGATGGTTGCTTCTTTTACTGCAAAAAAAGATTATAGAACATTTATAAAAGCTGCGAATTTGATTCTTCAGAATAATGAAAATATAACTTTTTTATGTATTGGCGGAGGTGATTGTAATGTTTTTAAAGAGATGATAAAAGATGATAGTAAGGTTTTGTTTTTAGGAAAACAGAATAATGTTGAATCAATAATGAATATTTGTGATATCGGTGTTTTGATGACAAACAGTGAGAATCATGGGGAAGGAATACCAAATGTGTTGTTAGAGTTTATGGCATTAGCTAAACCGGTTATTGCCAATAGTACTGGAGGTACAAATGAACTGGTTATAGACAATCATACAGGATACATAATAAAAGATAATGATTACCTTGAGCTAAAAAATAAAATAGAAAGATTGCTCAAAGATGATCAATTAAAAATAATTTTTGGAGATAATGCAAAGCAGATTGTAGTTGAAAAATTTGAAATTAAAAGCATGATTCAGCAATTTAAAAATACATATAATTCAATATTAGAAAAATAACTAATATCAACTAAATTAGTAGATATGAAAAAAAGTGGTGTTAACATCTAATAATTTATTTTAGTAAAAATGCTTAAATATATAAGTAAGTTTAGATCAAAGTTTAGCCTTTGGAAATATCGTAAAAAAGGCGTTAAAATAGGTGATAATGTTTACATTTCTCCCAAAGCTTTTATTGATTCGCATAGCGGAAGTCGTGTAATCATTGGGAACAATGTGTATATAACACGTAATGTTGTTATTTTAAACCATACAGATACACATAAAGGAGGTCCTTTGAATTTATGGGTAAAATACGGAGGAGAAAGAATATCAAAAGATGTAATTATTAAAGACAACGTTTTTATTGGAGTTAACTCGGTAATCATGCCTGGAGTAACTATTGGTAAAAATGCAATTGTTGGTGCGTTGAGCTTTGTGAATACAGATATTCCCGAAGGAACTGTGTATGGAGGAATGCCTGCAAAAAAAATAACAGATGTTGCCACCATGATACAAAACGACTTACCAGAGTTTGATATTGAGTTATGGAAAAAACAAATGTTTTAAAACTTAAAATGTGAACATAGCTATTTTTGGAGCACTTTCTGACGATAAATTTAAATCAAAACAAGAACCTTTAATTGATTTACAATCAATTTCAAAAGTTTATCTATATCGCTATGGAGGAAACCCATTTAGTCAAAAATATTCTAGTAAAGTAGTTTATAGTAAAAAGTTTAGATTCTCTAAATATATATACTACCTGTATTCTTTTTTCTCAATTTTAAGTCTAGCCGTAAGAAAAAAGATTAATTTATTAATAGGTACTTATTTTTTGCCATTTGGTATACTAGTAGGTATAGTTGGTATTATAACAAAGACACCATATATTCTTATTTTACCAGGTAGTGATTTGAAATGGATTGTAGAAAAAAGAAGATTCTTATATATATTACGTAGAAGTGCTAAAATAGCCGTTAGAGGTTCTAATAGTTTAGACAAACTTAAAAAATTAGGAATAGCATCAGATAAGATTTTCACACTTCATAATTATTTTGATTTTCCAAAAGTGAATGAAACCAACTCAGGTCAAAAGGAATGGGATGTCATATTTATAGGGTATTTTAGAAAACTTAAAAGATTAGATGTTCTAGTGGATGTCATCGATAACCTTAAAAAAGAGTATCCAAATATCAAATGTGTATTACTTGGGGATGGAGATCAGACCATGTATATAAAACAATTAATAAAAGATAAAAAATTAGAGAATAATATAGAACTCGCCGGACATAAATCTGACACCCTATATTATTTGAATAATTCAAAAATTTTTCTTTTAACCTCAGAATCAGAAGGGCTTCCAATGGTATTGGTTGAGGCAATGTCTCAAGGAGTACCCGTAGTAACATCAGATATAAACGATATTTCTAATATAGTAGCGCATGATTATAATGGGTTTTTAGTGCAGTCTCTAAAAAAAGAAGAGTACATTATGAATATGAAAAAATTAATGAGCGACGAGATATTGTATACCGATTTTAGTAATAATGCTCGAAAATCAATGGAAGACTTTCATAGAAATTTTAGTTCCTTTTCCGCTATAAAACTGAAGTGGCAAGAAGTTATTTCACAAAAAAGGATATTTTATAATCAGTAAATGAGAATATTAATAGATATAGGGCATCCTGGACATGTTCATTATTATAAAAACTTAATAAAAAGGACTAAATATGCAGATTTAGAGTTTTTGGTGATTGCTAGAAATAAAGAACCTATACCCTCACTTCTAAAATCTTTAGATATAAAATATAAATTGAGGAATGAAGGTAAATATTCTAAGTTAGGTAAACTACTTTACCTTATCTATGGCAATTTCTTTTTATTTAAACAAGCTATTAAATTTAAACCAGACGTTCTTTTAAGTCATGGAGGTATTTATACAGCGTTAACAAGTGTATTACTTCGAAAAATTACGATTACAACAGAAGATACCGAATTGGCCACATTAAGCCATTCAATAAGTAAACGGTTTTCATCATATATACTAACTCCCAAAGTTTTTTCGGTAAATTTAGGAAAGAAACAAGTGAAGTTTAATAGTTATATGGAATATGCTTATTTGCATCATGATTATTTTCAAAAAAAAGAAAACGTATTAGATAAGTATGGTTTAAATCGAGATAAAAAGTATGTTTTAGTAAGATTGGTTGATTGGACTGCGCATCATGATTTTGACGTTAAAAAAGTTTCATACGAGGATAAAATGGAGATTATTTCAGAATTATCTAAGCATTGTCGTATTGTTCTATCCTATGAAACTTCTATACCTGAAACCTTAAAAAAATACACGTTGAATATAGTTCCTGAAGA
>Ga0256847_1000686_pt1 | contig 20175 bp, 12 predicted proteins | sample TeddybearmetaG_FD_189099 | JGI IMG/M metagenome (GOLD analysis project Ga0256847, IMG submission 189099) | Hydrothermal vent microbial communities from East Pacific Rise, Pacific Ocean - Teddybear | ecosystem: Environmental > Aquatic > Marine > Hydrothermal vents | place: Pacific Ocean: East... | reverse complement strand
CATCAAGTGCGCCATCCGGAAATGTCCCGGATATATTCCCTGAACGAAACATGATTGTCTGGGTATTTCCAAACGATCCAAAGTTAGGTCAATTAGCAAGATTAACTGATGCAGGTTCCGCAAAAATACACCTTCCGTACAAACACCTGCCTGAGGGTTGCAACAGTCCTGAGGATATTCAAAGTGTGGATATCGATGTTATACGCTATCACCCTGAAGTGCGTTGCACCTTGCGTTATCATGTGGTGTGGGGAAAACCGGGTCAGTGCAGGTCTATTCAATTGTATGCAAAAACCTTCCTGAATGAAGAAGGCCTGAAACTATTCCATCTAACAAGAGATTTGTGGGAGATATCTTCGCAGGATATAAAATTTTTTCTCATCGCCAAACCGCTCGATTATAACATTTCGCTTAAATTACTCTGGCAGCTTGGCTTGAAAGGAAAACCGGCAAGCGAATTTATGGGTACGTCGCGCACCTTGGACTGTATTGAAAACATTGCGAACGGCCTGGCTCAGTGGCACAGTACCACGCTTCCCACCACAACACTCCGTATCACGCGTGATCGCCTTCCGGTCGTTCAGGTAAAGATCAACAGGCTCGTTTCAGCATTTCCAGGATTGGAATTCCCTTTGCAAAAACTGAATGTATTGCTGGTAGACGGGTATTCGCACTTACCTATAATGACGGATAGACCCGCGCATGGATCATTCCGCATCAAGGAAATAATTGAATGTCGAGGCAGGCTTGCGGTATTTGACCTTGATAATGCTGCAATTGGTGATTCTGTTCGCGATTTGGCGTTGTTTCTATGCGATTTGCATACCGAATATAAGGGTCAATTATTGCTGAACAAAATGGCATTCTGCTTCTACCGGACCTATCAATCGAAGGTGGAGTGGTCTGTTCCGTTTGAATATTTGCAGTGGCATATTCGGGTGCAGTTTATCAAGCGGGCTTTCTGGATTTTTAAGCACAAAGCGCTGCTTCCCGATCTGGAACGGCGAGTGGAAAAAGTACTGCTTACCGCAGTGCAATGCGATCCTTTTGGGCTAAAAGATTGTAAACCGATATAATTGTTTTTGCAGTGGGAGCCCGTGTAGTCGCCCCCATGGCCTGATTGCCAAGGCTCGGCCTGCGCAGCGAGATGCCCATGCATGTTACTCTATCTGCAGAGAGTCCGGCGCAAGTTCCACGCTGGTAAATACGTCCCATTTCGCCTTCACAATGCTCCCTGGTTCGATAAGGGAATGGAATTCTGCCTGAGTAATAAGTAGCCCATCCCTATTTTCGAACTCGGTAATATTAACATCAGGAGTAATTAGAACACCCAAAACCTCCAGAGTGCCACCAACTTCGTTTTCACGATTTACCAAACCTCGAAATCTAACATCATCGTCAAGGTCTTCTCTTTCGATTCGGGTTGCCACAAGGCCAGACCCATCGAGGTATCCGCGCAGTTTAACCCTGTCCCCAACGGAAAAATCAGCGAGCGCAATATTTTCAAGATCTGCATCACTTTTATCTTCAAGTCGTGTACCACTTCTGACCTCAAAAGATACGCCTAATGCAGAAATCAAATTGGTTTGAAGGTCTATTGAATCTATACTACCTTCATACCTGACATCATTAGTGGGTTTTACAATTACACCACTGGCTTCCAGTACGCCATTTTCATTAAGCGAACCATTTACCTCCACTTTCACGCCAAGTGTTAACGATTCGGTTGTGCCATTTAGGTAATCTGTTTCAGACCCCAATGTGGTAACCGGAAAACCGGAAATTTCGAAATCTGCAATACTTGTGAAAGAAGTGACATAGCCTTCCAATTCTACACTGCTTCCTGCAATCCCGAGTGAAGGTATAAAGAACTCAACTGATGAGGCAATTAGCCTGTCAGGTGGAGAATAGTCTACAGGGTCGCTTGTCACCTGCACCGTTTGCCCTTCCTCAGGTAAACCATTAGGAAAATTCTTTAAACTGGCAGCGGAAAAATTCACAATGAGTGATCCGATGTTAAAACTGTCTGCTGTTACATTGGTAAGCTTCCCAACCAGCTTATAGTTGGCTAATACTGGCTTTAGTTCAACAAAGCTTGCAACGATATCACCTGCTTCATCTTGAATTCCACTCACCTCGATGAGATCCCCTGGGCGCAGCGCATCCCGTTCTGTGTTTTCGAAGTTTGTTGACACATCAGATCTAATCGTCTGGCCAAGCGATATTATACCACCTTCCCCTCCAGCCAAAATCACCAAACTGTCAATGGGGCCTTTGATACTGGATCGATAGTCTACTTGCACAGCTGTAAGTTCATCAAAATTTGCGTGCACGGTGACGACCTGGTCTGTATTGAGATCTGCTTGAGTTGCCAGCTGATTTCCATCGTCATTAAAAGATGCGCTACCTGTATCGTATTCACGCCCATTAATAATGATGCTGCCAAAACGGTCTATCCTTGACCTGGTAATCCCACTGCCGCTGATATCAAACTTCGCACCCCTGCTAATACCACTACCACTTATATCAAAACCAAAGCCCAAACCAAAACCTATACCAGAACTCGTACTTGTATTTATTCCAGCGCTTGTATTGGTTACGGCACTCTCGCTCTTTGAAAGTAAAACACCACCCTCTCCAGAGCCACCACAGGAAAACAGAAAAAACATCGCACCTAGCAATACCGCCACGTGCAGATGGTTACCCGGTTGGCTCTGATTTGGTCTAATCATTTGCGCTGTCCTCAATGATGGATTCAATTTGGTATACCCCTATGCCAATTTTGGCACGACCGGTTCCGAGGATATTGGGGTTAATATCACGGTCGTGATCGGCCAGCCATCGATCTAGCTCCTCCAGTAAATGGTTGCTCATTCTTGCACTCAATGATCGAAACGCAGCAAGATACTCGGTGGGAACATTCCTAAATACGCTTTTTCTTTGGTAGAGCTTGTAATCGCTCTGACTCTGCATATTGAATAAAATTGTAGTCATAAGCTCCTCTGTGTCTGCACCCAGTATTTCCAGGTATTCATCCAACCCTCCTTCCGGCACATAACCTCTGCTATTCAATTGGAGCAGTCCTTCCTGGGGATCAATATCAATCATGCCAAGCCGCTGGAGTTCATCAACAATGGTCCGCACAGGTATGTCCCCACTGTAGTTTTTAACCAGATCTGAAAAACTGTTCTTGCCTTCAAGGCTTAAGGGCCGTGGGTCTCCCTTCTTATCCAGATAACGATTATCACGCAACCATGCCGATAGTACTCTCGCAGAGCGATTCCGGTTTTTTGACAATTTATCCAGCGCCCCATCAGGCAAAGCCTTAACACGCGAAACTTCCTTGCGATTAATGCCGGTAAGGGCCGCAATTCTGGATTTGGTCTGCTTCTTTCCTTCGATCAAAAAGTCATTGCTGGCTACGTCTACAAATACCTTTTTCGCAATGTCTATGAAAGAATCCAAAGTGAGCCCTCGCTCCAATGAAAGACGCACTATGGGCCGAAGGATCTTCGAAACGGCATCGTTAAATACTCCCAAAGATTTATTCACCAACTACTAATCCCGTTAACAGGCTATGGTAACACATAGTAATACCATATTTGTGATTATAATCCCACAAATATTGGCATTTTGTAAGTGTAGGATATCAAAAACAGCTGTGGCACTACTAGCAACTTTTGACAAGTAGTTAGTCATTTTCCAACTCAAACTCTATCTGCATTAGGCCTATTTTCAGTAATCCATATGCGCTTGAAGACATGTATTGCAGTCTCGTGACTGACAGCCCTTGAGCCCTCACTCATCATGATCTTACCTCTAGTGCAGCTATCTGATAAGGCAAATTTTGACCTCTATATAACCTGAGACGTGTTGTAAAAGTTTGGAAACAGGCTGCAAACCAGTTGGTACACGTGATGTAGCAATGCTGGACTTTTAGACAAACTTGGGTAGTATTTCCCAAACAGTAATTTTCGAGGAACTGAAATATGTGCACCACGGCGCAAAAGAACAAATTATACAAAGCATTGGCGCACACTACGCGACGACAGATAATCAGGATGCTCAGAGAATCGCCTGGATTGACAAGTAGTCAACTCGCATTGAATTTTGAGATGTCACGTATTGCCGTGCTCGGGCACATCAACGCCCTTGAATCTGCAGAAATTATTGTCCGTGAGCAAGTGGGTAGAAAACGTACCTGGTATTACAACCCCGTACCCATCCAAAGGATTCACTCATACTGGATTGAAGACTATGCTGTGGAGCTAGGCTGAAGCGTCTCGTTTCACCGTCCTTAATCACGTATTTGCTTACGTATGAGGTTACGGCGGTTAATTTTCCCATTATTGGCTTTATCAAAGCGAATCCAGCCAGCTGCTCCCAGTGGGTTTCTTCGTTCTTTCGACGCATTTATGTGTTGATGTTCTTGTTGTCACTCAGCTGCGCCTGGAAGTGGATCACTCCTCGTTTTTGATACTCTAGGGCAACTACTCAATAAATTCCCTGATTGCGCCTGTGGTACTTCTGCCCGTAAAGCTTTCGGTTGATGCCGTGAATCCACTTTCCAATTAGTTTTCGTGTGGCTTCCGGGTGAATTTCACTTTTGAAGGTAAGCGTGGCAAACGACTGCCATTTATTACAGGCAAGCCAGTGCGTTCAGGCATCCGTAGTTCAAGTTTTTCCTGGTATTCAGGATTAAGCGGAAAGGTCTTCCGTGCCCGCACAGAGGTCGGGCTTATGGGACGCTGACACACAAATACTATCCAAGGCAATGAATTGCTCGGCTTGCTCCCTTTGCCAACCCCCCCTGTGTCAGGATTGTTGTCGCCTGCATCGCGAGTCAAGCCAGTGCCTTGGGTGGACATCAGCCGTGAGCGCCGTCCGGAAAGACTCCAAGAAAGGTGACCACACCCATTAATTCTGAGATCAAATTCCTGAACAGCACTTTTGTTTTTCCTGTCCTCATTTTTAAGCTTGAAAGGTATCCGGCAAGGTCAACACCTATATTTGATTAACAAGTACTTTACGATGTACTACCACCAGTGCCTTGTGAGCGGGTTCGCAGGTCTTGTTTTCTCTCTGAAAAGAAGTCTTTTGGTCAAATTCAATAATTGCGCGTACGCCACCCAATGTTAGATCTTGTTGAATCTGTAATGAGCTGTCATGACCGATCAGCGGGCCGCTGGAGATGTACTTTACGGTTCCCGATATTACCTGATCAGAATCGATCGGGTAAATGGTCGCTACCATGCCGACAAAGAACTCGCCTATGCGATGGTCCGGCAATGGGGCGATTACCACCGGGTTGGCACAATCCAACACCTCCATAAGATTTGTTCCTGCAACTACCCGTGTACCTTTTGTGACAAAAGAGGCGCTGACAATTCCATCAAAGGGCGCCAGATGTGCCTCAGCGAAGCTTGAATCAATGCGGCTTTGTTCTTCTGCAGATTGTGCTTTTACGCGTGCCAATTGTGAGTTGAGAGTAAATATTTGATTGCGTGTATCAATCAGTTTTGCCTGCATCGAATCAGCCATTTTTTCCCAGTAACTGGTATCACCATCCTCAAAAAACACTCCGTCATACTTGAGTGTTTTTAGTAACAACCGGCTCCGGTCCAACTGAGCACGGCGCATATCTACCTCTTTGCTCGCTATCTCAGCCTCGGTTTCAGCAATTTCCAGGTTTACACTGCTTGTATACTGCTTCTTGAAAAGTTTGGATGCGCGTTTCATCCCATCAGTTTTTAGCTTCTTATATTTTTGTGCGACTTCTAGTTGCTTGGCGTTTTCCAGGTTCTTTAGTTGAACATCCTTTAGCATCCACTTGGTGTATGTGCTTGCCTGTTCCTTATAGCTTGTTATTGAAAGCTCCAATTCAGTTTCCTGGATGCCTGCATTGGTAATTTCACGTTGCAGAAAGTCAATTTGGCTATCAAGGTTTATCAGCAAACTGCGATCAATTCGTCCGTTGTGCACCCGAACCAACAAATCATCGGTGTTTATCGGGGTTCCCGCATCGGGGGGAGTGTTTACAATCTGGCCATCAATCGTAGAACTGATCATCAGACTATGTGCAACGATTGAAGAATTACTCAATTTTATTCCATTGTGGTCGGAGAATACCGACCATGAAATTGCTGCGAAAACTCCCAGCCCTAACATCGCCACATCAAATTGCCTCATACTGCTATCCTCTGTTCAGATATTGTGGGAGGCGCAATGTCCGTTTCGATATTGCTTCTAACGCGCTTAAGGGTAGGTAAAAAATAATTATTTTTGCTTACGCATTTTGTCAGGTTTACACCAATACAGTATTTCGAACACTTTGATGCCTTCCTTATTTTAAGCTGTGCAAGTGTAGTGTCCGCAAAACCTTTTCCATTACTCGACTTGGTCTCGACAATAATAAAATTGTTGTTGATTCGCACTTGAGCGTTCTCGTCATCTGGAGGCGCGAAACCTAGCGCATAGTCAACCGTTACACGCTCTCCGCCCTGCAGGGCTACGAGTGTACAGCGTTTGTATGTAACCATTAATGCCGGCCGCAAGTGATACGGCATCTCCTTTTTGTAACTTTTACTATAAATTTCATTGAGCATATCAAGGTTACAGCCTTCTACTCTTGGGGAAATTAGACTGTCACACTTAATTCGGTGCTTGTTGGTTACCCCTCGAGGACCTTTTAGCTTAATCTCAAAATATACAGACCCTGTGTTTACATATTCTCGAGTACGAACTTTGAATCGTAAACGTCTGCCCTGATGGTGATCAAAGTAACATCCAAAGTCATCATCGTAGTAACACGACGCGTATGAGAACTGCTGTCGCCCATCTATATCCAATACCGCATAATTTGACTGAACCTTGTTCACGAAAGTGCTGAACTGTTTGAAGTGCATTACATATTTGTTGTCAACTCTGGTCAACATTTGAGCCAGACGATTTGTTTCTTCAAGACTTACTGAAGAAAAGCCGAGGAAGCAATCTCCCATATCTTTTTGCGGGTTGGTTTTCTCAGATTGAGGCGGAATAAAATTCTTCAGGTTAGACATTGTCTATGTCCCGGGGTTGTCAGACGCAGAGTTCATTCCGGAATCGAAACTTTCCCCCACTCCGACATTGTCTGCAAATTGGGGAATTTCATCTTCTGGCAGTTTATAAATGAGCGAGAGATCTACAATATCCCGAACATAGTCAATCTTCTTGATCTCGAAGGACTGGACGTTTATTCCCAGGGACCGGGTAAGGTCCTGGTTCATTTGCCCTCTGTTGCTTAAGGCTTTTTCATCAATATGGTCCAGCGTAAGTGACATTTTGCGTACATTATCGACTTTCATAAGGTTTGCAGAATGTTCCAGTGACCAGGACGCAATGAACCAGGTGCTCAGAACGATTACGGCATTAGAAATTAGTACAAAAGTGAAATCCGCAATTCCAGCACCGTTGATTACCGCCAGAGCTACTGAGCCAAACAAGTAAGCCATTTCGGTTTTGGTAAATTGGGCACTGCGGAGCTGGATTAGGGACAGCAACGCAAACATACCAAAGCCAACCGCAATATTAAAATCTGTCCTGATTATTGCCATAACTATAATTAGAATGAATATGTTAAATAGAACGCATGAAACAAACATCTCGGTATTGCGGTATTTACGGTACAAGATGACATAACAGACGAAGTACAAACTGGCAAAATCCAAAAGAAAGTCTCTAAACACCAAAGTGTAATCTACATACGCCATTATTCTTGCCCCTGTTTTCTTCTGGTTAAGCCAGCTAGTTTTTCACGAGGTTATTTTTCCCTTCGACAATCTGGATTGTTGCTGGTTCGTTGTTCTCGCGAGTTTCAAGATATCACAAGCTTTTAAAAATGGGAATAAAAACCCAATAATATTTTTTCCAACGAATATTCACTAAATATATGTGCACGCACGCGCAATGTTATTTTTACTGGTATCGAGGAAATTTTAACATTTCAATATTGGGAATCTGCTGTATATCGCTATCTGTATCTGAGGTTGGGACTGGTAAGTCGCTGTAATTAAAGGGCTATGTCGGCGCTCTGGGCATCTTTCCACTGTTGGACTATCAGTTTTTGACATTCCGGAGAGAGGCGAAATGTAATGTAAATTGTTGTCAAAGTGTGAAGCACTTCAATGCTAACGATATATAATGGGATATAAATCCCAATATATCAAAAAACATGTTATCCTTACCTGAAGTTGGATCAAATTATAGCCTCTTTGGAGGAAGGAGAAAGAAATGCAATCAATTACGATGGGAATCCAGGCGATATCCAAAATACGAATTATCCTAGGTGTTTTCTGTGTTGCGCTAATTCAGGCATGTGGTGGTGGGGGAGGGGATAGCGCAAATGCACCTGCAACTAATGACCCGGTTCCGCCACCGGTGTCGACCTCCACTACCGTGACAACTACCGGTGTTATTACCAGTTTTGGTAGTGTGTTTGTCAATGGCGTTGAGTATGAAACAGACAGCGCCGAGATCAGAACGGATGCTGAGCAAGCCAGTGAGTCAGATCTTAAAGTAGGCCAGATAGTAACCATTCGAGGCAGTAAAAATGCCGATGGCGTTACTGGAAATGCTGAAAGTGTATCGTACAACGATAATGTTGAAGGACCTATTTCCACAATTAGTGGAAATGAAATCGTGGTGTTGGGCCAGACCATTATTATTGTTTCGTCTACAGTTTTTGATAATAGTATTAGCACACAGTCATTGGCAGGTCTGATGGTAGGGCATGTGGTAGAAGTGAGCGGCTTCATAAATGGAAACGGCAATATAGAAGCCAGTTATATCGAGCAGAGCTCCTCCGCCGGCGACTTTGAGTTAACTGGTCTGGTGAGTAATCTTGACAGAAACAATTCGACATTTGACATTGGTAACCAGGTTATTGACTACGCAGGCGCGCTACTTCAGGACTTTGACGGAGCCGTAATCGCTAGTGGAGACAGGGTTGAGGTAAAAGGTCGTGATTTCGGAGCAGAGGGCGAGTTGATTGCCACTAAGGTGGAACTAAAACGAAATACGTTTAACAGTAACGACAATGTAGAAATTGAAGGTTTAATCTCGCGATTTGAATCTGCAAGCGATTTCGATGTATTTGGCATTAGAGTAACCACCACCTCATCTACGGTATTTGAGAGGGGTACTGCTGCCGATCTTGCACTCAATGTTAAGGTAGAAGTAGACGGTTCGATAGACTCCGCTGGTGTTCTCGTGGCGCGCAAGGTTCAGTTTAAAAGACAGGAAAATGTTCGCTTTGAAGTAACTGTCGATAGCGCGGATGCTTCGACCAATTCTGTGGTTGTCCTTGGAGTCACCGTAAACGTGACAATGAACACCCAGCTTGAGGATGACAGCGATCTCGAAGTGCACTTTTTCGGGGTGAAGGATATATCGGCTGGCGATTTCCTGGAGCTACGGGGAAAACTGGAAAACGATGGAACGGTTACTGCGACTCGGCTAGAGCGTGATGATCCGGACGACGATACCTTTGTACGTGGATCTGTGCAGGTTAACGACGGAGTAAGCTTGCAGATAGCCGGCGTTACAGCACTAACTACCGGGTCAACGGTATTTCGCGATGCCTTTAACGGAAGATTAAGTGAATCTGAATTTTTTGCTGCGGCCCAGATTGGTGTGCCAGTGAAGGCCAAAGGTAGTGAAACAGGCACTTCAGAGATCACTGCAAGGGAAATGGAGTTGGAAAACGACTAATTATTAGTCAAGAGTTGAAAGCAGGTCCGGTTAATGTCTTGGCCGGACTTTTCTTTGGATAGATACAGTTTGGCAAGCAATTCCAAAACTTACATACTGTTTTCACTCGTGGGATTATTATCACAAACCAGGTATCACTGTATGTTATCATGACATATCAGTGCGAAGAACAGATGATGGAAAATAGCCATGAACAAATCATTGGAAGTTTTTAATGATGCTATTTCGAAGGTACTTCGACCCATTGTACGCCTTGCTCTGGAGCGGGGACTCACACTGGACTCTTTTACAGATATCGCCAAGCGGGTTTTTGTTGAGGTAGCCAGCAATGACTTTTTAATCGAGGGTAAAAAACAGACCAAATCGAGAATCGCAGCATTAACGGGTATAAATCGAAAGGAGGTTTCGCGCGTCAAAAGCCTTCCCAAGGGCGCACTTGAGGAAGTGTCAAGAAACCGCAATCGCTCCGCCAGGGTTCTGTCAGCATGGTTACGTGATAATCGCTATCTTGACAACAAAGGAGATCCCCGACCCCTAAGCCTTGAAGGCGAATACAGCTTTTCGGAGCTTGTCAAAAACTTCAGCGGCGATATACCTGTACGAACCATTGTTGATGAACTCCAGCGACTTGGCTTGATTGAGATCAACCCACAGGATGGGGAACTCTCCCTAAATAGCCGGGGCTATGTTCCAAAGGGCGGAATGGATGAATACCTGGAAATATTGGGCGCTGATACACAGGAGTTAATGAATACCATCCTCTTTAATATGCAAAGTGAGGGTGGATACAAGCTTTACCAGAGAAAAAGTGTTTTCAGGAATGTTCCTGTGGAGTATCTGACAGCATTCAGATCTTTGAGCGCAAGAATGAGCAACCACCTGCTCGAGGAACTGGATCGATGGCTGGCGGATCATGATAGGGATATCAATCCGGATATTCTTGGAACCGGGCGTGCAAAAGTAGGCATTGGGGTATACCAAATTGAATCTATCATTGAGGGTAGTACTGATGATTAGAATGGGCCATCGTCAAACGGTTTTTTGCCTGCGCAGGGTTGTGCTGTTAAGCCTCACGATTTTTTTGTATTCCTGTGGAGGTGGTTCTGGAGGAGGCAGTACACCGATTACACCTGGTGGAAGCGGCACAGGGTCCGGCACTGGATCTGGCACTGGCAGCGGAACGGGTACAGGTTCTGGCTCGGGCACAGGAATTGATATCAGTGGGAGTGGTATCGGCAATGGTGACGTAATAGACATCAGTGGCAGTGGCATTATTAAGTCCCGCATTGATGGATTTGGCAGTATTATTATTAATGGGCGCGAATACGACACCAGCAACGCAACATTCAATGATGATGGAAATGAATCTGCGACACAGGCAGATTTCAATGTTGATATGTTCATTACGCTGGAGGTAAATTTTGATGAACTTACCGCTGAAAAAGTGGATTACAGATCAAGTATCAAAGGACCTATCGACAGTATAGTGATTGTGAACCTGGCTGCAGGAGAAGCCGAAATCGTATCCCTTGGCCAAACTATTAAAACTGATGTAGCCACAAATTCCCAAAACGCAGCGCTGGATGTGCTGATTCCCGGTGATTTTATCGAGGTGAGTGGGGTTCGCAATGGGGCTGGTAATATCGTTGCAAGCTTTATCGAACGAAAACCGGTGCAGGTCAATTATAAGCTGATAGGCACTATCACCAATGTAACTGATGTTACCTTCAACATCGGTGCACTCGTTGTGGATTACTCTATGGCCAGTCTTAAAGATTTTCCCAATGGTGTACCTGAGGAAGGTCAGTCTGTAGAAGTGAAAGCAGCCCCGGCAGACTATTCTCCACCTGGGAACCTCGGTGCTTCTACGGTCGAGTTCTTTTCATCTTCTATTGGAGTGGCCGGTGGCAGTGTGGAACTGGAAGGCTTCATCACTACTTTCACCAGTGTCAGTGACTTTGAAGTTTCCGGCTTTTCAGTTACTACACTAGGGACTGAAACAGACTACTTTAATGGCACGGAAGCGTCTCTGGCACTGGGAGTAAAACTGGAAGTAAGTGGTTTGCTTAATGCGGTTGGTGCATTGGAAGCTAAGGTAGTTATTATTAAACCCGCTAGTGCGGTAAGGGTAGAGGGCAATGTTGGTTCTATAGACTTGCAAGCCAACACGATGTCTACGCTGGGTCTTACTTTTGAGCTTAGAAGCAGCACTCAAGTGGAAGATAAAAGTGATGCAGATATTGAAAACATAACGCTTGCAGATTTTCTTCCCGGAGACAGAATAAAATTGCGTGGCTACATTGATGGGACAGGCCTTGTCGCATCGAGAATTGAAAGAGAAGACCCGGATGATGATGTCAGGCTTCAAGGCCTGGTAAACCAGGAAGATGAAACGGCTGGGACCCTGGAAATATTGGGTGTACCCATAAACCCCGATGTTAATATTACCCAGTTTGAAAACAAGGATGGAGACACTATTTCACAAGCGCAGTTCCATGCTCTAATCAATCCGGGGAGTTTTGTTAAGGCGAAATGGGATGTGTTTACCAGCCTGGAACTTGCCCCGGATTCCCTGGAGATAGAGTAGCACGCACTGAATGATAAGGATGAAACCGCGCAGCGGAATTATAACGCCTCACGCGTACGCTCAAAGTCATTACTCGTGCCATCGAAACTGATCTCATCCACCATGCAGGTCTCACCCGCAAAAGCGGGCCATGTCCGGCATCGTCACTCTGATACAACGCTTTGGTTCTGCTTTGAATTTGAATATTCACCTGCACATGATACCCACCAAAAGTAGGCGCTTTTAGGCGAAGCACTTCGTGGGGCAGGCTCTTGCTATAATTACTCAGCCAGACGTTATCCATTGATCACGTTCATCAGCAACAGGGCCCGCCTAGAAAACCGCCTGGCCGTGCCAGTAGACCCATCAATACCCGGATTCAACTCGATGCGATATAACCGGCGATGAGGTGGTCCTCTGGATTATTCGAAATCAGCCTGCAAGATGAGCCTCCCACCGATTGAGACTTTGTCTAAACACCACGTGCAAGCCCTCCGTATCCAGCCCATTTTCAAGAAAATCCAGCCCGATAACTCCAAAAGCTTCGATTTCAGTACTCTGGCAATTCCTCGAAGAGCACTTTAATAATTCCTTGTATCCTCTCAAAACATCACGCTACAGTTTTCAGAGCCCTCTGAGAGGTATCCATGTCAATTACCCATCCCCTGTGGGGGGGGTCGCAAACCTGCGAGGCCCGGTTAAATCTCGCCGTACCGGCTAATCAATTGTTAATATTCAATTGATTCTGCAATTTGGCGCCTGAAAAATGTAATATCCATGCATGAGGTTTTTGCCCGATCGATATTATGAGAACTGGATAGAGCCATATACCCTGGTACGGTGGCCGATTTAATGCCTGGTGCGCTTATTCTTGGAGCTTCGGGGCATGTGGGCAACGCTGTGGTACGTGACCTGATTAGCCGTGGCTGGGATGTGTGCGCCACTTCCCGACAGAAAGCACCTGCCTCCAATCTCCTAAAACTTACAACGCGCTACCTAAGTGGTTGCCCTGGCAATGTGGACGATTTTGCTGACTGGTTTACCGGCTATGACCTGGTTATTGACGCGGCATCTCCCTATCCGCTCAACATGTTCGATTTCACCGGTAACTCGCTTACACCTATGGAGCGGGCTACTCAGCGAACGGAACAGCTTGTGCAAGCTGCGGCAAGAACTTCGAGCACCCTTTGTTGTATTAGCTCGTTTACCACCGTTATCAAAGCACAATCCGATACACCTACATCGTTACTTGGTGGCTTTGCACGTACCATGCATCCATATTTTGGTGTAAAGCGCGCGGTAGAACGGGTAGTACTTAGCGCAGCTGAGCGCGGCCAGGATTGTTTTTTATTGAATCCAACCTTGTGCCTGGGTCCGTGGGATTTAAAAGATCGTGAGCTCACGCTACTGCCACCTTTGGCGACCGGTGATCTACCCGTGACAACGGAACATACTATTAATGTAGTGGATGTTCGCGACGTTGCCCGCATGTTACACGCAGCTTATGAGCAAAAGTTTTTCGGGCGCCGCTTACTCTGCTCCGGCCACAATCTGGCGCTTAGTGATCTCGCCCAGACGGTAGCTGAACAAGCCCAAAGCCGGCCTCCACTTACACAGGTATCAACAGCACTGAGTACTGCAGGTGCAATGTGGGGGGAATTGATTCTAGCTGGTATCGCAAAAAACTCTCCTTTGCCCGCACTTGGAATGATGCTAATCAGCGAACACCAACATCTTGAGATAAGCAAGGCGCAGCGTGCGTTGGGTATTTCTCCGCTGGCGCTGCAAAATACCATTGCCGATAGTCTGACCTGGTATACCCAAATTGGCTATTGCTGATACTCGCATTGGTCAATCTGAAGACCGCTAAGCACTTTCAGCAAACTATCGCCATACATTGCAGCTGGTGTTTGAAAACCCGGTTTGAAGTTCCGGGCCATCACCCGATGCATTATCTCGACAGCGCTTTGACGTGTTACTGTGTAAGGGTCGGGGCTGCTCAGCCGTAACTGAACCGTGTGACCCGCTGCATTGCAAACCTCTACGATCAAACAGCGCCGGCGCCCGGCAAGTTCTTTTTCCAAACTGGGTTTTGACCTGGCGGACAAAACCCACTCCGCCTGGGTTGCCAACCAGGCCTGGGTAACCGGTTGGCGTATCCAGACGCTGCTTGCACTGGACAGGGCATACATCCATCGCTCATAGATGTTTGCTTCAAGGTAGACCTCTATATTTGGAATGCCTGTTGCATAATAAGCCGTGAATGAATCACTCCAGTTGATGGCAGTGGCGACACTCATTCCCGAACCGAAATCGAAAGATTTCTCCAGGCTCCCCACCGCAACATTTGTCATCTGGCCATTTCGCCGAACTTTTACACTATTGCGCACCAACTCTAGCATTGACTTGGCAGACCCTGTCGCAAATAACTCAAAATGTGATAGCGCAATTCGCAGGTGAGTAGGCTCATGTACCAATCGACTGGCCTTTAGTGCCATACAGTCAGAAGGAACCACGGCATAACCTACGGCTGGCATCAACATAATTCCAGCGTTGATCGCTGCCGTGTTCATTCCTGCCAATCTTTCGATCACCGGGAGTTCACCGCTGACATCAAGGTAGTGTGTCTTGTTACGAATACAGGCATTTACAATGGGCAGTGCGGTAAGCGAGTAAGGCCCTGCGGCGTTAAGTACCAGAGTAGCAGAACGGAGCGACTCATCTAACTGGTCAGGGTTGTCCAGATGCGCCACTATTACTTCCACACCGGTGTTCTCTCCTCGTGTCGAGAGATGTGCTTTTAGCGCATTCAGTTTGTCGCGTGAACGGCCAACGAGTCGCAAGGGTATGCCCTGTGAGTTTGCCTGCTCGGCAATCTGCCTGCCCGTAAAGCCGGTAGCGCCGTAGATAACGCAGAGACTTTCAGGGCCTGCGTGACTATGGATGATCGTAACCTATAATCTCTTCAAGCGGTGGCCACTGACAGATAGCATGAGCGGCGAGCCGCCCGGACATTACGGCAGATTCCACACATCCTTCGGTGAATCCACAGTTTGTCCAGTCGCCAGCCACGGTTAGGTTGTCGTAGGTGTTATCCAGGGGTGAGATGCGGTATCGCACGCTACCGGGTGGGCAGAGCACATAGCGATCCGTTGGATTTACATTAGCTCGCCAGTATTGAGTATTGAAGCGTTCTTCAGTCGCACTATCCGGCTGGTTTTCCGGATCGCGGCCATCCAGTAAATACTCCCAGTGAAATGACTGTTGCAACTGTCCATCATCCAGTTCGGTCGATTTGATCGCATCCGGCCACAGCACACCCATGTGTTTGTCTAAAAAATAGATCGCTGAACGCCGCACTTGTTCGTTCATTTGGGATGGATACTCAGTATCGTCTCGCGAAACGGCCTGTTCTGCGGTCGGCAAGGCACTACAGAAGTACGCAATAGTTTTAAGCTTAGGACCCCAGTTTTCTTCCGGGATCAGTTGGCGCATGTCTGCCCAGGTATCAAAAGGTTGTACAAAACCGGACAGGTTAACGGGCACATCCTGCCAACCAAGCTCCTTAAGATCCCGGTCTAGCCACAATTGAAATGCCTGCGTTGCTACGGTCTTCACCTTATCCACCATATCGCGCCAACGCTGATCACGCTCCACCAGTTCCGAAGCCACATGGGGCACTGCACCCAGGCCCACACCAAGTATTACCACATCGAAGTCTTTGCCAACCTCCAGGGTACGTTTTGCAACCCAGCGCTGATCCCAGAAGGATTCAAAATCCCAGCCATCCCGGTGCATCTCCCGGCCAAGCACAAGTTGATCGTAGTCAGGTTCTGCAGGCCAGCAGGCAACACCATCACAATCGATAAGTGGTTGGTACTCCAGTCCGCCTTTTATCTCTGCTTGCACATCAAACTCCAGTGCAGTTACATGTGGGGTTTCCCCTGCGGCGATCTGTTCCGGGGTGGCCAGACACATATTTTCCAGACGATGAAAAAATTCAAATTTGACACCCCGGCGCTTTAAGACTTCATAGAATGGGCTGAAAACCACATCGCCCATACCGGCATTCATCTTCCAGAAAAGTGAACCACGATAAGTAAAGAACATGCGAAAGGCTCCGCGAATGGCCTGGCCAGCAGCGAGACAGGGCTTGTCGAACTGGCCGTCTTCGTAGGCAAAGGCGAGGTCGTATAAACCCTGCATAATCGCAGAATTCAGAGATGCCTCGCTTGCACCATTCAGCCGCAGCCAATCTTTACACTCATAGTCATTGATGGCATCCAGGCCTCTTGGATCTGTCATAAGGCCATGCTTTAGCACACCGCGCATGATCGCGAGTGTTAGATCAATTATTTCCCAAAGCCTGCGAATTTCATTGTCTTCTTCGATCAGCAATGTCAACTGAGTGCGCACATTGGTGCTAAGTGTAGTTAAAAATCGTGAAACCAGGTCAGGCTGGTACGAAGGGAAATAGGTAAATACTGTTTCCAGAAGATTTAGCCCTTCGAGCATTGCTGCGAGCGTTGCCAGCTGACCAATACGCAACAGCCTCTGCAGGTCTCCGAAAAGTGCCGTCATGCTCGGTTCTTTTACACCGCTATCCTGATGCGAAGCATTTGATGACCACCAATCAGTATTACATTTTTTTTCACTTGATAACTGGCGCTCCTGTATAGCCAGAAGCAACGTTCTGATCAGTATCGCTGTACGCGACATGTAACCCGACATGGTAAATGGGTTGGTTTCATCGAGTGGGTCTCCTGGGCAGCCAGGCATGTCTGGAAACTTGGCAACCCATGGCAACCACTCTCCGCGCGGAGATTTATCTGCCACCGCTACGTAAGAGTCTGGGTAAAAAGCGTCACGCCAACTGGCAAAACGATGCTCTTTCGGTCGGTCGAGCTCTGTATAACATTCGCGAAGTAAACGAAAAGCGTTTTCATAGGCGCCCATCCATATGTGCAAGCCATGCTCTTCTATGCGATCTGCCGGTCCGCGACCGGAAGCGCCTTTACCGCCAATTCGCCAACCCAGCTGATACACAGTGACCGAATATTTGTTTTTGTGTTCAGGTCGAGTCAGTTCAAAGGCAGCAGTAATGGCACCACAGCCACCTCCCACCACTGCAATTTTCACCGTTTTGCTCATGAGTTAGTTTCCCTGTCTGGTTTCGGATACCAGCCTCCTTTACCGGTTTCAATACTCTTCTTGTTGGGGAACATTGCCTCAGCCTGAGTGCCAACCGAGTCGCGTCGGACAATAAAATCAGGCAACTGAAATACATCTTCATTTTTTATCAGGCGGCGATAAGAGCGCGGGTTACCCCAGTGCGACCATTCATGGGATAAAATGCTCTCTATTATCATCTGCGGCGTAACCTTCTTGTTGTTACGCAGGAAATCGGCCACTTCTTTACGCGATAGCAAGGCTTTACCTGTCTCTTTAACAGATCGTTGCCACTCTTTAACTGCGATATTTAGATACTGATTGGGACCACGCGTCTTAAAGAAGTTCTTCCACACAGCTGATACCGTGTCCACCGTTCCTTTATTTTCGCTGCTTTCCGAAGTCCCAGCTCTTGCGTTTCTGGTGACATCATCAATTTTGTCCGCCAGTTCAGGCCCTACCGGACAAGGACCGTCTTCGTTAAAGTAACGACGTTTGAACCAGCTGGAATTCAGGCGCCAAACTTTCGAACCCGCTCTAACAGCTACGTTTTCAGCTTCTCCGGTTGTCATTGAGACTTTCATCCAAAACGGTCGCTGGGGCTCCAGTACGCTTTCTAGCGAATCGCCTTTGCTTGACTGACATTTAACTTTGAGCCCCAACATGCGCACGATCGGTTGCGTGGGGTAATCATAAATCGATACATGCATCATCTCTTCGATTGCTTGTAGGTCCCACACATGATTTATGGTTGTCTGAGTGTTCACTACAGCCTGATAACACGCTTTCTCAATGTCGTGCACATCACGAAATTGTTTCAGGGTTACCTGGTTGAATGGGTCGCCACCTGTTAACAGACTTAGCGCCAAAGCTTTACCACTTCGTAGCGCATCGGGGTGCTTTTTTGCACGCCTTTGCTTTGCTTCCAGGTCTTTTACTATCTCTTTGCCCCAATGGCTGGCGATATGGTTCCAACCGTCATAATCAAACTCATCAAGTACGTCGTTGGATGTTACCGTGATAAGCTTGCGTCGCTGCATTTCTGACCCGACAAACAGGGCGGGCAAGACATCGGTATACACGTCCATGCGGTCAGCCCCGCAGGTAGGGCCACCCACATCTAACCATGACCCCGTTGGGCATTCGATGCTGGCCTTGAATGCGGGCACTCCATAGATCTCTCGCATAGTGTTCAATGCCGTATCGCGATCGCAATACACAAATGGTGAGAGCAGTGCCACAGAAACAAATTCAGCCTTTTTATTTTTGTCTGTACAGTTATACCAACGTACCGGGATACTGAAGCGCACCTCCCGGTTGGCCCAACGACCAATATTATTGGTTGCGGACGACATTTCATCGTAGTTTGTGATGATCATGTATACCGCGTCGCCCATCACCTGGTATTTTTGACCAGCTATGTTCATGTTTTCGTCAACATATTTCTGTAACACACTGGCATCAGCTAGCAGAGGTAATACCCGAACGGTAGCGTTGGGGAACGAGAATGGTCCGGTCACTTCCTCCAGGGCTTCTCCGCGGGATGTATTATACAAGTGGCTATCTTGCAGATCTTCGACGGACAAGGTTTGACTGGCGGACGCGGGGTCAGCATCGTGCAAATTTTTTGAAAATTGCTTTTTATGCGTCGGATTATTTCCACGCTCCCATTTGCTCCACATGGTTTGCGAGCAAATTACATCGCCCCTGTTGTAGCTAATGTCAACATTCAGCCAGAAAGGTAATACTGGTTCGAAAGTTGATGTTATAATACCATTCTTGTCACGAGTCTGCGCAACGGCTTCGAGGCCTAACGATTGCGCAATGGGTTGGCTTGGGTACTGCCGAAGCTTGATGTAGTAGCCACCGGTTGGGTCGCCCAGCGCAATTCGGTTATCACCCAGCATGCCACCGCTATTAAACTGATTGAGGTACATTTGCGAGTCGATGACTGCCTGGTAGCAGGCAAAACGCGGATCCCGAGCGTCTCTGAACTGCTTGAGTGTAATCAGAGAATAACTTCGATCTTCGGAAACTGGTAGAAACTTGGGTATCAGGCTCTGGAATTTGCGCCAGTCCTGGAATGTATTCCACATTGGCTTGAGCCCTTTTACGGGAAAATCATTAATCCATGCAGTGGCGGTTCCAGTGGACAAATTGGCGAGGTTCTGCCACATCAGTTGCAAAGTTTCCGTAAAATTTGCAACGGTTCTGGGTCCGCCAACCAACGGGTTCATCAAGCTGTTCGCATCAGGTGGAAATTTGCTGAGACTAGTGGGCGCCTTCTCAAAAATCGAAATCAGGTTTCGCGCCTTCTGGGCGCGGTTTAGATAGGTTTCACCATAAACCATGGTGTCAAATGAAGCGAGATTCCGATCAGCCGTGGGGTCTTTTATCCAACTGCTGGTTTCTTTGCTAAGCCAACCGTGAACTTTAGGCCAGCCGTACACTTCCCGGCCGATTATCTCAGACGTTTCTTTATCCACAAAGATGAATGGATTAATAAGTCCAAAGCCTTTGAATTCGGGGCGTCCACGCACCATCTCATAGCGCTCTACGGGTACACTGAAGACAAATTCGTTTTGTGAAAACCACCCAAAATTCTGTGTATCCACCGACATGCTGCCATAGTGTATAACTTGCATAAACACCATCGGCATTGCTGGCCGGAAGTACACAATGTCTTTCGGAAT
>Ga0256847_1000685_pt1 | contig 20195 bp, 22 predicted proteins | sample TeddybearmetaG_FD_189099 | JGI IMG/M metagenome (GOLD analysis project Ga0256847, IMG submission 189099) | Hydrothermal vent microbial communities from East Pacific Rise, Pacific Ocean - Teddybear | ecosystem: Environmental > Aquatic > Marine > Hydrothermal vents | place: Pacific Ocean: East... | reverse complement strand
TGTGCGTTTGTACTCCAAGTTTGTCAACTCACACAACACGAGTTCAGTCTTTTGATTCTGGATCATAACGTGCCCAAAATTTAAGCTGAAAATGCGATAAGTACTCGGCAAACGCGGTCAATTGGAATCAGGTTTAAAGTCATGTTGTGGCCGGTTCCCGCCAAACCAATAAGTCCGGCTCAATGTGGGTAAAACCTGCGCGTTTAAATAAAGCCATCGACGCCTGATTGTCGAGCATGACTTGTGCATAAATGTCTGCCCCTAAGCGTAAACGTTTGACAATTTGTAACGCCGCAGACGCAATACCCAAACGATATTTAGCCGGTATCACAAAAATTGATAGTAAGTAACTGGCTTGATCCGGCCTTTGATCCAAACGCACAATCCCGACCGCCACCCCCGCATGCTGAATGAGCCAAAAATACGCGCCGGGCTCAACCAATTTACGCTGCATCCATTGAAAATGTGTTTGCCGATCCGGCACGGTAGGGTTCAGCGCATAACGCCGCGTTTCAGGGTAACTCTGCCAGCGCAAGATTAATTCCGCATGCGCCATGGTGGCGGGTATGAACATGACCGCTTGAGCATCTCGCGCCAACACAGGATCCATTAACAATGCCACCCAGACCGCGCCAAAACCATCACAAATCGATGCTGCCTGACGCCCGAGTTGGCGCAGGCGCGTTGGTGTGGTTTGCAAACTCGCCACCTGCTCTGCGATATCTTCAACCAAGGTCTGCGCTTCGGCCACGATGGCCAAATGCGCACCTAACTGTGTTAACGCTTGGATAATCACGGCTTGATTGTCAGCTAATTGAATGGCCACCGTGGGTAACCCTAAACAGCACCGCTCCCACGCAGTTGAACCGGCCGCACCAATGGCCAAATCCGCATGCAACATCAACTCGGACATCCGCGCCGAGGTGTGTATTGTTACCGTCAAGGGATGAGCCTGCGCTTGCGCACGTAACCCATGCAGGTGGGTCGATGCCGCATTCAATACCACATCAATCACCGGCGGGGTCTGCCAAGGAATTTGACTCAGGGCCACCAATACCGCACCGGTCACATTGTCAGGATCCATGCCCCCCAGTGACACCAAGATACGTTTGATGACGGGGTCACCTTGTCGTTTCTCCAGTGCTTGAGGCCTGATGCGTCTAAATTCAGGCCGTATGAGAGCATATTGCGCCCCCAACATTAACCCACAATCAGGCGACACCAAGGTTTCATACGGCGCCTCAAGCACGGCCATATTTTGGTTCAAGACCACATCACACAACAAGGCCCGGTTGGCCAAGTCATCAATCACCATGAGTTTGCGTACCGCCGTACGCAGTGCCTGATGCCAACGCTGATCCAACGCATAGTGATCCACAATCAACCAATCGATACAACCCATACGGGTTAACGCCAGCACACTCTGTTGCGCATCTTGCGACCAATCCACACAGTCCAGCAAGCGGACTTGAAAGCCCCATTGCTCAATCACCGCCGCCATATGTCCTTCTAGCGCCTGACACAGAAACAGGATGTGAGCACCCTGGTGCTGCAATTGTTCTGCCAGCGCCAAACACCGCATCACATGCCCTGCGCCAATGCGGATTGACGCATCGGCGCGAATCACAATATTCAAGGGCAGATTACCGCACTTCCTCCCAGTTCAAACGCCCCGGTGTTTGTGTAAAACCAACCGGATTCAAACCCGCACTGCCGTTCGGGCCAGTCGGGGTCAACCCTGTTTTCGGCAAGGCAGGCTCACCATCGTCATCATATTCACCCGCCGTGCCCCCCGTCCCCACTGTCACCCGAGTATTGCCAATAAATTTTGACGCCAGCGGCAAACCGTCTTCAAATTTTAAGGCGCCAGGCACTTGGTCATTCCCCGCGCCTGTTGTTTTCACCACATCATTAGCATCGACTTTCGCATCGTTGGTGATGTCAAATAAAGGCTGATCAGGAGACGCGCCATTCTCGGCATCCAGAGAGTACAACCAGCCATAACCGGTGACGATACAAGGCGTGCTGTTGTCTGGCACAATTGTATTAAAGAACACATACCCCCCCAACACCACCGGCTCATTGATTGCGCGCTCTTTCTCATCTTCCAAATCAATCACCCAGCCCAACTCGGCCTGTTTGCCTGAGCCAGTCCAATTAATGTTCTCATCTTTGAGCACTTTGGCTTCAGTTCCTCCCGTCACCGGGTCAAAACCGACTTTTCTTAAGGAGGCTCGTCTAATCGTGGTGTTACTTTTATCATCCCATAGGCCGATAAACGATTGGCTTGAGCCATCATCATCATCGCCTTTGGTGATAAACGAGCCAGTGCCAAAATAAACCATTAACCCCGGCTGCGTTGGGTGCCGCCCGACGGCCGGTTTTGTGGTCAACGGTTGATCCGGTGATCCATTGTATAATTTGGCTGTATTCTGAGGTTTGCGCCACTCGGTAACGCTGTCGCCACTCAAGTCAAACACATACAAATCCCCTTCCATGTCGCCGGCATAAACACGGTCAACGGTGCCATCGCCATTATCATCGGCCAGCTCCGCACGCGCTAATCCATTACTGCCCGTAATCGGCCCCGCATTCAACACCACGAAGTTATTCGGATTATCCAAAAAAACCACAAATAACTTAGCGCCTTTGCCACTGTCGTAACCATTGCCAAAAATGGCCGCCCAACGTTGCTCACCTTGTGCATTTTTAACATTGGTCATGACCACAGTTGGCCGTGCATACGTTAAGCCCAAATCGGGATGTGTAAATTCCCAGAGGACATCTTGCGCTCTAAAGTTTGCAGGGTTGGTCACATCCAGGGCAAACACACTTCGGCCTCCTCCCCGCAAAGAACCCACCAAAATTGTTTTCCAAGCGCCGTTAACAAACGCATCCGTAATACTCGGTGTGTTATCCACATAACCTTTGTGAAAGTACACTTGGCTGGCTAAATAATGTAAGCCTTGCTCTTTTTCTCCCGAAAAAACCGCATGCGGAATATAGGCAAACGCTTCTTTTCCGGTTTTCGCATTAAACGCATGTAACATACCGTCATTCGCGCCGACATAAACCATCGCCTCACGATCACGCTTGGCATTAATAAAATCACCATACGTTAACCCCAGTCCACTGGGGAAGAGGCCATCATTGCGCCAAGGCATACTCGGTTTGCCATAAAAAATGGCTTCTGAATGGATAATATCGCCTAGTTTCCCGGTTCGTGGCCTCAGTGTATTTTCACCACTGACGCCTTCAAAGGTTGGATCCCCTCTCAAATAATTGATCACATCAGCGCTGGATTTGCCACTTTCCGCCATGGCTTGTTGAATATCTTGCTGCTGCTGCGCACTGAATGAAAAGAAATTATTCGCGATAAAATCCAACGGTCTTTGGTTATCACCATTCAGGGTATAAATGCTGCGATTGGCTGCCGCACGGTTTTCAAGCAAATTGGCCGCACTCCAACAAAAATTACCCGGTTGGCAATTTTCATCCACACTGCCATCCACGTTCAGCGGCCGCCCGACGACGTTACCATTCCAGTTGGTGGTATGAAAAACCGTTTGAAACGCGATGGTTTCTGTGGAGATAAAGTCTTTGCTAAAGTTAATCGAACTGCCCGTCGCCGTTTGTTGTAAGGTCGAATGGGTAATTTTTTTAAACGCAGCATCCAGCTGATTTTCGTCCCCTGCGGTCAATAACAAACCATTTTTAACATTCTTTTGGGTATCGGCTAATAAACCGGCGGTTCCTACCCCACCAAACGCAATCACATGCGTGGTAATTTTATTTTTCATCTTCCCGATATTGTTACCGTCTTTGTCCAACCGATGTACATCGGGGCGCAAATCCACATCATCGAGCATCATGGCAATGTCATCTAAGAAGGTGGAACCTCGGGTTGGAATGTGTAACGGCGTTGGAGGGCTATCCCCATCGTTATCATAATCATGAATGCCTAAGGTTCTGTCTAAGTGAGAATCCGAGGAAGGTTCACCATCGGTTAACAAGGTAATGATGTTCCGAGCACACCAATGTTTTTGGTTAATCGGCCCATAGATTGAGGCCAAACCTGACCATGAGTTACTGAAAACCGCCCCCTTAATGCCCAAACTTCTGGCTTTGGCTTTGACTTTTTTTGTCTTTGGCCACAAGGTTAGTTTTTCGTTAACGACTTTTTCGCCCTTGCCCCCTTGGGTGAAATACCCCCCTATCTCCCATAGTGCCGTTGCCAGCGGGGTTGAATCTTTCGCCGGAAGGGCATTCGCCTGGCGTAATAATTCACGCTGATGTTGCGGGTCATCAATCGATTTAACTTCCGCCAATAAGCGCCCCCCCAAACTGCCAATAAAAGGGATTTTTTTTGAGAATCGCGCCAACCCAAAATTAACCTTTTCTAAGGCATTAATCAGCCGAACCGTCGAACTTCGTAGGATGCTATTTCTTTCCCCCTCCATCGAGCCCGAACTATCCAATAAAAATAAAATATTGGGGTCTGCTCCATTTTCAAGAAACAACGGTGTGGTCACTAACGTACCATCACCTTGACCCGCTATTGCACTGGGCGACAACGCCATCAGAATGGATGCCGATAAGCATAAACCAATGCCGGTTACACGCGTGTTCGATTTCATCTTTTCACTCCTGTTCTATTCTGGTATTGGTTTAAGGCCAACTTGAGAGACCAACACAATTTTGGTTTGAGCGTTCATACCGTAACTACGGGTGGTAATTTTAATCACATCCATCAAGCGTGCCCCCGAAGCCTCCGAGGCATTACTTAACGCCGGTGAATTACCCGCGATTCCCTTCACATAGGTGACAGTAAACGTGGGTGCATTTTGGCTGTCTGCAAGAATGGAGGTGGCTTCAATCGCATTTGCCCCCGCTTCAAAATCCTGCACTTCAGGCTGATTAGTCACACTGGTTTGGGCGTGGTACAAACCGGGCTGGCCGCTTTCAAAATCACCCACTTGACGAATTTTAACCCCCATTACCTCAGGCACGGGTTTTAACAAGCCGATTTCAACTTCACGTAAAGCCGCCTCGGCTGACTGTAAAGCCACATTTTGATCTTGCATATTGCCGGTCTTATGTTCCTCAAATGTGGCCGATTGCATTGATGCAACACCCACAATGGTCAAAATCAGCAAAATCATCAGACTGATGGGTAATACCGCCCCCATTTGAGGGTACTGCCGTATCGGTTCGGTCATGGGCATCGGCCTATTTGGGTATGGATCCATTATTCACTCGATTTCTTAACGTATAAATAGAACTAAACATTTTTCTTAACAGTCGGTCGTTATTACTGTCGCCATTATTGTAATCAGACGGTTGCCACGTGGCACCGGGCAAAGCAAATGTCTGTGTATCTTTTTTAGAACGCACCGCATGATTTGAGGTGACCATCACACCAATCTCCACGCTGACGATATCCTTATTCTTAAAACGACCATTGGCAATGTCCGAGTACCGAATATAGCGGTCTGCCACATCATTAAAGTCCTGGTCAATGCCATATAAAATTTCCATCCGCTCGATATTTGAGATGATCGCTTGTTCCGGCATGAGGACGCCCGCCGCATCCAAGCTATTGCCCTGACAAAATAACGATGGCACCCCGTTATCATCATCTTTGACATAAAACTCATTTTGCACAATCTTGCTTGGTATGTTGCTATTGCCCAAGCAATCAACCCCGCCCTGATAACGAATGGTAATACCGTCACCATAACGGGTCGGATCATCTTCAACACCTTCTACCGCAACACATTGCACTAAACCCTTTTGCGTGAGACATTGCTGGTCCCACAAGCGCTGCCCTGCATTTTCAACAAACCCGGACAAGCGCAATTGATAGCCAAACGTCAGTGCGGCATAACGACCGCTATCTTGCACAGACGATACGCCATTTTGAAACACAAACATTTTTTTATTCGAGCTAAACACCTGAATCACACCCGTCAATAAAATGATGCTCAGGGTCATGGCCACCAACAGCTCAATCAGCGTCAGCCCACGCTGCCGTTGCCCAATAGATTGCCTCATCATGGTCTAAACCCCGTTGCTACCGTATGCTGCCGAGTACCTTGCTGCGTGCCTGCGCCGCCAATATTGGCAATATCTCGATCTGCCTCTACCCACGTCACCGTAATCAAATATTGCCCATTCGCACCACACACCAAATTCGGGTGTTTCGCCAGCTCACGCCGTTCAGAATCATCTGGGCCACCCCCACTCACATTCGGCGTACACACAACACGCCCAACCGCATTCGGTAATTCTTGGTTTAAACGTGTTTGCCAAGCAAATAAATCTGCGGCCACAATTTCCGTGGTCGAACAATCTCGGTCAATACAATCTGAGGGTTTTGAGGTGAGATAAAGACCACTGTCAGCACAGCGATAAACATCTTGGCAACCCACTTGCTGGGTGTCATATTGCCCGGCGTTAAAACCAACAATATTGGCCCGCATGCGGTCAATAATGTCGCCGCTTAAGACAATCGCTTGTGAGCGCAAATACGCGCTGTTACTGTTTCGTAACGAGGATAGTTGTAACCCAGCCAACCCCAGCAAACCAATCGATAAAACAATGATCGCAACAAGCACCTCGATTAACGATAATCCTTGCTGGTTCTGGCAAGAGACAACAGGGTTTTTCATAGTCATGGTTCCCAAAAAATTACGGCCCTCAAATGTCTATGCTTAACCGGCTTTAACGGTATAGTAAGCCCATCAAACAACAAATCCCAGACACCCACATTAATACTAGACGAACTGCAAAAATATGAAGATTAAAGGCCAATTATATTTACCTTCGGCGGCTTTGGGTGACGAATGGCCACACGTGATGGTCATGCGAGCCACTAGCACATCCTTGCAAACTTAACCTATACTGTCAGCATAACTTGATTCAGAAAAAGGCGGATTTGATGGATATAAAGGTAAAGCGTCGTCAACTATTGGTAAATAAAAAGTTACAAACGTTTTTTGCATTACAAATTGGTATTTTTTTCGCTATTTGCTTCGGTGTCATGCTGATTGACTATTACATTTTAAAAGAACTCTCGTTCGCGAGAACACTGGCCTTCAATGACACTGTTCGCAGCGGCACCAGCTTATTTGATATTCCGATTGGTTATCTGTTGATGTTATTGGTGCTGAATGGCGCATTTTTCTTTATGTTAAGCGTGCTCTTTTCGCATCGCATTGCAGGCCCAATCATCAATATCACCCGGTGTATTTACCAAGTTCAAGAGGGTGACCTAACCACCCAAATCAGCCTCAGAAAAGCCGATTATTTAAAAGAAATAGAGGGCAGCCTGAATGACTTAACCCAAGACCTTCAGAAAACCATGAAAGCCATTCAAGACACGGCGCAAGCCATGGCAGCGCAAGAACACGATGAGCTAACCGAACACGTTGAAAAACTCATCGCACTCACAAAACCGTTCAAAACGGAATAATCCAAGACTATCCGCGTTTCCAATCCTGTTCATTGGCGTCACCCGTGTCGCCATCATCATTTTCATCCCACGTTTTTTGGCCACGAGAATTGTACTCTAAGTAACCATCGCCAATTTGAACGCCAACCGGCGTGGCACGTATCGTAAACCCATTCGCCGTTTGGTTCAGATCCCCCCCGTCTCCGCCTGGCTGAAAACTGAGTTGATAATATTGCGTACCATCTAAGGGTGCCCGGTTCGGGAAAACAAACGTTTTCGGCGCTGCCGCTGCCGCATCCAGTGACGCATTGGCATAACTGTTATTCTCTGTAAAGTAGCGCTCCATGGAACCACTCGCCTCGACTAAAATAGCCTGGGCATCCGCTCTGCGCGTCGTTTGAACGTATTTTTGATAACCGGGTTGTGCAATCGCGGTCAAAATACCGATAATCGCCACCACAATCATCAATTCTATTAATGTAAAACCTCGTTGTTTCATATTTTCCTCCATCCAATGCCACCCAGGCACCTATCGTTGATCCACACCCATGTTATTACCCAGGACATTGGTAACCGGCTTCAGTCGACGACCTTTTGGCCGAACTGACACGCCCAGTCATGGAAATAACAATGCGCCGCTCGACCTCATTATCACTACTCGTATCACATAACCGCAACAAGGTATTGTTACCATTTGCGATCCCCGTCGCATTGTAACTGATCGGCAGATTGGCCCCGCCGCCCTCTTTGACCAAGGTTAACTGGCTATTCAAAGGCTCATGCACGCGCAATAATTCATCAAAGCTGTTATCGAATGCGCCATCGTTATCTGCATCCACTACGACAATCCATCCCGCTGCCCAGTCTGTTGTGGTGGCGTCATTAAAGCAGGCATTTCGATCCGTACCTTGGCAAACTTTAACACTTGAACCCCGTCGCACCGCCTCGCTGCGTGCAAAGTTCAGCGCCGACACCAAAGCATTGGCGTTGGTGCTCATTCGATTGTCTTGAATCATACGCTGAAAATTGGGAATGGCGGTCGTCACCAAAATGGCTGAAATGGCCATCGTGATAATTAACTCTAATAATGTGAAACCTGTTTGCTGTTTTATCTCAATCACGTTACATCCACTCGCATTGACCGTCAGGCATTGGAACACATACCCCACCTTGCCTTAAATACTTCTAAGATAAAGCCATCTAATTCACGGATAAATGGCTCGCATATTATTCATGACAAAGTATTCGTAAAATTCACCAGCCTAAGTATAATCGCCCAGTACACGACCATTAGGTTCGACTATGAAACACGCCTCATCAGATTTCCTGATCATCGGTTGCGGCATCATCGGCATGATGACAGCAAAACTGCTGGCTGAAGCCGGTTACAGCGTAACGTTAACTGATCGTCGCCAACCCGCCCAAGAATCTTCCTGGGCGGGTGGTGGTATTTTATCGCCCTTATACCCTTGGCGTTACCCCGATAGCATCAATCAACTCGCACGGTGGGGGCACCAACACTACCCTCAACTGGCGGCCCATCTCCAGGCCAGCACCAACATTGACTCGGAAGTTTACACCACGGGCCTGTTAATTCCCGAGACACAAGAAATTGAGGCCGCAACACACTGGGCAAAACAGTACCACTACACCTTGAAGCGCTTAAACACCGCCGAAATAACCCAGTGTGAACCCCTGCTGCAAGGCACACACGCTGAGGCAATCTGGCTACCCGACATTGCCCATGTTCGAAACCCAAGACTGGTCAAGGCACTCCTCAAACATTTAACTCAACTCGGGGTATCACTCCTCCCCCAAACAGAGGTGATTGAATTGAGTATAGAGAAAAATCACGTAACCAGTGTTAAAACCCCGCAAAATAGACTCTATGCCGATGAATTTATTGTCACCGCCGGTGCCTGGAGCGCAAAATTACTACAGGCCATCCTACCCAACCTTCCGGTGTTCCCGATGAAAGGGCAAATGCTCTTATTTAAAACCGCACCCGGCAAAATTAAACGCATGGTTCTACACAACGGCCGTTATATCATCCCCAGAAAAGATGGGCATACCCTATTTGGCAGCACGCTAGAGCGCGTCGGCTTCGACAAAACCCCCACCCCAGAAGCCATGGACAGCTTAAAACACAGTGCCTATGCGCTCATGCCCGCCTTAAAAACAGCCCCCATCGTCAAACATTGGGCCGGGCTCCGGCCCGCCTCACCCGATGGCATACCCAGCATCGGGCGCCACCCCACGTTAAATAATTTATCCGTCAACACCGGGCATTTCAGAAATGGTGTCATTTTAGGCGCCGCATCCGCCCAACTGATGACCAACATACTCCTACAACAAGACCCCATACTCGACCCACGACCTTATGCACTGCCCCCCCCAGGTAACCACTCGCAAGAATAAAGCGCGTGACGCTGGAAAATGGGATTTTATTTTGGTAGGCTTGTCGCCGAATCCAATTTCGCCGATATAGCTCAGATGGTAGAGCAACTGATTCGTAATCAGTAGGTCAGCAGTTCGACTCTGCTTATCGGCTCCAACCTTACCCCAGATCAGAAAATACGCCTGCATTATTCAATGATGAATATAATTTTTTTCCTGAGCGGACATTACGATTCACTCGTGGGCGTTATTACACGTTAACCATTGCTGTGTTACTATCATTAGATAATTTCCAAGGAAATATCATGGCTAACATTCACGATATTGCACATTACTTCCTGTTGATAGATGACCAACATGATGGGGGCGGCATTTCCAATCTAAAACTTCAAAAACTTGTCTATTATGCACAGGGCTTTCACTTGGCGCTGTTTGCTCGACCCTTATTTCAAAATGATATTGAGGCATGGACACACGGCCCGGTCACTCCTGATCTTTATCACCAACACAAAGCGCACAAGAAACAAGCCATTCCACTAGACCGTACCTTTGACACCAACTCACTGACTACCGATGAAAAAGAGTTAATGGACGAGATTTACGAGGTATTTGGTCAATTTACCGCATGGAAGCTTAGGGACATGACGCATGAAGAAGCACCTTGGTTGGACAATATGAACAACGTCATACCGCATGACGACTTAGAAAAATATTTCAAAACACGACTGAATTAATGCACCGCAAGCACAAAAAAAATCAGCGTATACCCTCAGTTACACCCTCAGAAGGCAAAAAATTTTCGCCTCAGGCGCCGACTAACTATAATGAAAGGCCGCCGATCTTTTCCCTACAACAGCTACAAGATGGGAAATACTGCCTAACCAAGCTTGATAAAGCGCATAAAGCTTCTTTCTCAGAATCAATATTCAAACGTAGAAAAATTTTGTGGAAAGATCTACAGGTAATGGATAGGCACGGGCTTGGGACTGAAAAAATTGCGGCGAATAGTTTGCATGCACCAATTCCAGGTTTTGCCCAAGACAATGATTATTTCCTGGCATTTAGGTATAAAGGGGTAAATTCAATGGTCGGGTATCGAGTAAATGATATCTTTTTTGTCATGTGGTTCGATCATGACTTCACGCTATACAAACACTAGATGCTGTGAACCCCAAATTTTAAGCACCTAACTCTGCCTCAATCTCCCCTCACCCCCAATGACTCAAGACCGACGCAAACTAACATCCTCGAAAAAGTTGTCTATAATAGAAGTAAATTACATTCAGGAAAAATTTTGCAATGATCATCATGGATATCCCACAAACATGGACATTCGTTTCCTATGTAAGAGACTCTGTGTCTGACTACCTGCCAGATAACATCGACGCAGAGTTACGGGAATCTTCTGTGATGGTTGCATCAGAATTGACTGAAAATACCATCAAATTTGGCTGCACACCCAACAGCGATAGCAAAAAATCGGCTTCAATTCATGTCGACCTGACAGAGGATGATGTTCGCATCACGGTGAACACAACCGCTTCTTTGGGCAATTTGGATCGCGTGAAACACATTATTGATACCTTAAAAACAACCAACGACATTGAGGCCATTTACCTCAATCGTTTGCAAGAAATCATGGAAACCCCTTCTCAAAGTAGCAGCCGGCTAGGGCTTATCCGCATCGTACATGAAGCAAAATTTTCACTCGATTACGATATTAACGGAAACCAATTAAAGGTCATTGCCACTCGTTCGTTAAAGCCGCCAACTGCGGAGGGTTAGCCATGTTACAACGATCACCAAACCTTCTGATTATCAGCGATGAGAAAACAAAAGCTGAAATTGATTCACACATTAACCAAGCGGATTATCAACTCAGTTATTTAGAAACACAAGACCATGATATTTTGCGACAACAACTGAGTAAAAAAAACCATTGGGATGCCATCATTTGTCAAATGGCCGATGGTGCTTTTTACAGCATTAATACATTACTCTTATCTAAACACCTAACCCCAGAAACACCGTTTATTTTTATATCCCACCTCTCGGGTGAAAAAATCGCGGTTGATGCGATGAAAAATGGTGCGTCAGATTTTCTCGCGCCGAATAATTGGAGCTCATTGGGTAATACGATACTGCAAATATTGCCTCGGCAAGATCAAAATTTAGGCGTGAACCAACCGCATGCAACTGACTACTTAACTGGTTTGTTAAGTCGCTCTGAGTTTAATCGGCGTTTATCGGAGTTATTAAGCGTCAGCACAGGGTTTGAAGAAAATGTCCTGTGCCATTTTGACATTGATTCCTTTGATGTCGTCAACGAAACCAGTGGCAATGAAGCCGGCGATTCACTGCTCCAAGATGTCGGCAAAATCATTCAATCCCATTTAAAAAAATCCGACATCGCAGCCCGGCTGGGTAACGATGAATTTGGCGTCATTATGCTCGGTTATACGCCAGAAGAAGCGCTGAATATTACCAATAAAATCATCGATACGATTGAAAATTATCGGTTTGAGTGGAATGAACATATTTTTCAAACCGGGTTGTGTATTGGTGTGGTGCCATTTGCCAGCAATCGGCATGCCTCCATCTTATTACGAGAAGCCAATCAAGCTTGCTTCAGCGCCAAACAAAAAGGCAAAAACCATATTCAGATTTATCATGCTGACGACAGCGATCTGATTAAACATGACGAAGAAATCAAGTGGGCGTACCTCATCCCCAAAGCACTGGAACAAAACCATTTTGTTTTATACTACCAACCTATCCTGAAATTGGATGGGGAGGACTATTACCATGGTGAAGTCCTGATTCGCATGTTAGATGACCAGGGTGGGATATTACCACCCGCAAACTTTATACCGGCGGCTGAAAAATACGACCTAATGATTGGCATTGATAAGTTCGTGGTGCAAAAAACCATTGAATTTTATCGGCACTACCACCTTTTTTATTCGACCCAACCGGGGTTGAAAAAATTATTCTTTTCGGTCAATTTATCTTCCTTATCATTACGTGATGGTGCTTTTCTGGATTTTCTCTTAGAACAATTGAAGGGCATTGAGCACCTACCACACAAAATTTGTTTTGAAATCACAGAAACCTGCGCCATTGCCGATGCGGATTACGCACTATATTTTATTAAGATGTTAAAATTATCTGGCTGTGAAATTGCGCTGGATGATTTCGGCAGTGGTTTTGCCTCTTTTGAATATTTAAAATCCTTAGAAATAGATTATGTTAAAATTGATGGTAGTTTTATCAAAAATATTATGACGGATAAAATGGACAGAGCCATCGTTGAGGCCATTGTGCGCTTGTGCCAAGCCACCAATCTGAAAACCATCGCTGAGTTTGTCGAAAGTAAAGACATTGTTGACCTGTTAAAAACATTGGGCATTGACTATGGGCAAGGCTACTATTTTTCCAAACCTTTCCCCTTACCCAACTTACACGCCAATGATGCCGATGTCTCCGTGCTCGCTTTCAATGCGCCCTATTGACCTCAACACACGCACGCTCAGGCAAGCCAGCAAGTTGCTGCGATTTCATCCCGGCTTCAAAAAAGTAAGCTATAATTGGTAATAAGTCAGATTTTACAGGCATAAATTACAATGGTCGTCTTAGATATACCACAAACATGGACATTCGTAGCCTACGTCAGAGATTCTGTCGCTGAGTATCTACCAGACAGTTTAGATCAAGAGGTTCGTGATGCTGCGGTGATGGTTGCATCCGAATTAACCGAGAATACAATCAAATTTGGTTGCCCGCCCAATAGCGTATCGGGCGAACACGTGGTTGATCAAGATGATCGTGCATTAATTGATGTCGATTATACCGAGGACTGCATTACCATTGTCGCAACCACAACCGCCTCAATGGGAAATTTAGATCGCCTTAAACACATTATTGATGAATTAGAAAATACTGAAAACACCGAAACAATCTATCTCAATCGGTTGCAAGAAATTATGGAAACCCCCTCACAAACCAGTAGTCAGCTTGGCCTGATTCGCATCGTACATGAAGCACATTTTGCATTACGTTATGACATTGATGTGCACAAATTAAAGCTAACCGCGACACGCCAATTATAGCCCGCGCGAAAGCGCGACTAATTAGGCTATCTCCACCGAAAATATTTTAGAATGTGTCAGCAGGATTTGCTGTGCGCGCGAATGTTACTTCCCTTCTACCGTGATGTAATCCATAGTTTTGGTTAACATACTGATGGCGCTAAATGACGTTCTCTGGAAGGTCACATTGGGGTCATAATAAATCATCGTGGTAATCCCCTCTGCATTAAATTTTTGCGTCATTTGCAGGATCGGGCGAACCGTAGAGGAATTCATATAAGAGAGCCGCATAAAATCAATCACAACTTTCTTGCCTTTTAATTCTTGAATCAAATTTGAAAAAAATGGGGTTAACGTATTCGATGGCTCACGATCATCACTTTTCCCTAACCAAACCAATTCAATCACACCGTCCTTTTCGATAATATCTATCTTTAAGTTGCCAACATCATACGGTTTCATACCTACCTCCAGTACGCTTACATTATTCTTTTTTAATCACCAGCAAAGCGACATCATCATTAATTTTATATGTATTTATTTTATTAATGATGCCATCGTGAATCCCTGCTGCGCTTTTTTTCCCATGAATTGCCAACTCTTTTTCTAATCCCACATTGTCGAACATCTCACCGTTGCTACCGACTGCTTCAGTGATACCATCCGTGTACAACAACATAGAATCACCGGAATCCAGCCTGAAATCACTCACAGACATCATCCCGGTAATATCCGGCACCATACCGAGCCACATACCACTCGACTCGATACTTTCTACCGTATCGGTTGCCGCTCGGTAAATCACAATATCCTCATGCAGCCCTGAGTGATAAAATGCCCCGTCATCATTATTATAGGCTAGAACCATAATGGTCATGTACTTTTGTTCGCCCATTTTGTCAATATTCATGGTAATCGTCTGATTCACAATGGTTAACAGCTTTGATGAGTCGATCCCAGGATTATCTAACAACACCGTGTGAATCGACGTTTGCACCATCATCATAATTAACCCAGCGGGCACGCCATGGCCTGAAACATCCCCGATGACAACCCATGTGATATCCTGGATATGAATAATATCAAAATAATCGCCCCCGACTTCATCGGCCGCAACCAAACTCGCCGACACATCAAACCCGGTAAAATACGGCTCATCTGGCACCAAAACTGTTTGAATTTTTTTCGCCAAAGCCATCTCACCCCACAACGCATCCATGGCTTCCGTCAGTTGTTGGTTGGCCGCTTGTAACTCGACCGTGCGCTGCTTAATTTTTTCTTCCAAATGGTTTTGGTATTCAAAAATGGTTGAGGACATCTGGTTAAACGCATGCGTTAACTTACCCAATTCATCTTCTGATTTGACCACAATGGCTTCAGGTAAATTTCTGGCTGTCGCCCGAGTCACACCCGACATCAATAAATTTAAAGGCCTTAACGCATACCGAGAAGCAATTATTGTAATAATAGAGGTAATTAAAAAAATAGATGCCGACAGAACAATTAATTGACGCCGAATAGATTGAATATTTTGTTCTAAATTAAAATTTGAAAGCGCCACGGTAACCCGGCCAATTTTCTCACCTTGATAAGAGATGATATGCTCGACTTTAATTTCTTTCGAGCCGTTTAACACTTGTTTCTCAAACGAACCCAACACCTCCATATCCGCCGTCAAAACACGCAATAAAATAATTTCTTTATCCCTGGAAAATGCCTTAACTAACTCTTTAATCGCCCCATCATCGATATTCCAAACACCAAAAGCACTGGAGTTAGCCAACAACTCGGCAACCCATTGCGATTTTTCCTGTAAGGCCAATTCACCTTGCACTCGCTGATCATTAATCAGATAACTGGCGAACACACTGAAAGCCAACAAGATGGTTAAAATGATGGGGAAAAGAATTTTATATTTAAGACTAAGCTGACTGAAAAACATTTTCATTGGAGGTTTTGAAACACTATTGATGGACGAGGGTTACACCAGGAAACGATAGATCGTGATGCTTGTGGCACCCTCAAAACAAGCGACAATTGGCCACAAACACATTAAGCCACATCATCACCACCTAACGGCGGACGGCAATATTTACGCAGATATTCCCCAAACACACGGCAAGCATCACGCAACGTAAACATGCCCGCTAACCGATCTCCACGCATCACCACAACCGAGCCGATATGCTGACTGGCCATATGCACCAGAACGTTATCTAACGGTTCTTTAAGCTCAACGGTATAAGGGTTCGCAACGGTAAAATCTTTGACCACAAGATCATGCTTATGCAGGGTATTATTGTCTGGATCTGAACTCAGGCGAATATCGGATAACGTAATCACGCCAAACAATTTGCCCGCTTCTGTGACCGGCAAATGGTGAATATGATGTTCAACCATCATATTTTTCGCATCCACTAACGGTTTATCACTATCAATGGAATAAGGAAAGGGCGTCATGACATCTTTAATCGCAGGTATTCTTTTCATTATTATCACCTATGAACAGAGCCCCATAAGTTACTTGAAAAATACACGAACCGCAAACACTGAATCAAAAGGCTTTGCCGGTTCCATACGGATTAAAGCGTTGTGAATTCCAGAAAAATCGGTAGACTGCTTGAGCATCAATTCCAAGCTTATCAAGGAGTCTGTATTGATGAAACAAACCCTCTATAAAGTCATTTTTTTAAACCAAGGCAAGCTTTACGAAATCTATGCACAAACCGTTCGTCAATCTAATTTACAAGGATTTATCGAGGTTGAAGCACTCAAATTCGGGCAAACGTCTTCCGTCGTGGTTGACCCACATGAGGAAAAAATCAAAGCTGAATTTGCCGGTGTCAATGCGACTTTTCTCCCCATTCATTTAATCCTACGCATTGACCAAGTTGACGAAGAAGGCATCAGTAAAATCTCCGACCTACCCGATGATATGGATAACATCATGCCCTTTCCAGGCACAACCACGGGCAAACCGGAGCACAAAAACGACTAACGCGCCAGTGTGAGAGACTTCACAGTTTGTCTGTTTGCTATTTCTTATCCGCGCCGGGCCTGTATAATTATTAGCATGAACATTAATTCAGCATTCAGCAGCTCTTTATATGGTTTACAGCAAGCACGCTCTGGCATCGTCAAAAATGCCCAAGACATCGCCTCTGTTGCCAAACCCGATTCCAACGTCAACTTAACCGAATCTCTTGTTGACCTTAAAATTAACGAACGCGCATTTGAAGCTAACGCTAAAGTTTTAAGCACCGTAGACGATACCATTGGTACACTATTGGATGTTATTGCTTGACGTGACCCACTTATGGCTATTGCTACAATCTCTTCTTCCACCACACCGCTGTTTCCGGCGTTATCCTTAAATAACCTCAAAAACACCCCCGTAGACGACACTGACGCAAACACCAGCACACGCCCACAAACCACCCCCCAACAACCCGCACAACAGGCTGCGCCTGAACAACAAACCCAAGCCGAACAAAAACTCATTAATGAACTCAGCGCACGTGACCTGGAGGTTCGAACACATGAGGCTGCACATTTAAGTGCGGCGGGCATCTACGCCAAAGGTGGGCCCAGTTTTAGTTTTCAACGAGGGCCAGATGGCAAACAATATGCCGTTGGTGGTGAAGTCAATATCGACACCTCCCCCATACCGGGTGACCCAGAAGCGACCATTCGCAAAGCACAAACCCTGCAACGCGCAGCGTTAGCACCCGCAGAACCGTCAAGCCAAGATCGCTCAGTTGCAGCATCCGCAACCCAATTAGAATTACAAGCCAGAACCGAACAAACGCAAGCACGCGAGAATGACCAAGATAACAACGAAGAAACGACCGCCGACAGTGCCAGCGTCGATGCCAGCAGTACCGATAATGAGAATCAGAATGAAACCGACACAATTTCAGCCTCAGCCCAAAAAGCCATTGAGCGTTTTCAGCGCAACCAAAACATCACAGAAACACAGTTCGATGAGCTCGCTTAAGCCTAAAATATTCTGACCAGCGGCCGATAACTTAACCAACAATAACAAACAAGGTTAAGTCACCATGCGATGCTGTCTCCTCTTCATACTGTTGGCCTTGACCTCACCGGCCTTATCCGCAACTGCCGCCGAAAACAAACAATTTTATGAACACAGCCGAAAAATATTATCGGACATGCAAAAACGTGTGTGGGTCATTAAACAATGGTGGATAGACAAACCCAGCATGGATGCTGCCGCCCAAAGTTATGCGTTCCAAAACATCAGCCCGCTCGCAGGGGTTGACGACTATTTCGTCGCCATCGACAAACAGCTTCAAATACGCTACCAAGCGTATACAAGCCAGCATTTACCCGAAGCCAATTTCCACCACGACGTCGATGGTTTGATGGATAACGCATTGAGCAAACTGTATTGGAGTTACGTCTTTCACATCCGCGCACGCATCAAAGACATGAAAAACCAATATACGATTGACCGAGACAAACTCACCACACAATATCAAAAACAGTTAACTTTTTTACAAAAACAATATGGCCGCTTATCCGAGGAGAGTGACGAACGTGCCCGACGTTTATTGGCTGCGGTTGCAAACCAAGAGTTGGTCTTACGCAATGGCGCCAAAGCCAACTATGTCAAAGCCATTCAAGAAGCGGTTCTACTGCGTCGGCATCTATCTTTGCAACTGTTAGGCTGGATCAATACACTGAAAGGCATGAAGCGCGACACTGCGGCCAAATTTTTTAATATGCGCCTGTACGATATGTTGGAATACCAACTGGCCAAAACGGATCGCGCCAAATTAGCCGAAATCTTTGCCCCAGAACTGTGGGGCGGCAAAAGCGTTGAATGGGTCAAACATAATGGCTCAGCGTTTGACCGAGACTTGTTGACAGAACGCCACGGTTCTTTTATTTTTTTACCTCTGAAATTACCCTTCCCAGGCCCCAGCTTTATGCCAACCAATCAAACCGTAGAAATTGGTCGCACAGAGACCATCCGCTTAAGAGACCGTTTCGTGCAAGAATCGGTTGAGTGGTTAATCCAAAACCACACCATCCAAAAAGCCATCTAATATGCCCTTAAAGCCAGCGTCCCTGTTATCTTGCCTAGGCCTGTTCCTGTGTACGCAGGTCAGTTATGCCTTCGAGCCAGAAATGCTCGTGGGGAAATGGATCAATTCTGACCTAGATCAAGTAGACATCCGCGTCACGGGCAAACAGATCACTTTAACTCGAAACCTCAAATGGGATGGCCTACGTCCCAGCAGTCAACGTGTTTACGACGGTAAATTTAAGGCCAACTTCATTCCATTATGGTCACGCCATGAAACACCTGGCGACTATTCTGAAATTTTACCCCCAGAGATTCGTACCCAATTGGTTGCCCAAAAACCGCTCGATAAATTGATCGTAAAAATGCTCAATCAGGACAACTTGCGCATTGATTACTACCCAACATTGGTCACCTATCAGAGCCACCAGCCCACCCAAATCGGCACCGTAGAAGCCTCGCCTGACCGGGAAATCATTCGCTACAAACGGTGGGGCCGCTACACCATCGACAAATTTAAGGTCAAAACAAAAAATGCCGCCGAGATTGAAAAAAAATCCCTGAAACAACGACAACACAACGAAAGTATCCTGCAAAACCAAACCGACCAGCTCACCCGCAAAAAACACACGTTACGCACCCAACCCAAAGCCTCTTTTTTACACGATGAAAAACGTTTAATAAAAAACATCCAAACCCACAATGCTCAGCTCGTCGCAGAGAAAAAAAAACCCTTACCCAAAGCACAAAAACAAACGACCACAGAAACTGACGTACCTAAAATCGATTATGCCGCCATTCAGCAGCGCACCATCGAACAACTCACCAAACAACGAGACCAAGCCATTGAGGCTTTCGCTAACCGCATCCAAAATGCACTCGATCACAGCTATCTGTCGTTACCCAATTTACTGCAAATCCGTGACATTGATGATACAGCGTTCGCGGTTAAATTGGCGCTACACACACTACGCCAACAACCTGAACACGGTTTTCACCAACAACCCATGCTTGAATCCGTCATATTAATGGCCGATAAAACTCCTGTTTATCGCGCGAAACAACACAGCCCCCATACCGTCCCCAAGATGTTCAACGCAGTACCACGTTATTTGAGAGCACCAAAACCCTGAATCAGCAACGCTTGTCTGCACTGTGGCAACTCCGCCAGCAAGCCCAACAACTCTTACAATCCAGTCGTGATCAT
>Ga0256847_1000684_pt1 | contig 20205 bp, 16 predicted proteins | sample TeddybearmetaG_FD_189099 | JGI IMG/M metagenome (GOLD analysis project Ga0256847, IMG submission 189099) | Hydrothermal vent microbial communities from East Pacific Rise, Pacific Ocean - Teddybear | ecosystem: Environmental > Aquatic > Marine > Hydrothermal vents | place: Pacific Ocean: East... | reverse complement strand
AAACACCAGACTGCGTGGCGGAGAGGAAGGGATTCGAACCCTCGATACGCGTTAACGTATACTCCCTTAGCAGGGGAGCGCCTTCAGCCACTCGGCCACCTCTCCAGCGCTGCAAAGCCCTAATAATATCGCGCTTTGTTGGCAAGCTGCTTTGTCGGTTTACTGGCTCAAAATGTCAATTTCTTGCTATTGACCGCGTGCACAGCGAAAACCGCCCTTGCAAGCATCCCTGCCCCGGCTTACCCAGCTAAGCATGAACAAGATCACACTTCACAAGGGCGATCTGCCCGCAGGACTCGATTTGGGCCGCATCATTGGCGTCGATACCGAGGCGATGGGCCTGAACCCAGCTCGTGACGCGCTTTGCGTCGTGCAAATCTCAAGCGGCGACGGTACAGCACATGTTGTCCAACTGCATCGCGATTTCAATTGCCCAAACCTCAAGTCGATGATGGCCGATACTGATATCCTGAAAATCTTTCATTTCGCCCGGTTTGATGTCGCGATGATGCAAAAATGGCTGGGCATTACCTGCGCGCCGATCTGGTGCACCAAGATCGCATCGAAGCTGGCGCGCACTTATACTGACCGCCACGGCCTGAAAGATGTCAGCCGCGAGATCGTCGGTATCAATATGGATAAGGCCCAGCAATCATCTGACTGGGGCACCGCCGATCTGTCAGACGCTCAATTGCAATATGCGGCCAGTGATGTCTTGCACCTGCACAAGATCAAGGATGGGTTAGCGGCAATGCTGGAACGTGAAGGCCGAACCGCGTTGGCGCAAGCCTGTTTTGACTTCCTTCCCGTGCGCGCCGAGCTGGATTTGAAGGGGTGGGGCGACAGTGATATTTTCGCGCATAGCTGAACTGAAACGAAGGTGACTGAACTGTCACCATGAAAACGCTATTCCAATCAGCTTTTGTCGCCTAAAGATATATCCATGAATGCCGCCACAACACATACAGATGCCTTGTCTCATTGGGCACCACAGCGTCAGATGTCGCTTGTGCAGGCGCGTAAGCGCTCCGAACTGATTGGGTTTTTGCGGATACTATTCGTGGTTTGCGCGGCTGTCTCGGCCGGCATCATGATCGGTCCGATCGTTGCGAGCTCTTTGACAGGCAGCACAAATAGTACAGTCAGCATTGACGGCGATGAAGTTGTTACAATGGTCAATCCACGCTTTACCGGCCGCAACATCGCCGGGGACGCGTTTGTCATTACCGCTGATACAGCGCGGCGACGACGTGCAGATTCCAGTGTCATTGACTTGGTAAACCCACACTTGATTGACGAATCAGGTACGCAAGTGCTCGCACCAACCGGTGTCTACAACCAGAACGAGGAATATCTGGACCTGTTCGGCGACGTGAATGTTAAAGACGGGGAAGGCTACGCCTTCAGAACGACAGCAGCACGGGTCTTCGTGCAGGAGGGCCGCGTGGTAGGATTAGAACCCCTTAGCGGTATCGGCCCCCTTGGCGATGTGCGTTCGGACTCGTATGAAATAGTAGACGATGGTGATCGCGTGATTTTGCGCGGCAATGTAGATATGACAATTTACCCTGGTGGCCGAGAAGTTTCGGGAAGCCAAGAAGACGAAATAGAAAAAGAAGAGTAACCGGTGATGCGTATATTAAAGATGATTTCAGGCGCGATAGTCGCTGTTTCCTTGTCTGCTCCAGCGCTGGCGCAGGTTTCAGGTGAGGGTGGACCGATCAGGATCAAGGCCGACCGATCCGAAGTGTTGGAGAAGGAACGCAAAGTCATCCTGTTCGACAATGTCGATATTACCCAAGGCAACGCGCGTCTGCGCGCCAATATTGTGACGCTAGCCTATCTCAACAAAAGCGCGACAGATGCCAGTTCAAACATCGGTGCGTTCGGAGATATCGAGTCAATGACGGCCCGCGGTGAGGTTTTCTACGTCACGCCCGACCTGAAAGCGACGGGTGGCTTAGGTATCTATGACGCCCTGACAGATACGATCACATTGACGGAGAACGTCGTTCTGATCCGCGGTGAGGATGTTGCCACTGGCGAACGTCTGGTCATGCAGCTCAGTGCTGGGATCACCACACTGGACGGCAATGGCAGTCAGGTAAACATGGTGATCATACCGAATGAGGGCGGAAGTCGATAAAATTCGATCTATCGCCGACACCTGATTTTAAGCCTGTTGGATTAGACGGTTAAGCATCGAAGATCGCTGAGGGAGCTATTCGCAGATGGATCAGATAGGCCAAGGCCTCGTCGTACAAGGACTTGCCGAGACGTGTGGCAAGCGACAGGTCGTTCAGGACGTATCTCTGTCTCTGCAGCGCGGCGAAATCGTCGGTCTGCTCGGTCCTAATGGTGCCGGTAAAACCACATGTTTCTACATGATCATGGGCCTGATCAGCGCCGATGCTGGTGTCATCACAATAGACGGCGCCGACGTAACTGGCCTGCCAATGTATCAGCGTGCCCGTCTCGGTTTGGGTTACCTACCCCAAGAAGCTTCAATTTTTCGCGGCATGAGCGTGCAAGACAATATCATGGCGGTGGTCGAATTGGTCGAGCGCGACAAGGCTGAGCGCCGTATTCAGGTCGATACCCTGCTTGAAGAGTTGCATATCACTCATTTGCGCGATCAGCCCTCGACCTCGCTGTCGGGCGGTGAACGCCGCCGGGTCGAAATAGCCCGCGCACTGGCTTCCAAGCCGAGCTTCATGCTTCTGGACGAACCGTTCACAGGGATCGACCCACTGGCCATTTCAGACATTTCAGATCTTGTCGGCTATCTCAAAGATCGCGGCCTTGGCGTCTTGATTACCGATCATCAGGTCCGTGAGACTCTGGAAATTGTTGATCGCGCGTCGATCATCTATGAAGGCGGCGTCCTGTTTGAGGGTGCGCCTAAAGAAGTTCTCGCCAATGAAGACGTGCGCCGCGTCTATCTTGGCCAGCGGTTCGCGGCTTGAGGTAACAGACATGGCCGCCCATCAAAGATTAGATATGCGCCAGGGTACGTCCCTGGTAATGACGCCGCAACTGCAGCAGGCAATCAAACTGCTACAACTGTCCAACATGGAACTGGCTGAATTTGTCGCCGAAGAGATTGAGCGAAATCCTTTGCTCGAGCGCGGCGAAAATGGTGACCCGGCAGAGATCGAAGCTGAGGTGAACGAACCCAAGCGCCGTGAAGAGCTGGCCCTTGACGACACTAGCGGCATGGCCGAAGCGCGCGAAGCCATGGATGCGCCTGACGCAGATGTGTTTGAAGCCGGCACCGGCTCCGACAATGCCACGGCAGCCAACTCAATGTCCGGCCCATCCGCAACAACCGACTGGTCACAAGTAGGTTCTGGGCGCGGCAATGGCGAAGACTATGACTTCGAAAGCTCACTCACACGCGAGAAGAGCCTGCGCGAGCACCTACACGAACAGCTCAGCATGTCTGGCTTGTCGCAAGCCGATCGCTTGATCGGTGCACGCCTGATCGATGAAACTGACGAGGCCGGCTATTGCAAGGTTGATCTCGATGATATCGCCAAGATTCTTGGCGCCGATACGGCTAATGTCGAAGCTGTGCTAAACGTCTGCCAAGGCTTTGACCCGACAGGCGTCATGGCAGGCGATCTGACCGAATGCCTTGCCCTACAGCTCAAAGAGCACGACCGCTTCGATCCGGTGATGCAATGCTTCCTGGATAATCTGCACCTTGCTGCCAAGCATGACATCAAGGGCCTGTCCGACGCCTGTGGGACCGACAAAGAAGATGTCATGGACATGCTCGCCGAGCTTCGGAACTTGAACCCGCGCCCGGCCTCGAGCTTCTCGACAGAGGCGACGATTGCGGTTGCGCCTGACGTCTATATCAAAGAGCTACCAAACGGCATGTTTGCAGTTGAGTTAAACTCTGAGACCCTGCCCCGTGTCCTGATGGACAAGGCTTATTATGCCGAAGTCACTGCTCTAAAAATGCGTGATCGCGAGAAGGAGTTTATCTCCGAATGCGCTGCAAATGCTTCATGGTTGATCAAATCGCTCGACCAGCGCGCGCGCACAATCCTGAAAGTTTCGAGCGAGATTGTACGCCAGCAAGATGCGTTCTTTGCGCATGGCGTTGCACATTTGCGGCCGCTCAACCTGAAACAGGTTGCTGATGCAATTGAGATGCATGAATCGACGGTTAGCCGGGTGACGTCGAACAAATACATGTCGACCCCTCGCGGTCTGTTCGAATTGAAATATTTCTTCTCCGCTTCGATCCCATCGACGGGCGGCGGCGAAGCCCATTCAGCTGAAGCTGTACGTCACAGAATCAAGCAATTGGTCGAAGAGGAAGGCAACAAAATCCTCTCAGACGACAAGATCGTTGATATTCTCACTGAGTTCGGTATCGAAATTGCCCGCCGTACGGTTGCAAAATACCGCGAAAGCCTTGGCATTCCGAGCAGTGTTCAGCGCCGCAGAATTCTGAAAGCTAACGCTTAAGCTGGAACCGGGCGACGTGCGTCCTTGAACGAAACCAGCCGACGCTTCTGTGTATCCCACAATTTCAAACGGGCGGTCTTGAAGCTCTGCCACAATGTAATCCGGCGCACCCATTTCAGCTCCGGATGATCCTTCAGCACCTTGTGCAATCGATAGAACGGAATCCGGCTGTACAGATGATGCACGTGATGGATGCCAATGTTCGCGGTCATCCAACGCAAGACCGGCGGCAAATCATAATGCGATGAACCATGCAGGGCCGCTTCGTGTAGCTGCCAATCTTCCGGACTTTCCCAGACGGTGTCCTCAAACTGATGTTGGACATAGAACAGCCAAACGCCAGCCATGGCGGCAAAACAGATCGTGCTGAGATAAATCACCAAGAATGGTAGCCAGCCAAACATCCAGACGCCCGTAGCAATAATGACCAGAATGGACAAATTCGTCATCATCGTCGAGACCCAGAATTGCGCACCCGCCCGCATCAAACCTATCGGCAAACGATGGTGCAGGAGGAACAGAAAACTCGGCCCGAGAACAAACAGAACGAACGGATGGCGGTACAAGCGGTAACCAAACCGACCAAATGCCGACAGTTGATTATACTCATCCACCGTCAATGTATGGACATCGCCAACCCCGCGCATGTCGAGATTACCATGACTGCCATGATGGATCAGGTGCGAGCGCTGCCACGTATCATAGGGCGTGAGTGTCATCACCCCAATGATCCGACCTATCCAGTCATTCGTGCTCTTATTCTTGAAAAACGCGCCGTGCGAACAGTCGTGCTGAATCAGAAACATCCGCACTAGGAAACCTGCAGCGACCAGACAGATCGGCAAAGTCAGCCAATAGCTAATTGTTGTCGACCATAGTGCGGCGCCATATAACAGAACCAACGGCACCAATGTGATCAACAATTCAAATACGCTGCGCTCAACTTTCGGCGTGCGGTAAGTGGCGAGTGTCTTTAACCACGACGCAGCGGCTTGTGACGGTTTTGGCGAGCTGGTGCGTGATGGGTCTTGCATACTTGCGGGGTCTCATAACGTCTGATGTGAAGCTGCGTGATTTAGAGAGTGTAATGAGCCCGTGAGCAAGCCTAAATCCGCACTCGCACCCTTGCCTATTGCAGTTATGCAGACTTTCGCGGCATCAAATGCTAGCCTGCGCCAAGCATGAGGGGACCGCTATGACGCAAGACGCAAGTCAGTTTGTTGGAAATATTCCCGAACATTACGACCGCGCGCTCGGCCCGGTTATCTTTGAAGACTATGCCAATGATATCGCCCGGCGCGCGGCTGACCTGAAACCTTCGCGGGTCCTCGAAATCGCTTCTGGCACTGGGATTGTCAGTCGGCAATTGCGCAATCACTTACCGGAAAGCGCAAGCCTAGTGGTAACCGATCTCAACCCGCCAATGCTGGAAGTTGCTCGGTCAAAATTCCGCCCAGAAGAGCAAGTGGAATTTGCGCCTGCCAATGCCATGGGGTTCGACTATCCAGACGGTCATTTCGATCTCGCTGTTTGCCAATTCGGCGTGATGTTCTTTCCTGACAAGCAGGCCTCTTTTCGTGAGGCCCTACGCGTCTTAAGTTCAAGCGGCACTTATCTGCTCAGCACATGGGGCGCGCAGGCCGACAACCCGTTTGCGCAGATCACTCAAGATCTGGTCAGCGAAACATTCCCAGACGACACGCCGGGATTCTACCGCGTTCCATTTTCATATCCTGGCCCGGACCAAGTTATTTCAGACCTCACCGCTGCAGGCTTTGTTAACGTCGCTCATGACACGATCACGATCCAAAAAACCGTCACAGACTTGCATAAATTCGCTCGTGGTCTGGTGTTTGGGAACCCGCTAAATGATGAGATCAAAGCGCGCGGCGGCATAGGCGTCACCAGTGAGGAATTCGCGGTGAGGTTGGAAAAACGGTTTCGCGAGGCATGGGGCGAGGCACCAACCAACATGCCATTGCAAGCTACTGTCTTCACAGCGCAGAAGCCCCGCCATTCAAGCTAAATAGTCCCCATCGCCTCAGCGATCAGATCGCTTTCGGCGTCGCGCAGGATCGCGTCTTCAACACTGGCACTATGCACCGGCTCCTTGCCGATCTCCAGCATGACCGGCACAGCGAACGGGCTGATCTGGGGTAGGTCCTTGTGGACCAAACGTCCTTTGATGCGCGCCAGCATGTCCGACAAACGGCGAATATCCAGAAAGCCTGTTGCGGCGTCATGGCGAGCCGCCTGCAACAGGATATGGTCAGGTTCATGGCTGCGCAGGACGTCATAGATCAGATCGGTTGAGAAGGTCACTTGCCGCCCGGTCTTTTCGACCCCCGGCATGCGCCGCGCAATCAAGCCCGAAATCAGCGCGCAATGGGCAAAATGGCGCTTCATCATCACGCTCTCATCGAGCCAGTCTTCGAGATCATCACCCAACATATCGGGATGGAACAGGCCATCCATGTCAACCTCTCCCAACGGCTCCATCGCCCACACCGCCATGGCATATTCTGACGCGACAAAGCCGAGCGGTTTAGCCCCCATCCGTTCAAGCCGCCGGGTCAGTAGCATGCCCATCGTCTGGTGCGCCAAGCGGCCTTCAAACGGATAGCAGACAAGGTAATGACGCTCACCGCGCGCGAAAGTCTCGACCAGCAACTCATCCGCCGCTGGAATACACGACACCTCGCGCTGCACGGCGAACCATTCCTGTACGCTGGCTGGCAGATGCTGCCATTGCGCGCGGTCATGGATCATCTCGCGCACTCGCGCAGCCAGAAAAGTTGTGAGTGGAAATTTGCCGCCATTATAGCTTGGGATGGCGGGATTGGTGTCACCCGGCGCGCGGACAACCAGCGCGTCCATTTCCGACACGCCTAGAAAGCGAAGAATTTCCCCTGCAAAGAGAAACGTATCGCCGGGGGTCATGGTCGAGATGAAATATTCCTCGATCTCACCCAGTTTTCGGCCACCCCTCAGCACCGCCTGACCGGTTGTCTGGCCCGCTTTGGCACCCCCGACACGGCGAGCCAACCGCACCACCAATAACCGCGCCTCAACAATCGCGCCGACATTCATCCGGTGCTGTTGCAGGTCACGCGGCGTACGTGCAGACCAGACACCATCGCGCCGACGAACGATCCGCTTGAACCGGTCATAGGTCCGCAGCGCATAACCACCGGTCGCAACCAGATCGACAACCCGCTCAAACGTCTCCCAGTCGAGATCGGCATAAGGCGCTGCCCGCCTGATCTCATCAAACAGCGCGTCCAGTTTGAACCCTTCGCCGCAAGCCCGGCCCATTATATGTTGACCAAGCACATCCAGCGCACCGGCGCGTAAGTCTTCGCCATCGATCTCGCCTGCCATCACCGCCGCTTCAGCAGCTTTACATTCGAGTATTTCGAACCGATTGGTCGGCACCAGCACAGCCTGACTGGCTTCATCCATCCGGTGATTGGCCCGGCCGATACGCTGGATCAGGCGCGCCGCGCCCTTTGGCGCCCCGATCTGGATCACCAGATCAACTTCGCCCCAGTCGATGCCAAGGTCCAAGGTAGAGGTACACACCACAGCTTTGATCTTGCCCGCCGCCATCGCCGCTTCGACCTTGCGGCGCTGCTCCTTCGCCAGCGAGCCATGGTGCAGCGCGATCGCCAGGTCATCCTCATTCGCCGTCCATAATTCTTGAAACATCAGCTCGGCTTGTGACCGTGTATTGACGAAGATCAGCGCCATCTTCGCCGCCTTTATCCGCTGATAAACTTCCGGCACCGCGAACCGACCAGAATGCCCGGCCCACGGGATATCCTCCCGCGACAATAACAAGTCGACATCAGCTGAGACCCCGCCGGTTGACTGGATAAGGGTTGCAGGTTTTCCGTGCACGCCAAGCCAGCGCTGCAATACGCTAGGCTCCTTGACGGTCGCTGACAGGCCGATGAATCGGCATTTTGGTGCCCAGCTCGCCAGCGTTGCCAGCCCAAGGCTCAACAGGTCGCCGCGCTTCGACGGCGCAAGCGCGTGAACCTCGTCAATGATCACGCATTTCAAATCGGCGAAGAAGTTTGACGCATGCTCTGAGGCAATGAACAGCGCCAATTGCTCCGGCGTGGTCAGCAATATATCCGGCGGTTTTCGTCTCTGGCGCTGGCGTTTGGAGGCCGGCGTATCGCCAGTTCGCGTCTCGATACGAATATCCAACCCCATCTCTTCAACCGGGGTCATCAGATTGCGCGCAACATCCACAGCGAGCGCTTTCAGAGGCGAGATGTAGAGCGTGTGGATCGACGGAATAGCAGATGCTCGATCTTCACCCCGCGCCTCAAGCTCAATCAAACTGGCCAAAAACCCGGCCAGTGTCTTACCGCCGCCGGTCGGGGCGATCAGCAGCGCGCTATCCCCTGCCAGCGCGGTTTCCGTCAGTGCCAATTGATGTGCACGCGGCGACCAGCCACGCCCAGAGAACCAGTTTTCAAACCGGTTTGGCAGGGTAAAAACAGGGCGCAGCGTATCGGCCATCCTGACGTCACTAGCGCAATCTTGCTGGTATTGCTGATTTTTCATCTGACATTCAGGCAGGAACGGGTTTCATCACTGCGAATGATAAGGATCACGCTCATGTCAAAACTCACCCTCGCCACGCTCACGATGATCGCGCTTACCTTGCCTGCAACTGCCGACCCGTTGCTCGAGATGATGCGCACGCACAGCAAAGATGGGCCACTCTATGCCTATGAGATGTCTTATACTGACTCCGGTCTTACCGCGACGGGTCGTATCGATCCGAGCCAGCCAGAAGGTCAACGGATCGAAATCTACACGCCGGAGAAAAGCGCTTGGACCGATGACTTCGAAGCGGGCCTTGCCGAGATGGAGACCGAAATCGACGGTGATATATGGTGCGCCAACTTTGCTGAGAACGTTCCTGAGCGTGCCGATCTGAAAATTGAAACCGAGACCAGCGCGACCTATGCTTTTACGCCCAAGCCTGATGCCGGCGCGGATGGCATGGAAAAGAAACTGATGAAGAAAATCAAAGGCGAGATTATCCTCGCCAAAGCGGATGGCGCCATTTTGGGTTTCAGCATGACGCTGCCAAAACCGTTCAAGCCGGCGATCATTGCCAAGATCAATGTTTTCAACATGTCCGTCAGCTGCGTTCGCGCGCCGGATGGACGCACCTATGTCGAGGAGTTCGCGATGACCGTGTCAGGTTCAGCGATGATGCAAAAATTCGAGGAAACCGTTTCCCGAAAGATCACCGCTCTGCTTGATCCGGTTGGTTAGCGGCGACCGACTTTCGAACGCACCATATTACGGCGCTGCACGCTGGTTGCGGCGTCGCGCTGCTCTTCGGCGGCTTCTTCACCAAGTTCAGCGGCCGCAGCGGCTTCAACCGCGAGACGCTCATCTTCAATCCGATCAAGAACCGCAACAATATCCCCGGTGAGCCGTGCAATTTCGAATGGGTCTTTGCCCGCAACATCATAGCCGCGGCGGACAATAACCAGATCGCGCGACGGCACGATGACCATATGCTGGCCCCGGTTTCCTAGTCCGGCATACGCATCGTCCGGCACCCCATCGACACCGCCGAGCAACCAGAATGCACCACCATACCCGAAATCGCCTGTTTCAGGCTGCGCCGGAGCAGGCGTCGAAACAAACTCGGCCCAACCGACCGGCAAGATCTGCTCACCGGCCCAATTACCATTCTGCAAGTAGAGCTGACCGAGCCGAGCCATATCCCGCGCCGTCATCCAGACCTGTGACGAGGAGACAAAGTCGCCGTCCCAGTCGGTTTCCAGAATGGTGCTGGTCGCGCCGATCTTCTCCAGAACTGCGGTATAAGGATAGCGAAAATATTTGGCGTCATCATTCAGCGTTTCGCGCAAATAGCGCATCGCGATCAGAATGTCGTAATTGGAATATTTAAAGCGCGTGCCGGGCTCCTCTTCGAGCATCCGTGCGCGCACCATGTCCATCATTTTGACGCCGCCAAAGTATACCCGGTCTGTGCGCGATCCACGCGTACCCGATTCCAACCCGCTGGCCATGTTGAGCAGATTACGCAGTGTTATTTCCCGGCGCGGATCAGCGCCTTGATTGAAATCATCGATCAGGGCGTTGTTATCGAGACCAACCAGACCATCCTCTACCGCCGCGCCAAGCACCGTCGCGGTCAGTGATTTGGCCACCGACCATGTGCGCTGAGGTTTATCAGCGGTAATACCGCGAGCATAACGCTCAGCGATGACCTGCCCCTTATGCACAACAACCACGGCGCTGGTCCGCGTGCCCTTGCCATATGTCTCGCCATCAAAAGCGAAGCTAACCGGAGCTTCAAGCCGGTCGAGCGCCAGCGTGTTTGAAGTCAGCACAACACTGTCGCCGAGCGCTGTGGACGCATCGTGGGCATCATTATCCGGCACGCTGGAAAATCCCGGAAGATAGTCGACGGCTTTCGGTCCAGCCCCAACCGGCAGTAGCGAGCAGCCCATTCCGGGGCGCCACGCTGCAATGCGCGGGGTACGATTGGCATCGAACTTCACCGTCACCAACCGTTTGCGCTCGTTGATATTGGCCTCGGAGACCTCTGACATGAGCGGGCGATAGCCGGTATATATGCCGTCCAACTCATTGGCTTCGATCACCGCTCTTGATTGGTCTGCATTGAACGTCGCCGAACAGGTGAACAGCGCTTTGTATCCAGCCGCCAAAGCGAGCTTTGCCTCATCACTCATGGTTTCGTTCTGAGCCAGTCCAAGCGGCGAGACCGCCACCGCCAACACACTGGCGGCAATAAGAGATAGACGCATGGAAACACTCCGCAAATTGATCTGTAAGGAACCTAGAGTGTTTCGACTAAACCGCTCAAGTGGCGCAATTGCGGCAAGATGTGTGCTGAAGGCACGCCTGAAGAGGGAGGATTAGAAAGTGGGGATAAAGCGACGCAGCATGGACTAAATTCTTGAATTCTCCACATTTCCGCCGCGATGCGCGATAGTCTGAGCCTCAGACAAGAGGGATAACACATGCGCAAATCATATTTCAAAGCCAGCCTGCTCGCTGGACTTATTCTGCCCTCCGCCAGTTTCTTGGCCCCGCTCGCCAGCGCCGATGATAGCCTCGCCAATCCGGTTCTGATCGCCAAGAATTATTTCAGCAATGATGTCGAGATCACTTCAAAAGCGCTTGAGATTACGCAGCTCGACTTGGTTGTTTCCCTATTGCCCGGCTATGCCGAGACCACCGCAACCGTCACCTTCTACAATCCAACCGAGGCGCAGCTCGAAGGCGAGTTCCTGCTCGATCTGCCGACCGGTTCGATCATCATTGGCTATGGCCTCGACATAGACGGCGAAATGATTGACGGCGTTTTGGTCGAGAAGAAAAAGGCCAAGAAAGCGTTTGAAAGCCGGATCAGGCAGGGCATCGATCCCGGCCTCGCCGAGATCACCCGCGAGAATGCGTTCAAGAACCGTATCTTCCCAATCCTGCCGCAAGACACGCGCACCATCAAAGTCACCTTCCTGTCGCCGATCAGCGCGGCCCAGCCCTACCGGCTGCCGCTGAACAGTGACACGCCGATAAAAGGCCTGTCGATTTCTGTGTCTGCCGAGGGATTGAGTACGCGCCCAGCAGTTAGCTTGCCCGGCCAGATGCGCTTCAACTGGGGCAGCGATGGTCCAGACGGCACCGCCACTGGCCAGAACGTCAAACCGCAAGGCGCGCTGACAATCACGCCGCAAGGCGAAGCTGGCTTTGCGCTGGAACGCCACACCACAGGTGAGCGCTTCCTGTCGATCACAATGGATGCGCCTGAGATCAGCGAAGGCAAAGACCCGAAAACCATTCGCGTCTATTGGGACACCTCGCTATCCAGCATCGACGCCAAAACGCAGCAACAAGTCCTGTTTGATACGCTGCGAACATTCGACAAAGCAAAGATTGACCTGATCCCATTTGCCAGCGCGCCGCGCGGCGAGGCCAGCCTGAACAAGGTCAATGCGGACGCGGCGATCAGCGCGATTGGCGATCTGAACTATAATGGCGCGACCAATCTTGAGGCGCTCTACGCGAGCCAAGCAGGCCGCCGCCCGGCCGATATTTGCTTGCTCGTGACCGATGGCCGCGCGACGCTGGGCAGCGCGCCGCTGGCGACTTTACCGTGCAAGACCTTTACGCTGAGCGGAGCTGACGATGCCGACCGGGGCGTGTTGCAAATGCTGGCACAGCGTAGCGGCGGGCAATTTATTGATACGCGCGCGACCAATGCCGTGCAGCTACAGCAGATCCTGACCAGTGACACGCCGTTCCTGAAGTCGCTGAAGATTGATGGCAGCGATCACAAAGATAAAGCGGTCTGGTCGAGCGATGGTGACCAGCTGCGTCTGCTGGTGCCGGTGCCGGAAGGCGGCGGCGAGGTGAAGGTGGATTTCGGTACGGTGTCTACAGCAGGCAGGCTAAGTGCGATGCCGGTCTATACCGGCAAGCGGCTTGGGGCCGCGTGGGCCAATCAATGGATTGTGCAAGCGGGCGCAAGCGGCGCTGACCGGGACGAATTGGTGGCGCTGAGCCAGACCTATTCGGTCGCCAGCGAGGTCACGTCCTTTCTGGTGCTGGAAAGTGTGCAGGACTATGTCACCAGCCGGGTTGAACTGCCGGCGGCAGGTTTCAGCAAGCAGCAGAGGGCTGAATATGCCGAGCTGATTGCCAATGCAGAAGCAGAGGATCGCCTCGCCAGAGAGACCCGTCTCGCCAGCGTCATCGCGGGCTGGAAAAGCCAGATCGAATGGTATGAGGCGAGCTATAAATGGACGCCGGGCGATGATGAGCTAAAGAAGCAGACGATGGACGGCACTGCTGAAGCAGTTGCGCCGCCGCCAATGGCTCAGAATGCACCTAGACCAAGCGAAGACGCCGCACCCAACTCGCGGCGGATGCGCGAAGAGCGTAATGCGCGCAGTGATATGGATACTTTCGGCGCGCTTTCCGAAAATGAAATGGCTGACGAAATCATGGTTACGGGCGCGCGTGCAAACCAGAGCGAAGCGCAAAGCGTGACCGCCGCGATTGAAATCAAACCGTGGAGCCCGGACCGGCCTTATCTAGACGCGGTCAAGGACCAGTGCGGCGACGCATTCGAGACGACCTATCTTGAGCAGCGCCCTGAACATGGCGCACTGCCGGGTTTCTATCTCGAGATGGCGGATGCACGGGCGCGCTGCGGCGACAAAGCTGCCGCCGCTGAGATTGCGCTCAGCGCCCTAGAGCTGAACGCAGCCAATACCGATACGATGAGCGCGGTGGCTAATCGGCTGCTATCCTATGGCAAGATCGATACGGCGGTAGAACTGTTTACCCAGATTACCGACGCCGACCCGGATCGCCCGCAAACTTGGCGCGATCTGGCCCTAGCGCTTGAACTGCAAGCACAGCAACCGGGCCTGAAGAAGCGCGAGCGCCGGGCATTGTACGAGCAAGCAATTAGCCATCTCAACCACATTATCGAAACGCCATGGGACGGCGCTTATGATGGGGTTGAGCTGATCTCAGTGATGGAAGTCAACCGGATCGCCGCGCGCCTGCGTAAGATTGGCGGGCAGGCAAGCTTGCCGGATCAAGAACTGGACCGTTTGCTCGATGTTGATCTTCGCGTCGTGGTGACGTGGAATATTGACGACGTCGACATGGACTTGTGGGTGAATGAACCAACCGGCGAGAAATCCTATTATGGCTATGCCCTGACCCAGATTGGCGGGCGACTGTCGAACGACATGACCGCCGGTTATGGACCAGAGGAGTATCTGCTGAAGCAGGCACTGCCGGGTGAGTATTCGATCGAGATGAACTATTTCAGCAGTGACATCATCAATCCGAACGGCGCGGTGACCTTGCGCGCGCATATCTACCGCAATTGGGGTCGAGACAATGAGAGTGTCAGTGTGGTTGATCTGGAATTTACCGATCAGGCCGCATCAAACTATCTCGTCGCCAAGCTCACAGTTGAGTAAAGCGCGCCATTGACGAAATCGCGGCGGCGCTTCAGTTCAGTGCAAATTGTATTGAACTGGAGCGCCGAGCGATGACTGAAACCCCCAAAGACCTTGCAGGCCGCAAGGCGCTAGTAACCGGATCGGCTACGGGGCTAGGCCGTTCCATCGCGGTAATGCTGGCAGAGCGCGGCGCCGATGTGATTATCAATTGCACCCGCTCGATCAAGGACGCCGAAGAGACGGTATCGGTCTGTAACGCCGCTGGCGCGCAGACGCAGCTGGTAACCGCCGATGTCTCGACCGATGAAGGCGCAGCCAAGCTGGCCGAAGCGGCTGGGCGCTGGGGGCATCTGGATATCCTCGTGAATAATGCCGGGATCACCCGCCATGCCCGCGATCATAGCGATCTCGACGCCCTGTCGCGCGATGATTTCATGGCCACCTATGCGGTCAATGTCGCCGGGCCGTTTCTGATGCTACAGGCGTGCAAGCCGCTACTGGTCAAGGCGTATGAGACCACAGGCCGAGCCAGCGCGGTGCTGAATGTCTCATCCATCGCCGGGGTTACCGGCATCGGGTCGTCCGTGGCCTATGCCGCGACCAAAGGCGCGCTCAACACGATGACGTTGTCGCTGGCCCGCGCGCTCGCTCCGGCGATCCGGGTCAATGCGATCTGCCCCGGCTTTATCGGCACACGCTGGTTCAAGGACGAGATGGGCGAGGAGCAATATGCCAAGCTGGAAGCCGGAGTTGCCGCCTCGGTGCCGCTCAACGTCGCCAGCGGGCCGGACGACATTGCCGCCTCGGGCGTGTTTTTCCTGACCGATGCGTCGCGCCACGTGACCGGTGAGACCATGCTGGTCGATGCCGGCATGCATCTTGGCTATGCGCCCCTAAAAGCACGCTGAGCCACTGGTGACACAAACGCCGCGCAAGTGAGCGCGATTTAGGGCCTTTGCACAGATTTTGTGCTGCAGCGCAATAAATCAGCCGTAACCGACCGCCGCATCTGGTCAAAATGCAGGCACCTCTCTCTCTTGGGTCCATCAACTGGAACCTGATTGGAGAATATGATGGGTCGAACACTTTCAAAAGCACTGGCACTCGCCGTAATTGCCGGGGCCTTCGCTGCCCCAACCGCACTCGCAGAAGGCGAGTTTAGCGGCAATGTCGCTTTCGCCACAGACTATGTCTATCGCGGAGTGACCCAAACCGATGGCGCACCAATGATTTCAGGTGGCCTCGATTGGGCAAGCGACGAATTTTATGTCGGTGGCTGGATGTCAGGCGTCGATTTCGGTGATGGCACCAGCACCGAGCTGGACATCTATGCCGGTTGGACGCCGTCAGTAGGCCGTTTCGATCTTGATCTCGGCGCAATCTATTACATCTACCCCGATGCGCCGGATGATCCAGAGCAGAACTTTGTCGAAGTGTATGCAGGTGCCAGCACGACGGTTGGCATGGTTGAGCTTGGTGCATCTTATGCCTACTCACCCGAATTCTACGGCGAAAGCGGCGCGGCAGGTTATTCGAACGTCACTGCCAGCGTTCCGCTCGGCGAGAATTTCGGACTGGATGCCTCAGCCGGGTTCTCGGACTTCTACGATAGCGGCAATGACAGCTATTCCGACTATTCAATCGGCGTCACCACCGCCTTCAAAGACTATTTCGAGTTGGATTTCCGCGCCATCGCAACCTCTGGCCTAGACGGCAATGATGAGCGGTTCGTCGTGACGATAAGCAAGTCCTTGTAGAGTAAGCGTTTCAAACCCGCCCTACGCCCTCCTGTCTGGGCGGGTCTGACTGGCCGCTGCTTCGTTCCTCGAAGCGGCGGCCTTTTCTTTTGGTCAGCGCATATGACCCCATACGAAAACGGGGCGACCAACTTTCGTTGACCGCCCCGCTTTTGATTCAATCGGCTTGAGCCTTAGCTCGCAATCTTGCGAACATAATCATACTCAGTTTTCTTGCGCTCGCGCTTCTTGGCTGGCTGGAACGCAACCTTGCCATGCTCTTCGCAATACGGACCTGATGATGACTTGCGGCCACAAAAAGCAAATTTCGGATCCGCCGGATCACCGATTGGCCATTTGCACATGCTGTCACGCAAAGTCAGGATTGTCGCAGCTTCGCCATCCGCCAACATCTGCGGCGGCAGAGCGGCGACCATAGCCGCCTTTTCAGCTGTGCGCAGCGGCGCATCGATCATCGCAACCCGCGATGGTTTTGGCGTGATCACTGAGCCATCCGGCTGCAGACGCGGCTTTGGCCGAGCCAGGCGCGGTGGCCGTTTCACTGGCCGCGACGGTGTCGCCCGGCCCGAAAGCCCTAAACGGTGCACCTTGCCGATGACAGCATTGCGGGTCACCCCGCCAAGTTCTTTTGCGATTTGGCTGGCCGAATGGCCCTCCGCCCAAAGCTTTTTGAGCACTTCTACGCGATCTTCAGTCCAAGCCATGTTATCTCCCCGCTTTGCAGCAGCCCCTAGATATAGATACGAGGCTGCCCATCAACCCCGCTTCAACACTATATATCGTATCAGGACCGAAACGAAGCACAAGATGCGGGGGTGCGAAATCCACAGACAATCAATATATGGTGTGTCTTGTGGATAACTCACTCACCTATCGCCAAACCGCACAACAATCCCTACATGTCCCGCCATGAGTGATACACATGTGACCTTTTCCGCCCCGACGCCGCGTACCTATGGCCTGTTCAACTGGCTCGGCCTGTGGACCCTGTACAAGCGCGAAGTTGGCCGTTTCCTGAAAGTCTGGATGCAGACTTTGCTGGCCCCGGTGATCACGACACTCCTGTTCATGACCGTGTTCAAGCTGGCCTTCGGCGATCGCGGAAATTTGCAGGGCGATTTTGCTGGCCTGAGCTATAATGACTTCCTCGCGCCCGGGCTGGTTGTGATGTCGGTGCTGCAGAATGCGTTTCAGAACTCATCCTCGTCACTGACCATTTCCAAGGTTCAGGGCAGTCAGGTTGATTTCCTGATGCCGCCTCTGTCGCCGCTGGAACTTACCATGGCGTTTATCTTTGGCGCTGTGACGCGCGGCCTGATGGTCGGGATGGTTGCCGGGCTGGCGATCCATTTCAGCGGTCTGGCCAGCCTGAATATTGTGCATTTGTGGCCGGTGATTTGGTTTGCGTTGATGGCGGCAATCTTTCTGGCCGCGATTGGCACAATGGGCGGTATCTGGGCTGACAAGTTCGACCATCTCGCGGTGATTGCCAATTTCGTGATTGTGCCGCTGACTTTTCTGTCGGGCACGTTCTACGACATCAATGTCTTGTCAGAGCCCTTCCTCAGCATCGCGCATTTCGATCCGATCTTCTATCTGATTGACGGGTTCCGTTATGGCTTCCTCGACGCCCATAATGCCGCTCTTGGCACCGGCATGGCAGTCACGGGCGGGGCAGCCTTCCTTGCCTCGGCGGGCGTCTGGTGGATGCTGAAATCCGGCTATAAATTGAAGGCTTAAGGCCGCACTATGGCTGAACTCCCCGTTCTCTCGATGACTGATGTGCGCCTGTCTTTTGGCGGCACGCCGCTATTTGAAGGCGTGACGTTTACCTTGGCCAAGGGCGAACGCGCTGCGCTGGTCGGGCGCAATGGCGCTGGCAAGTCGACCCTGATGCATCTGCTGACCGGCCGGTACGCACCCGATAGCGGCAAACTGTGGCTACTCCCCGGCGTGAACATTGTCACGGTTGAGCAAGAACCCGATCTATCGGCATTCGACACGGTGCTCGACTATGCTGCGCAAGGCTTGGACGAGGTCTGGATGGCCGAGGCTGAGCTTGGCCTGTTTGAGGTTGATCCGGGCGCTGATCCAAAAACCCTGTCAGGCGGGCAGACCCGCCGCGCCGCATTGGCCAAGGCCTTCGCCCGCGATCCAGACGTCTTGCTACTGGATGAACCGACCAACCATCTTGATGTACCGATGATCGAAACTCTGGAGAGCCGCCTGAAATCCTTCCCCGGCGGCGTCTTGCTGGTCAGCCACGACCGCCGTTTCATGGAAAATGTCACCACCAACACGCTCTGGCTGCGCGACGGCAAAGTGATGAAATCACCGCGCGGGTACAAATATTTCGACGACTGGGCCGCTGAGATCGAGCTGTCAGAAGAAAAACTGCTGACCAAGATGAAGACCCAGATGAAAGCCGAGAACCGCTGGCTGGCGCGCGGCGTGACCGGACGGCGGGCTCGCAATATGGGCCGCCTGCGCAAGCTGCACGCGATGCGGGCCGAGCAAGCGACGCTGCGCGCATCGGTCAATGCCGCACATTCGACCGCGACAATCACAGCGCAAGTGGGTGAGAGCCAAAGCCGCAAAGTGCTCGAAACTTATAGCCTGTCTAAAGCGTTTGGCGATCTGAACATCGTTGAAGACCTGAGCATGAAAATCCTGCGCGGCGACCGGATCGGCCTGATCGGGCCAAACGGCGCAGGCAAGACAACGCTGATCAGATTGATGCTGGGCCAGCTCGCGCCCGATAGCGGCAGCGTCAAACTCAACCCAAACCTGACCGTGACCTATCTCGACCAGACCCGCGAGAGCTTGAACCCCACTGACACATTGTGGGAAGCCCTGACCCCGGCGGGCGGTGACAGTCTTATGGTCCAGGGCCATTCGCGCCACGTCGCCGGATACGCCAAGGATTTCCTGTTCGACCCGGCACAATTGCGCCAGCCTGTACGGGCGCTCTCGGGGGGTGAACGCAACCGCCTGACGCTGGCCATCGCACTAGCCAAAGCCACCGACGTCCTGATCCTCGATGAACCGACCAATGATCTCGACATGCAGACGTTGGAACTGCTGGAAGAAATGCTGCTTGGGTTTGAGGGCACGCTCTTGCTGGTCAGTCATGACCGCGCATTTCTGGATGCGACCGTGACCTCATGCCTGGTGCCAGTCGGTGAGGGCAAATGGCTGCAGACAGCCGGCGGCTGGTCGGATGCGCAAGAGCAGATCAGGCCGAAATCATCCAAAGCCTCAGGCAAAAAGAAGTCAGGCGCGAAATCGCAGCCCTCAACGCCGCCCAAAAAAGCCAAGCTGTCCTTCAAAGACCAGCACCGCTTGAAAGAGGCCGAAGCGGCAATCCCGCGCCTAACCGCTGAAATCGAAACACTGGAGAAAAAGTTAGCCGACCCGGAGCTGTTTACCAGCGATGCGAATGAGTTCGACCGGATCAATACACGCCTCGAAGCGACCCGCGCGGCACTTGAAAAGGTCGAAGAAGACTGGCTTGAAATAGAGGCGCTGAAAGAAAAACTGGCCGAGTAAGCCCGCTGCATTGCAAGCAATTTGATCTATTCCGGTCATATTTCATTAACCATATTGCCAAAACCCGAGTACAGTTTCCGCGAATGAACAAACGCGCGTCATCGCGCTGGTTATTTCGGGGACATCATCATGCGGATACTCACAACTCTAGTTGCAGCCGCCCTGCTCAGCGGATGCGCCGCGACTGAAAAGGAAAGCCCCGCGCAAGAAGTGCCGGATACAGTTATCGAAGAGGTGAGCGCACCTCCTCCTCCGCCGCCTCCACCCCCTCCTCCGACGCCAGAGCCAGAGCCAGAGCCAGAGCCAGAGCCAGAGCCAGACAAAGCTGCAACCCCAGCTCCCGTGAGGTCAATAGCGCCGCCTGTGTTGGAATCCCTCCCGGATGAAGTTCAAGTCGAAACTGC
>Ga0256847_1000683_pt1 | contig 20230 bp, 20 predicted proteins | sample TeddybearmetaG_FD_189099 | JGI IMG/M metagenome (GOLD analysis project Ga0256847, IMG submission 189099) | Hydrothermal vent microbial communities from East Pacific Rise, Pacific Ocean - Teddybear | ecosystem: Environmental > Aquatic > Marine > Hydrothermal vents | place: Pacific Ocean: East... | reverse complement strand
GCCTATCCCGGCCTCAACAATTCCAAACGGGTGACCTTCGAATATGTCATGCTGAAAGGCATCAATGACAGCCTTGCTGAGGCCCGTGATCTGGTCAAATTGCTGCGCGGGGTTCCGGCCAAGATCAATCTGATCCCGTTCAATCCGTGGCCCGGCAGCCCGTATGAATGCTCGGACACCGAGACAATCCGCGCCTTTGCCGATGTGATAAATCACGCGGGCTATTCCAGCCCGATCCGCACCCCGCGCGGCCGCGATATCTTCGCCGCCTGCGGCCAGCTGCGCTCTGAAAGCATCAAGAAATCCGCCGCCGAAAAACGCCGAGAGGCGCTGGCACAAGACGGCGCAGTCTAGCTACGCCTCTTGCGGACCACGCGCCTTGTTACGAGCGATCAAGGCCTCAACGAAATTGATATGACTGCGCAAATGGTACAGCTCGTCATTGTACGAGACCGGAACTTCAAGTTGCCCAACGTCGTGTTGCATCGCCTGGATCTCATTCAGAACGCTTTGCCGCGTCGCTTCATCCGGTGCATCAATGCCGCGATGTTCCAACTCGTGCAGGTCATTGTACCAGACATAGATTTTGCGCCGAATACGCCAACGATACAGCGGCGGCGCCAATCGCCCCAGCGGGATCATCAAGGTCAGAAGCGGGATCAAAAATATCCACGCGCGCTCAAGGAAATTGGCCACGCCGAACGAGAAATAACGCCGCATCACGCTCGGGCCTTTGCGATAATAACGCCGGGCCTCGTCGCTGAGCGCCAGATCGGTTTTGGCTGGATCAGGGTACATCCCGGCTTTGCTCAGAATTGAGCCGCTGCCATGGATCGGCTCGGCCGCCTCAAGCAAGACCGACTGAATGGCCGGATGCAAGCCATCACGCACGCCAAGCTGGGCAATTGCCGCGATCAGCCGTGTATCCTCGCTCGGACGATTGGCGCTCATATCGACCACGCCTTCATACAAGGTCACCGGGGCGAGCGCCGGATAGCGCATCGACAGACCCTCAGCCCGCTTGATCGAAACGACCCGTACACGTGGGTCGCCGAGCAGGGCTTCGACATAATCGGCCTCAACTGACGCTGCAAACACCGCCGCATCGACGCTGCCAGAGAGTAAGGCCGCAGCCGCTGCAGCGCCGCTAATCGGCTCAGGATCGCGCCAGACGCCGCCCCAATCGCCTTGCAATTGCAGCGTCAGTGCACGCGTTCCAGAGCCCGCGCCGCCTGCTGCCACCTGTTTGTCGCGCAAGTCACCAAAACTCTGAACATCTGAGTCCGCGCGAACAAAAATCCAGTACGGCTCTGCAAACATTCCGCCCAGCGATTGAACCACGCCGGCCATTTCTGGTTTGGCCAACCCGCCCTGCAACAAGGCAACATCCGCCTTGCCGTCCATCAGCAGGGCATAGTTCTCAACCGTTCCGGCGGTTTCCAGAATTTCGACCTCAATGCCATGCGCGGCCAACCGGTCACGGTAGGCCTCAGCCAGCGCGTAATACTGACCATCAGCGCCGCCAGCAGCGAAAGTGATCGACTTTGGCGGCGCCGGTGAGATGAACCGCATCATCACCACAACCATAATCAGCGCGACCAGGGCCAGCGGCAGATAAACTTTCAGGGCTTCTTTCATGGTGAACTGCACTCCGTGCTCTATCTATTTCAACCGCAACTGCGTTATTTGGCCCCATAAGTGCATTCAATGTCACCGATTGACAGGTTTTGAGTCGTTTTCGCGAAACCTATCCCCTATATCAGTGGCGAAACTAAGTTCGAAAGTCTGGACGAATTCATGAACACGCGCAATCTCGCAGTCTGGGGCCTCATCGCGGTCCTCCTCCTCGGTCTTCTGGCCGTGATGTCAAGCAACCCGGCCCAAGCCGGTGCTGAAAAATATACCATCTCACAAGTCTATGATCTGGCTGAGCAAAAGCAGATCACTGAAATCACCATCACGCCGAACCGCGTCGAGGGTGCGACCATCACTGGCACACGCTTCTACGCTAAGAAGAGCCAAGATCTCGGCGCGATGCGCGAACGGATGATTGAGCTCGACGTTCCGTCAGTGATCGATGACCCTGAAAACGGCTTCAATATGGGCGATCTGTTGATGAGCCTGCTGCCAATCTTGCTGATCCTCGGCATCCTGCTCTTCTTCATGCGCCAGATGCAGGGCGGCGGCGGTGGCCGCGGCGCGATGAGCTTCGGCAAATCCAAGGCCCGCCTGCTGACCGAGAAACAAGGCCAAATCACCTTCGACGATGTCGCAGGCGTTGATGAAGCCAAGGAAGAGCTCGAGGAAGTTGTCGACTTCCTGAAAGACCCTTCAAAGTTCCAGCGCCTCGGCGGTAAAATCCCCAAAGGCGCGCTTCTGATTGGCCCGCCCGGCACCGGTAAGACCCTGCTGGCCCGCGCCATTGCTGGCGAAGCTGGCGTGCCGTTCTTCACTATTTCCGGTTCTGATTTCGTTGAAATGTTCGTCGGCGTTGGCGCAAGCCGTGTCCGCGACATGTTCGAGCAGGCCAAGCGCAATGCCCCGTGCATCATCTTCATCGATGAGATCGACGCGGTTGGCCGTTCACGCGGCGCCGGCCTCGGCGGCGGCAATGATGAGCGTGAGCAGACGCTCAATCAGTTGCTGGTCGAAATGGACGGTTTTGAAGCCAATGAAGGCATCATCATCATCGCTGCGACCAACCGCCCTGATGTCCTCGACACTGCCCTGCTGCGTCCGGGCCGGTTTGACCGTCAGGTCACTGTTGGCCTTCCCGATGTCATCGGCCGCGAGAAAATCCTCAAGGTCCACATGCGCAATGTACCGCTCTCAAAAGACGTGAAGCCGAAGATCATCGCGCGCGGAACCCCCGGTTTCTCCGGCGCTGATCTGGCCAATCTGGTCAATGAAGCGGCGCTTCTGGCCGCCCGGCGCGGTAAGCGCGTGGTCGCGATGAAAGAGTTCGAAGACGCCAAGGACAAAGTCATGATGGGGCCAGAGCGCCGCTCGATGGTGATGTCTCTGAAGGAAAAAGAACTCACCGCTTGGCACGAAGCTGGCCATGCCATCGTTGCGATGTATGTGCCCGAAGCCGATCCGATCCACAAAGCCACAATCATTCCGCGTGGCCGCGCCCTCGGCATGGTGATGCAGCTGCCTGAAGACGACAAGCTATCCATGTCGCTGATCGAAATGACCTCGCGCCTCGCCATCATCATGGGTGGACGCATCGCTGAAGAAGAAAAATTCGGCATGGATAATGTCACCGCTGGCGCTGCCTCGGATATTCAGCAGGCGACCCGCCTCGCCCGCGCCATGGTCACCTCTTGGGGGCTCTCGGATGCCATCGGCCCGGTCGATTACGGCAATGACCAGAATCAGGTCTTCCTTGGTCAGCAATTGATGCAATCCTCATCGATATCGGAAGCAACCTCGCGCAAAATCGAAGAAGAAGTTCGCAAACTGATCCAGCAAGGCATGGATGATGCCCGCGTGATCATGACCAAGCACCGCAAGGAATGGTCCGACGTGGCCGAAGCCCTGCTCGAGTTTGAAACCCTGACCGGCGACGAAATTCAGGGCCTGATCGACGGCAAACAGCCAACCCGCCCGGATGAGCCAGACGAGCCAGCTGGTTCCGGCTCGGCTGTTCCAGTGACCGGCAAGCACCGCAAGGACAAAGATAGCGGCGGCGTCCCGGACGGCGAGCCAGAGCCCGCATAATGGCCATGCCCCGCGAAACGCTTGAAGGCTTCCTCACCGAAGCCTTCCCCGATGCCGAGATCACGCTAACTGATCTGGCTGGTGACAATGATCATTGGCAAGCTGAGATCGTCTCGGCGCAATTTGCCGGCAAGTCACGCGTCATCCAGCACCAGATGGTCTATGCCGCCCTGAAAGGCACAATGGGCGGCGAACTGCACGCGTTGGCATTGAAGACCAGCGCGCCGCGCTAACTTTTCTTCACCCGCTTGCGCCGTACCCATGGCCAGATCAGGCGCAGCCAAATCCACAACAGACCGCCAATCAGCAGCATCCACGGCAAGCCGATCGCAAACGCTGTGATCACTGCCGCCACCGCGCCAGACAGATTGTAAAAGAAATCGCCAAACGCCGCGCCGAGCGGGTTTTCCCGCGTGCTGCTAAAGGCCGGCACTTTGGTTTGATAGTTCAGGTCCAGCGACGACATCGAGACCCGCAAGCGCAAGGTCTTGAGCTGCGCCCGGATACTCTCAATATCCCCGGTCACCCGCGCCAGTTCGCGCTCGATCTGCAACAGATCACCAAGCTCGCCGTCGCGGCGCTCAAGCAGGCCCATCAGGCGCCCTTGCAGGGTCACCTGCGCCTCCATCCGCGCGCCAGTATCAATGATTTGCCGGGTCAGATCATCAGACCGGGTTGAGCGCTGAGTAATCTCGCCGCCTGCCTCGTCAGCGTCGCTTTCCACACCGCCCATGAAAGTCTCGATCCAGTCCGGCCTCGCGCGGATCGACAGGTTGCCAGAGGCATAATCCTCATTCTGCGAAGAGACATTGGAATTGACCACGATACAGGTCGCCGTACCGGCAACGCGGCAGGCCTCAGTATGGGTTTGCATCATCGGCTCAACCTGGCCCTTGGGCAGGGTCAGGCCGAGATTGTGGCTGTAAGCGATATACTGCTCAACCCCCGGCTCACCGGGCGCGGACGTTATGTTTGGTTCTTGTCCGCGTCCACGCTCGGATTGAAATTTGTAATTCGACCCGTCTTGGTCAAGCATTTTATCAAGCGCGACAGGCGCAGAACTGGTGTTTTCCAGACGGTCCTGCTGGCTATAATCACCGCCCCCGCCGCCGCACGCGGCCAAAAACAAGGCCGCTGCCCCGACCATTCCAAACTGTTTCACCATCACCGTATCCCTGATTTGTGCGATCTCTTAGCACGAGCTTGGCCACCAATCACGGCAAATTCACGACCGCAAAAAGACGGTCATTTCTTCGTAGGGCGGGCCTCGGCCCTCCATGGCAGGCACCGCCCTCAAATCCGGCGGGCTAAAGCCCGCCCTACACGCAAAAACCATGGATAAGTTCGGTCTTATCCCCCAACCTTCCCCAGCAAACACTGGGAAATCATAAAACTTATCCGACGGAACTCACGGGCGAATATACTCCTGCGCATGGATTATGCCTTGCAACTCCACTTGTATCGAAATGTCCCGGTCTATCTCTGGCCTTGGGTGTGGTGGCAGCTGTTCCAAATTGAAAGATGGATCAAAGAAACTGGCCGCATGGTCCTCGGCGGCGTCGCGAGGGATGGCAAAGTCTATGTGCTGCATGTTGCCGATGATCCGAATGCCCCGAACTCGTGGTCGCCCAAAGACTTGCGGCCACTGAAGGGCCGCCACCAAGACTGGATCGCATCTATAAGTAAGTTGTCCCCACGGGTGCCCCTACATGACGACCAAAGTTGCCCGCATGGTGAGCGAAGTCGAACCATCGGGCGCGACGCGAGCATGGTTCGACTTCGCTCACCATGCGGAACGTACAACCCAACCCGTTACGGCGACCAGCTCATGCTCGCCATGCGACTACTCGAATGGCCGCTAATGCTGGCCCTTGTAGGATGCAATGAGCCCTTGCGAATTGCACCAACCCCGCTCGCGCAACCTCCCCCCATACTCAAAACATCCCAATATCCGACTTTCCCGGGCTTGACCCGGGATCTCCCAACGCTCGTCCGGACTTGCCGGACTAGATCCCGGGTCAAGCCCGGGACAATCGGACATTTAAACCATCCCCCCACCGAGCCGCATCCGCGCGCCCGGCCGCACGTGCTGCCTATGGCCGCGGCCCAAACGCCGTGCGCCCGGTCTCCAGCACCCGCCTTGCATGATGCACAAAATCAACCAGCAAAGGCCGCGTATCGCGCGGATCGATAATCTCCTCGGCATAGAACGCTTCGGCGGTCCGGAATGGCGAAGCGATGGCGTCAAACCGCTTGTACAGCGATTTCAGAAACGCGTCCTTGTCGTCGGCCTCAAGCAGCTCCTTGCGGTACGCCGCCTCGATCCCGCCAGCCATTGGCAGGCTGCCCCAGTCGCCAGATGGCCAGCAATAGCGCCATTTGGCCTTGCTCGGATTAAACATCGCGCTGCCCGCCAGACCATAAGCCTTGCGGATCACTACAGCGCAAATCGGCACCGTCGCCTGATACACCGCCGCCATCGCCCGCACGCCTTTGCGCGTCACGCCAGCCTTCTCATGATTCACCCCGCAGGCAAAACCCGGGCAGTCAACAAAGTGCACAACCGGCAAATGGAAGGTCGAGCACAGGTCCATATGCCGGATCACTTTCTCGCAAACATCCGCCGTCCAAGCCCCGTCGAGGAAAAACGGATCGCCCGCCAAAACCCCAACCGGATGACCATCAACCCGGGCAAAACCACAGACAAGCCCGCGTCCCCACTGGCGACCGATCTCGAAGAAAGAGCCAAGATCGACGCAGGCCTCCACAATCTTGCGCGGCATATACGCCGTCGTGCGATCGGTTGGCACAACCGAGATCAGGCTCTCTTCCTTGCGGCCGGGATCATCGCTCGGTTCGATGATCGGCGGCAGTTCATACACGCTCGACGGCAAGTAAGACAGGAAGCGCCGCGCCGCTTCGAACGCGTCAGCTTCGGTGTCGACCACATCATCGACGGTGCCATTGCGCGCCTGTATCTCCCAGCCGCCAAGTTCTTCCTTGGTGACATCCTCGCCCAGCGCCCGCGTCACTGGCGGCCCGGCAACAAAGATCTGGCTCAGCTCTTTGACCATGACGCTGTAATGACTGGCCGCGACCCGCCCCGCCCCCATGCCCGCGCAAGGCCCAAGCGCCAGCGACACGAAAGGCACCTCGCTCATGCCCTGAACAATATATTCCCAGCCCGGCGTTTCAGGAATGTAAGTGCGCGGATCGACCTCGAACATTTTGATCGAGCCGCCGCCGCCCGTGCCATCAATCAGCTGGACAAAGGGCATCCGGTATTCCTGCGACTGCTTGATTGACTGGATCAGCTTGCCGCGAATGGCCGCATCAGCCGCGCCGCCGCGCACGGTGAAATCATCGCCGAGAATAAATACCGGGCGATCATTCAACCTCGCCCGGCCCATCACCGAGTTTGACGGCAGAAAGCTGTCCAACTCCTGATCGTCATTATAGGTTGCGCGCCCGGCAATCTTGCCGATCTCGTGGAAACTGCCCGGATCAGCCAGAAACGCGACGCGCTCGCGCACCGTCAACTTGCCCCGCCCACGTTGGCGTGAGACCGGCTCCTCGCCGCCCATTTCCTCTGCTAGTCGCTCTCGCGCCCGCAACTCTTCAATCGATTTTTCCCAGCTCATAACCGCATCTCACCGCTTTCCCCCACGCCACGTCAAGAGCGAACCCTTGCGCACATGGCTTTCGCCTGCTTTATCGCCTTCAGAAGCATAAAACGGAGGCTTTCATGGACCTATCAGAACTCACTGCAAAAGCAGCATCAGCCGTCACCGCGGGCGGCGACTTCACGAAAAAAGTCAAATTCGACTTTGGTGACGTTGGCAAACTCTTCATCGATGGCGTCAGCGGCACAGTCGATAATTCCGACAGTGACGCGGATGCGACAGTGAAAGTTGACTGGGACGATTTCCAGAAACTGGCAGCGGGCGAAATGGACCCGACTATGGCGTTCATGCAGGGCAAACTGAAAGTCGCTGGCGACATGTCAGTTGCGATGCAGCTGCAAGGCCTGATGAGCAAGTTCTCTTAAGCTCCTCGCCTAAATACCCTATTCAAGAGGCCTCATCCGGCGCATGCAGGGTGAGGCCTTTTTCTTTCAAGGACGCGGCATGACCGATCAGACCAGCGACAGTATTATTGACGTTCCGGGCAATCCGCGCCCCGAAGGCGCACGGATCATCTGGTTTCAAGGCGTTGGCGGACGCAATCTGCGCGCCTGCCTTGCACCTTCGATAGCGGAAAAACCGCGCGGCACTTGCATTGTCTGTCCCGGTCGCTCGGAATTTATCGAGAAATATTTCGAGGTTGCATGCGACCTGCAAGCCAAGGGCTTTGCCGTCCTGATCATCGACTGGCCCGGCCAAGGTCTGTCCGAGCGCCTGCTGGATGATCCGCTGAAAGGCCATATTGACCGGTTCGAGACTTTCATGGGCGCCTTGCGCAATGGCCTCGACGCGATGGGCGACACGTTGCCCAAGCCGTATGTGTCGCTGGCCCATTCGATGGGCGGCGCGATTTCTCTCGCCGCGATTGGCCAAGGTCTGGTCAAAGTCGAAGCGGCCGCCTTCAGCGCGCCAATGTGGGGCCTGCCGATCGGCCGGGTGCAGCGTTATTTCATCTGGGCAATGCGGGTGATGGGCCGCTCGGATGACTTCGCTCAGAAGCCCGGACCCAAGGAACAGTTTGAGCACAATATTGTCACCCATGATCAGCGCCGCTGGAAGCTGCACGAGGCCTTGACCGATGCTGCGCCAGAGCTTTCGCTCGGCCCGGTGACCTGGGGCTGGCTCGGTGCCTCGCTCGATATTGTCGGGCGGATGACCAAGCCGCGCATCCTGAAATCAATCACCATCCCGGTCTTCGTCGCCAGCGCCGGTGAAGAAAAACTGATCGACAATAGCTCACACACGCAGGTCGCGGGCGATCTACCGAATTGCGAGCATATCGAAATCGGCGAATCGCGGCACGAAATCCTGATGGAAAAGGACGACAAACGCGCCGCCTTCTGGGCCGGCTTCGACCGGATGCTGGAGAAGGCAGGAATCTAGGCTCAGCGCAAAATCCGCTACCTATCCATTCGGTTCTGATTGGAGCTGGGTATAGTTCTGGATACCGGTGCGGTCGATCAGGTCGAATTGGGTTTCGAGATAGTCGACATGTTCTTCCTCATTGGCGAGGATTTTGCCGAACAGATCGCGGCTTACATAATCGCGCACTGTCTCTGCATGGGCCATGGCGTCGCGCAGCAACGGGATCGCGTCATTTTCAAGCGCGAAATCGGCCTTGAGGATTTCTTCGACGCTTTCACCGATGCGCAACTTGCCGAGGTCTTGCAAGTTTGGCAGACCGCCGAGGAAGAGGATACGCTCGATCAACCAATCGGCATGGTTCATCTCTTCGATCGATTCCTTGTGCTCATAAGCGGCCAGAATGGTCACGCCCCAATCTTTCAGCATGCGTGAATGCAAGAAATATTGATTGATCGCTGTAAGCTCATTCTTCAGCGCTTGATTGAGGAATTCGAGAATTTTTGCGTCGCCCTTCATGGCCCTGCTCCGTCTATCTATTCGCCAAACTTCCAATAGGCTCGCAGACCAATATTATCTAGGCCCTGATTGCGACCATTGCCGAGAATCTGACCATGCGAGAGATGATCATATTGCAGCTGCAGACCCCAATTCTCGCCAAAGTCGCGATTGATCGCGAGGCCGGTGCGAAACAGGTCTTTTGAACCAAACAGCACATGTACGTCCGAAAAGGCGTCGCTGCGCGGGTCGCCTTGTGGGAACGGGCTGGCAAGCGCGCCGTCATGATAGACATAGCCAAGGCTCGGCTCGAACGACCAACCTTCGGCAAAGTCCCAGTTCCACAGCAAGCCGACGCCGCCATAGCTGGTATTGCCAGCAGTATTCACCGAAGCGGTGAGGTAGGGCCGCGGGCTGAGCACATAGCGAAAGACATCCGGCGCCGCAAAGACCAGTTCGCCAGTGATGTTGGGGCCGTCTTCCTTGTCGGCATTATCGCAATCGAGCACGCAGATATTGTGCTGAGCAATGCCAATCCGGGCACCTTCAATCAGCTGCGCGCTGGCGGGAAGAGCCGTGATGGCAGTCAGACCAAGCAAGCAAAGCGGTGTACGATAATTCATGACAATCCCCTCATGTTTGAGGCGAGGATGGAACACGTCACGACTTAAACTGCAAGAGAGTCAGAGCGTTAGTTTTGCGGCTGTGTATCTGCGGCAACAGCCGCGATTATCGGTTGTCGTCGCGATTTGGATGGGCCGGATAGACGCCGAGAATCTTCAACGAAGTTGAAAAGAAACCAAGCTCCTCCAGCGCCAGTTGGACCGAGCGCTGATCGGGATGGCCTTCGATCTCAGCAAAGAATTGCGAGGCACTGAATGAGCCTTCAATCTGGTAGCTTTCAAGCTTGGTCATGTTGACGCCATTGGTCGCGAACCCGCCAAGCGCCTTGTACAGGGCCGACGGAATGTTGCGGACCTGAAACAGGAACGCAGTGACCGTCTTGCCTTCACCGGGCTGGGTATCCAGCGGTTCCGGCGACATGATCACGAACCTTGTCGTGTTATGGTGAGCGTCTTCAATGTCCCAAGCCAGAATGTCGAGGCCGTATTCTTCGGCAGCTAGCGCCGGGGCAATCGCTGCGGCGCGCGGGTCACCGCGTTCTGCGACCAGACGCGCAGCGCCAGCTGTATCAGCAGCAGTAACCGCAACGATACCGCGTTCGCGCAAATACTGGCGGCACTGGCCAAGCGCCATGACATGCGAATAGGCGCGCTTAACCTGATCTATATCAGCGCCTTTGACCCCCATCAGCTGAAACTTAATGCGCATGAAATGCTCGCCAATCATGTGCAGCTTGCTGCCGGGAAGCAGGTGGTGGATATCGCCGACCCGCCCGGCAATGGTGTTTTCAACCGGGATCATCGCGAGCTGGGCTTCGCCGCTTTCAACCGCCGCGAAGACATCCTCGAACGTCCGGCAGGCAATTGTCTCATAGTCCGGATAGACATCCCGGCAAGCAATGTGGGAATTCGAGCCGCGCTCGCCCTGATATGCGATAGTGCCTGTGGTCTCTGACATCTTCGTATCGTTTCCAGCTGTCCGCGTGAATATGCACGGGTTTGATATATGTCAGGCCAGCATGCAGGTAAAACCTGTAAAACTTAGCTAACGCACCTGCGCCGTTTCGCCGCTGTAAAGACCCGCGCGCGTTTCGCCACATCTGTCTATATTGAAACCGAAGCGATAGCGTGTCAGAAGGCGCGCGCAACACTGATTTTTTCAGAGGAATAACCCCATGGGTGAACTCGGCCTAAATAAGATTTTCGGCGCTTTGCTCGCGGTCGCCCTTGGTATCATGGGCCTGCGCGAGATTTCGAGCATGGTGTTTGGTGGCGGCCATCATGGCGAACACCATTACGCATCGCTGAATGAGTGGGCCAGCGAAACCTTCCATGGCTACCGGATCAATATCGCCGAATCAGGCCATAGCGCCGAAGTGATTGAGGTCGTCTACGACCTTGGCGCTCTGCTGGCTGGCGCAGATGCCAGCAAGGGCGAGCGTTCGTTCAAGGGCAAATGCGCATCTTGCCACACGATTGAGCAAGGTGGCAGCAATGGCACCGGACCTAATCTGTTCAATATGGTCAACGCCGTAAAAGGCGCACGAGACGGGTTCTCTTATTCGGGCGCACTGGACGGCACCGATGGCGACTGGAGTTATGAAAATCTCGACACTTGGCTGCATTCGCCGTCGAAATATGCTCGCGGCACCAATATGGCGTTTGCTGGTCTGAACCGTGATGATGAGCGCGCCAATGTGTTGGCTTACCTGACCTCTTACACACCGGATGCACCTGCTTTCCCAGCGCCGTTGCCGCCTGCGGAAGACGTAACCGTAGAAGACGCCGTGGAAGATGGCGCTGAAACACTAGTCGAAGGATCAGTTGAGCCTCTGCCTGCCGACGATACGATGATCATCATTCCGAGCACCACTGACCCGGTCATTGAGACCGTTGATGAAACAGTCGATCAAGTGATTGAAGACGCCAGTGAGACCATCACTGACACAGTTGATGAGGTTATCGAAGAGGTCACTGAGACGATCGAAGACGTCGTCGAAACACCCGGCGAACACTAAGGGCCAAGACCCTAGGTTCTGAGCCAACCCGGCTTTCGATCTCTTTCCAATTCAAGATCAATACGGCGAGCCCCAACCGGTTCGCCGTATTGCTTCGAAATTCTGGCAATCGAACCAAGCAGAGGCTCAGATGCGACCGCCATATGGTGGCCATTCGCATGCAGCAGGGTTTCACTATCCAACATGATCCCGACATGGCCCTGCCAGAAGACAAGGTCATTACGGCCTAGCGCGCCGGGCGCTTGCCAGTCATCAATCGCTTCGCCCGCCCATGCGCCTTGCATGTCACTGTCGCGCGGCAGCGTAACCCCGCAGGCGGCAAAAGCCTGCTGGACGAGGCCTGAACAATCAATCCCGACACTCTCGCGCCCGCCCCAGAGATACGGCGTGTGCATGTAGAGCAGCGCCGCTGCGGCCGGGTCACTCTGATGCTCGCCGTCGAGCCGCAATTGATCCTCGTAGAGCCAACCTGCGCGTTCACATTTCAGAAAGCGGCCATCGCGCTCCCCCGTGCTGACCAGACCGGCACCAAAGCTGACATGGAAGAGCGGCACTGATTTGATCGAAGGCCGAGGGTAGACATAGGCTCGCAGCGCCTTGACCCGGTGACTGATCGGCAACGCGGGCGCAGACAAGCCGGCCATAGCGGCCCAGCCAACATACCCGTCAGATAAGTTCTGTATCAGGCCGAAATCGCCTTCGCGGTGGTGCAGCAAGACGTGTTCGCCATGCAGGGATTGGGTCGCCATCTCGGCGTCTGGCGCAGGCGTTTTCCGCAAGGCAACAAGGCCCGCCGTGACCTGCATCACTGTGCGGTCACCGCCACTGGGCAGGTTTAGTCTTGCATCATCAAAGTCAGGCATCTCGCGTCTCCTGAAGCCAGAAGGTCACGATAAAACGGGATTATTAAGGCGACGTCTAGGCACCTGTCTCAAGCAACCGCGCGGCCTTTATCATCAATGACCGGACCGGTGATCTCACCGGCTTCAGCAGCAATAATATTTGCACCAAAGTTCCGTAGCCAAGTCATGCCCTCAACTGTGCGCTCAATATGCACACTGCGCAGGTCATTCTCGTCGGGAATGCGTTTGATATAATGGTGCTTTTCAAGCACGTCCAAAGCCCGTGTAATCGCGGGTTTGGCGATATTTAGGCCCGCCGCGAGACCGCGCACAGTGTGCGGTCCATTGGTCAGGGCGACCGTCATCATCACCGCTTGCTGTCGCGCGGTCATGTCTGATTCGTCACTGCGCACATAGGCGGTCAGCGCACATCGCCACAATTCCAGAGCTTGTCTTTGAGTCATCGCCATTGCCGGCACCTCTTTTCCGATTCGATAACGAATCAAGAATCCGATTTGCAGAATCCGTCTAGAGTCCAGAGAAAATATTTATTGTGGGCAAGGTTTCTGTTCGCAGCAGAGGAGGCACCCCCGATCCGGGCTCTGGTCAGTATCAGGGGCGAAAACTGGCTCTAAAAGTTCAGCACTTTAGCGTAGCGCACGTGCGGCAATCCTTTAAGCTGTTTGAGAACCGAGACAGGCGGCTCGCCATCAATCCCGATCAGCGCAATCGCTTCGCCGCCCGCATCGGTGCGGCCTAGATGGAAAGTCGCGATATTGACGCCAGCATCGCCGAGCAGTGCGCCAAGCGCGCCGATGAAGCCCGGCTTGTCGAGATTATTGACGTAGAGCACGGTCGGCGAGAAATCGCCTTCCAGCGCCATGCCTTTGACCTCGACAATGCGCGGCTGTCCGGCAATCAGTGTGCCGGCAAGCGAGCGCCAACCGGACTCGCTGTCATTCTCGGTACGTTTGACCTTCACTTTTATACGGATCAGGCTGTCATAGACCGGGCTGTCATCAGTCTTGGTTTCAGACAATTTGACCCCGCTCTCTGCCAAGATCGCCGGGGCCGAAACCATGTTGACGTCACCGCGCGAGGACCGCAGCAGGCCCGCCAAAGCCGCAGCGGTGAGTGGCTTGCGGTTCAGTTCGGCGACCTCGCCTTCATATTCGATAACCACTTCTTCAAAGCCATAATCGCTGATCTGCCCGGCAAACAGGCCGAGTTTTTCAGCCAGCTCAGCAAACGGCTTCAGGCGCGGGGCCTCGTCGGCGGTAATAGATGGCATGTTGAGCGCATTGGTGACCGCGCCAGTGAGCAAATAATCTGACATTTGCTCTGCTACTTGCAACGCGACATTTTCCTGAGCCTCACTGGTCGCGGCACCAAGATGCGGGGTCGCAACGAAATTTGGAATACCGAACAGGACATTGTCCTTGGCTGGCTCCGACGCAAACACGTCAAACGCCGCCGCAGCGATATGGCCTGACTTAAGGCCTTCAGCCACAGCCTCTTCATCGACCAGACCGCCGCGGGCGCAATTGACGATGATCACGCCTTTCTTGGTCTTGGCCAGCGCGTCCTTGCTGAGAATGTTGCGGGTCTGATCGGTTAGTGGCGTATGCAGGGTGATGACATCAGCGCGGGCCAGCATCGCATCGAGATCAGCTGCTTTCTCGACACCCAACTCCAAGGCCCGCTCCTCAGTCAGGAACGGATCGAAGGCCAGCACTTTCATGCTCAAGCCCTTGGCCCGTTCTGCGACACGCGCACCGATATTGCCGCAACCGATCAGGCCGAGCGTCTTGTAGGACAGCTCAGTGCCCATATAGGCCTTCTTGGGCCACTCACCGGCTTGCGTGCCCGCATTTGCTGCCGGGATCTGGCGCGCCGCTGCGAACATCATCGCGATGGCGTGCTCAGCCGTGGTCACGGCGTTGCCGAACGGGGTGTTCATCACCACAACGCCTTTGGCGGTGGCCGCTTTGATGTCGATATTATCAATGCCAATTCCGGCCCGGCCAATGACTTTCAGATTGGTCGCCGCAGCGATCACTTCGGCGTTTGGTTTACAAGCCGAACGCACGACGAGGCCGTCATAATCAGCGATCACAGCGATCAATTCGTCAGTTGAGAGGCCAACTTTGATGTCGGTTTCGATACCGCGCGCCTTGAATATTTCAACGGCGGCGGGGGAGAGCGTGTCTCCAATAAGAACTTTAGTCATTTTGTTTCTCCATCCGACTGACCCGACTCCGGTCGGGGGTCTGTGTCGGGTTTTGGGAAGGTTGAGAGATATCCCGGGTCAAGCCGGGACAGTCGGTCAGAGTTGGGCCAGTTCCAACGCGAAGGCCCAATCGAGCCATGGCGTGAGCTTGGCGACGTCATCCGGTTCAACCGTTGCGCCGCACCAGATGCGCAGGCCCGGAGGGGCTTTGGCATAGGCTGCCGCATCGTAGCAAACGTCTTCCGCTTCCAGCCGTTTCATCATCCGTTTGACGAAATCGCGCTGGCCGCTCTCGTCCAGCTTGGCGATCTTCGGATGCACGATTTTGAATGTGACGCCGGTATTGGAGCGCACATCCTCGTCCGGGCAAAGGAATTCAACCCAATCAGTCTTGCCGACCCAATCGGTTAGAATGTCCAGCGAGCGATCAGAGCGCGCTTTCAATCCCTGATAACCGCCTGAAGCCTCTGCCCAATCAAGCGCTTTGAGATAGTCCTCAACCGCCAGCATGGACGGCGTATTGATCGTCTCGCCTTCAAACAAGGCCTCATTCAGCTTGCCGCCTTTGGTCATGCGGAACAGTTTCGGCAAGGGCCGTGGTGGTTTGTAGCTTTCAAGGCGGGCGACGGCATTTGGTGACAGGATCAGCATGCCATGCGCGGCTTCCCCGCCGAGCACTTTCTGCCAGCTATAAGTCACGACATCGAGCTTTTCCCACTCAATATCCTGCGCAAACACGGCTGAGGTTGCGTCACACATCACCACCCGGTCAGAATTGGGTTTGATCCAGTCAGCATTCGGCACGCGCACGCCTGACGTGGTGCCATTCCAAGTGAAGACGATGTCGGCGTCATCCCGGGCTTTGTCGAATTCTGGCAAGACGCCGTAATCACCCGTATGGATGTTACAGTCGGCCAGTTGCAGCTCATTCACTGCGTCGGTGACCCAGTCCTTGCCGAAACTTTCCCAAGCGAAAATATCGACGGCGCGCTGGCCCAGCATTGACCACATGCACATCTCGACCGCGCCTGTATCCGAGGCCGGTACAATCGCGACGCGGTAATCATCGGGCAGGCCGAGGATGATCTTGGTGCGATCAATCGCCTGTTTAAGCTTGGCTTTGGCCAGCACCGAACGGTGCGAGCGGCCAAACGCGGCGGTTTCAAGCTGTGAAAGTGAAAATCCGGGACGCTTAGCGGTCGGTCCGGAAGAAAAATGCGGGCACGCGGGGCGTGCGCCGGGTTTAACGGCTTCAGTCATCTGTTTATCTCCTATCCTTACAGATAGGCTGACCCCCGTTGGGGAGGGCTGGCCCGGCGCCGCTATGGCACACTTGGCAAGTGAGTGCAAAAGATGTTTCTGCAACCAACGCAAACGTGATTAAGCCTAGACCCATGACCCCAATCATCATCGAAAACTTCCTGCCGGATGCGCAGCAGACCGAGATTGAGCGAGCGCTGCTGAGCTATAATTTCCCGTGGTTTTTCTACGCCAACACCAATGCCGACAAGGCCGAGACACAGACCGGCGACGTCCCACAATTCGTGCATGGCTTCATTCAGGACGGCCGCGATCTCAGCGAGTTCAGCCATATTCCACACAATATTGTGAAGCCTTTAGGACTGGAAAAGGCCGACATCCTGCGCGCCAAAGCCAATATGCTGGCGCGCGATACCGCCGCGACTGTGCATCCAAAACATGTCGACGAGCCGAACGCGCATCTGGTCATGGTCTATTATGTCAATGATGCTGACGGTGATACGTGCTTATTCAAAGGCACCGAGATCAGCCACCGCATCAGCCCGAAACGCGGGTGCGCCGTGATCTTTGACGGGCGCACCTACCACGCGTCGTCTTCACCAGTAGAAACGCGGTTCCGTACCGTCGTGAATATGAATTTGCGCGCAGATATTTCGCTCGATCTGTTCGAGCCGTTTAAGGTCTAAGCCGCAACTCGCACAGCTGATTTCGCGCCTGGCATCTGCTCAAGTAGAAAATCGTGGAAGGCTTCGGCGCGTTGGATGAAACGGTTGAACGGCAATTTCGCCTTGAACACCGCTTCTGGCGCAATATTACAGCCGCAGCGCAGAGCCGTGGCGACCGCTGTGTCGCGTTCCGGTTGGGCCGAACAGACCGCGATGCGATGCTTGCCCATATTCGCGATGCGGGCAATCGTCATGTCGCCGTCATGGCTATCAGGTAATTGCAGATCGAGCATCACAAGGTCAAACCGCTCTAGGCGCAGGCGGTTTTCCGCCTCCATCAAAGTCGCTGCCATGACAAGATCAACCGGGACACGCGCACGCGCCGCCTTGTCTGCTGCAACCGCCAGTAATTCGCGAACTGGCTGATGATCCTCGACCCAGAGAATTTTCATATGCGGTGACCTTTACTCTACGTTGTTTCTCTGGCGTTTCTCGCCTGCCCTCTTCTGGACACAAATTGACATGTTCAGATTACGGGATGGTAAAGCAGAAATGACCAAAGTGTTGACAATGCTACAGGTCCGGCCCTGTCATCGGCCAAATGTCGCCAACAATATGCAAATCATGATAGAGCTATCCAGCGGCCGATAAGCCAATGGAGACGGGCACATCATGACAGATAAGACGCTGCCAGCCGTGCCCGAACAGTCGGCTTTTCTGGTTGATGACAGCGCCTCAAAAGATCACATCGTTGATGCCTTAATAAAAGAAAGATGCCCAAGTTTTGTCAGCCATTGGACCTGGCCGATCACCCGGCCGGTGCTCTACGCGATACTTGGCTATGGCAAAGCGCGGCGGCTGGCCGATCATGTCGCCGATCTGACCGGCAGTGAAAGCTTCGATCATCTGGCCCAGCAGCTGACGGTCAATCTGACCCTGAACCAGATTGAGAGAATGCCCAAAACCGGGCGGCTGGTGGTTGCGGCCAATCATCCGACAGGGCTGGCAGACGGCGTGGCGGTATGGGACGCCTTAAGCAAGGTTCGCGGCGATATTATCTTTCTTGCCAATGCCGATGCGTTTCGGGTCAACCCGGACTTTTCCGATGCCATCATTCCGGTTGAATGGGTCGAGGCCAAGCGCTCCCCGGCCAAAACCCGCGAAACCTTGCGCCGCGCCAAGCAGGCCTTTTTGGACGAGAAATGCGTGGTGATTTTCCCGTCTGGCAAGCTCGCCAGAAAGATTGATGGCGTACTGACTGAGCATGACTGGATGCCGACCGTGGTTAGCCTGGCGCGCAAATATAAAGCCCCGATCCAGCCCCTAAACCTGCAAGCGGAGAACTCGTGGCTCTATTACGCCCTGACCAAGCTCAGCGGCGAACTGCGCGATATCACTCTGTTCAACGAACTGCTCAACAAGAAGAACGCCCCGTTCGAGATGACTTTCGGGCCTTTAATCGCGCCGGAACGGCTCAGCGGAGATGCCAATGCAATAACCACAGCGCTGCGTGATTACATCGCCAACCAGCTGCGGCACGGCCCAGAAATGGCCTTCGGAGACCAGTAAAAAATTGCACGAATAGCAGTTCCAACTGCGTGCGAAACAGCTAACACTCTGTACTTTAAGCGCTTTTTCTGACACGTTAACTTTCCAGCAACAAAAGGGGAAGTTTGATGGAAAACATGTTCAATAATTTGATGACGCAAGCGCAGGCCTATGGGCCGAAATTGATTACCGCGCTGGTCATCCTTGCGGTCGCTTATGTGGTCGGGAAAATCGTACAATGGGCGCTCGCCGCCGGGATCAAGAAAGCCGGTTTTGACGGCGCCGGACCCAAGGATGCCTCACTCGGCAAAAGCCTTGGGTCGGCTGCATTTTGGGTCATCTTGCTGTTTGGTGTGATCCAGGCGCTGACCAAGATGGAAATGCATCAGGTCGCTGATCCGCTAAACAATATGGTCGAACAGATCATGTTCTACCTGCCGAAAATATTCGGTGCAGCAATCGTCTTCTCGATCTTCATGCTGGTCGCGAAAGTGGTCAAGAACACCGCGCAATCGGTTTTGGTATTTGCTGATCCGGTTCCAGAAAAGCTCGGCCTAACCTCAGGTCCAGCGAATGTCTCGGGGATCTCGGCAACAGTGCTGTCTGCTTTGACCATCATCATTGGTGGAATTACAGCGCTCGGCGTTCTCAACATTCCAGCGATTACCGAGCCAACCAGCGCCATCCTAACCGATGTCATGGCCGCCGTGCCGAACATCTTTCTGGCGGTGATCATTCTCGGCCTGTTCCTGATGATTGCGAAATTCGTCTCTGGTCTGATCCGCAACACTTTGCCGAGCACGGGTATTGATAAAGCCATCTCTGAACTTGGCGTTCTGAAAGGCGCCGACAAGGGCCTGACCGCGACCAGTATCATTGCCAAACTGTCGACGTTCTTCATCGTTCTTATGGGTTTGATTCAAGCCCTCAAAGCGCTGAAATTCGACATGCTGACTGATGCGATGAATGTGGTTCTGGATATGGGCGCATCAATTGCTTTTGGTGCATTCATCATCTTCGCCGGAGTGTTTTTGGCGCGGATCGTCTCCAATGCGATGTCGTCAGCGGGCGGTAAAGCCACCGACACTGCGGCTGGGATCGTCAAATGGATCATTATCGGCCTGACCATGATCATGGGCATTTCGCGCATGGGACTTGATCCAACCGGCGGCACGTTCGTTCTGGATGTCGCCAAACTGCTCGCCATGGGTGCAGCAGTTGGCGTCGCTGGCGCGATCGCCATCGGCTTTGGCTGGGGCGGACGCGACTGGTTCGGCAAACAGCTCGAAAGCTGGCGCCCTAACAAGAAATAGGCGTCTCACTATCCACCAAAACAAAAGGCCGCTCCAATCGGGGCGGCCTTTTCAATTGTGTCTCAAAACTGCTGTGTCTTGGAGCGCTGCTCTACGCCGTGGTTTTCAGGGCGCCGTGGCAGTGTTTGTATTTCTTGCCTGAGCCACATGGGCATGGTCCGTTGCGCGGGGTTCGTGACCAGTCTTCTTCAGCTTGGGCGACCATGCCATGCGGGGCCTGTTCCGCCACGCCTTGCGGGGTTCCGGTACGTTCATTCTCGCCCGTATCCGGATCAAGATGGGTCTCGAAACTTGGCGCTGGTTTCGGGGCCTGAACCTCACGCGGCTGAGCCGGTGCAATTTGCGAATTCATCAACCAGCGGGTCACTTCAAGTCGCATTTCAGACAGCATGTCATAAAACAGTTTGAAGGCTTCTTCCTTGAACTCGTTCAGCGGGTCGCGCTGACCATATGAGCGCAAGTGGA
>Ga0256847_1000682_pt1 | contig 20293 bp, 21 predicted proteins | sample TeddybearmetaG_FD_189099 | JGI IMG/M metagenome (GOLD analysis project Ga0256847, IMG submission 189099) | Hydrothermal vent microbial communities from East Pacific Rise, Pacific Ocean - Teddybear | ecosystem: Environmental > Aquatic > Marine > Hydrothermal vents | place: Pacific Ocean: East... | reverse complement strand
ACTTTAAGCGCCTTCTATACTTTGATCATCTGATTTTTTCATTGCATTTTCAAACATGGTTGATGGGGGTGACGCTGATTATTTACGCATTAGCGTTACAAAATGTATGGTGGTCGGCATTGACGGTGTTTATCCCTATCTATTTGGCGAAGGCTCAAAAAGTGGTTTATCAACAAAGTTATTGGTTAGTTATTCCCAAAACAATAATGATTGTTGTTATTTATATTAGTCTAATGGCTGTGGCTGCGCTAGCAGCCTTTTTGTCATCTTTGACGTTACTATGATTGAGCATTGCTCTGAACGCGCGCAGCTTATATTTATTATCAATGTTGTTGCTTAATATCTGAGACAAAAACATCCAATAGTTGATTGTATTCGTCTGCACTATCGATAAACGGAGCGTGGCCGGAATGATCTAACCATTGGATTTTTTTACGCCACAAATTTTTCCACGCCAAATTATTTAAATATTCAGAATTAATAAAAATATCTTTTTTACCTTGCAAAACGGCTATTGGTTTATCCCACTGTTCAATGGTTGCAACTTGACTATGAGCGGAATTTTTATCGGCAAAATTTTCAATCATTATTTTTCTGGAAATACCGTCAGCTCTTTTTACGTCGTTTAATAACGTTGAACTAAGATGCCCTTTACTACCCACAATGACTAAAGCAAATTGTTCGGCCTGCTCAGCGCTAAATTTTTCTAGACCGGTTAACGCCATAGTATCGGTGGGTAAAAAAGCCTTGGGCATATCTTCGAGTCCCGGACCGACGGGTGGGGTTCCGGTGAGCACCAAACCACTGACTTTGGCGTTTTTCGCAATAGACTCTAGAGCGATATGACCACCTAGGGACCAACCGACTAGTATGCAGTTGAATAATTCCATTTGTTCAATGATTTCGATTACCACATCGGCATAGCCGCTAATGGTGTAGGCATAATTAGGATTTATAGCATTCCCTGATTGACCGTGACCCGGTAAATCTAGGCAGACAAGTCTATACTTATTGCCTAGTTCACTATTCATTTGAAATGAAAAATACTCGCTGCTGGCGGAGTTTCCATGAATAAACAACAGGCAAGTTTCGCCAGACCCGGCTTCTGTAACCGCAATATCACCCTGCTTCGTTTTTATTGTCTTTCTCATTGCTTATTTCCTCAATCATTCCAGATATTTAATTCTAAGTAGACTCCATTTATGCGATTGATATTAAAAGCCCGAAATCTAATTATCTGTCATTATGATTAATTATCTGTCAGAATAAAACAGAATTGTTCGTCTGAGATCATTGTTTTTGTTGTTCTCATCATTTTTTTAGTTGAGGTAATTACAAATTAAAGACGATATCCCAATTTTTGACCTTGCTGAAGACGACGATATCAGCGGTTTATTGTTTGATGGCGCGGTTTTGCCCGAGCTATCGCTTAAAAACGGTGAAATTGTCAGCGATTTATATCTGTTGCCCGATGAGTTTGGTAGTGGTTATGTTGAGCTGATCAAGTTTAGCCAATCAATGACCGTATTTATTTTTAATTGTCATTGGCAAAAGGCACGATCATTCAAGCTAAAAAGCGATGGTCGTATTCGTTTTAATTTTAGTCTGGATTTTGGCATGAAGACAGAACTCGATGAGGACGAGTCAATTTCCACATCTGCACCCACTCTGAGAATCGTCAAACGCCCGAAAGGTGATCTACTTTTAGAAAAAATTCAATCGGATGCTCAAACCGCGTGGGTGACCATCGTGGTCACCCGAGAATACTTAACCGGATTATTTGGAGAGCAGGCAATACCTCAAAACTCGGAGTTAGCTAAACTACTTAGTGGCGATAGCAAAGAGATGCTTTTCGAGCAATTCTCTATTGATCATAATATTAACTTGATACTAAGCCACCTGTTAAGCAAGAACTCACACGAAAATTTGCACTTATCTTATGTTAACGCAAAAATTCTGGAGCTAACCTGCATTGCACTCGAACGGATCATACAAGTGGAGCCTATAAATGAGTTACCAGTTAAGTTAAACAGTCGGGATGAAAGAGCGGTTAAAATTGTCAGGGAAATAGTCTCAAAAAACTTAGCCGACGTTCCATCCGTTAGAGAAATTTGTTTAATGGTAGGAATGAATCGAAATAAACTACACTATGGATTTAAGCACTTTTATAATGTGTCTTTGTCTCAGTTTATAAAGGAAGAAAGGCTTAGCCGTTCTTATGGATTGTTAGAAGAAACAGAAAAAACGGTAATAGAAATTGCTTTAGAAGTTGGATTTCAACACCAGAGCAGTTTGTCGACGGCCTTTAAGAAAAAATACGGGATTTCGCCAATTCAATTAAGAAAGAATCTTCAAAACCGGTAGCGTTGATTGACAAGCGCCGATAAGAGTTTGAACACTAGAGATTCTTGGAAAGGTATTGTTCAACCAATTTGATCCAAAAACTTGCGCCTGTTTCTAGAATATCATCATTAAAATCATAATGCGGATTGTGGATCATGCAACCGCCATGGTCTTCACCGGAATTCCCGATCAAAATATATGCGCCCGGTTTTTTCTCCAGAAAATAAGCAAAATCTTCTGACGCTAATAATCTATCGATGGATCGTTCGACCTTAGCTTCGCCAACAATATGGGTTGCTACATCTGCAGCAAACATGGCTTGCTTATCGCTGTTCACCAAAGGTGTACAGATGGTGTTAAAATTAAACTCAAATTTGGATTGGTATTTATCGCAAATAATTTTTACTAAGTGCAACATTGTTTGCCTAAAGTTGTCAATTTCTTCATTGGAGTAGTATCTGACTGAACCGCCTAACAGTGCAGTATTGGGTATGACATTGAGTGCTGCTCCGGACTCGAATTTTGTGATGCTAAATTTGATTTCATTGGTATCAATATTGGACTGATAATGCTTGAGCCAAGCTTGATGCACTTCAACAGCCACTTCAATTGGGTTAATGCCTGTTTCAGGCATAGAGGCATGTGTACCTTTACCTTCAATTTCGCATTCAAAAGTCGCAAAGGCCGCTAGCATGACCCCTGGTTTGATGGCAAACGTACCGGCGTCATAGGACGGCATATTATGCATGCCATAGATTTCATCGGCTGGAAAACGGTCAAATAGCCCTTCTGCCAACATGCTTAAGCAACCACTGCCTTGTTCTTCGGCAGGTTGGAAAATAAAATACACAGTGCCATCGAAATCTTGTGACTCAGCGAGGTACTTAGCGGCCCCCAGTAGCATTGCGCTATGTCCGTCGTGACCGCAGGCGTGCATTTTACCAGGGACTTTTGAACAATAGTCGAAAGTGTTTAGCTCTTGAATATGTAAGGCGTCCAAGTCAGCTCGAAGTGCGATGGATTTATTTGAGTTCCCAGCCTTGAGTACTCCCACAACACCGGTAGTAGCGATATTTTCGTGCACTTCGATAGTCGCTTTGCGTAAAACCTTGGCAATCAGTTTTGAAGTTTCGAATTCCGAGAAAGCAGTTTCCGGGAAGCTGTGAATTTGCTGACGCCATGCGCGCATGTCATCAACAATTTTAGTTAGAGGATAGTGATTCACGTTTGCGTGCCTTTCTTTTTCTTTGTCGGTCGTTAGGATGAAAACGCAGCTTACAAGAATTCGTAACTAACGCGAATTCCATAACTTCCAGGTTCACCATAAGTAAAGTAGGAATCACCGGAGAAACCAAACTGGTTGAAGCCTTCAACACGGTAATTCTTATCACCCAAATTCTTGCCCCATAAGGTCACTTTCCAGTTTCCGTCAGTAGGCATAAAACTTATTCTCGCATTGGTTAGCCAATAGCTATCTTCATGGAAAACCGGCTCGTTGGTGACGGTAAAGAAAACCTCATCGGTGTAGTTGGCATCAAAGCCAAACAGCAACTCGTAGTTGTTGTTTAACGGTACGAAATATTCGATGGCAAGGTTGTAAGTCAATTCTGGCGCATTCGCGAGTTGTCTATTGTCAAGCCGAGCATCTTCCGACGTTATTTCAGTGTCCATCCAGTTTAGACCTGCTCGAATGAACAATTGCTCCGTGGCAGCCCAACTAAGATCAGCGTCGATTCCCTTAATATCTGCGTCTCCAGCGTTGGTCAAAAATGCTGCGATTATGCCACCCCGAGATTCGGTAAACTGAGTTTGGATTTTCTGCCAATCATAGTAAAAAGCGGCTATGTTAAACTGCAGCGAATTTTCTAGTAGCGTCATTTTGCTACCTAATTCGTAGGCAAAAACATTTTCCGCTTTAAATGCCTGTAGCTGTTCCGGAAGTGGTGCAAAACCACCAGGGAATCCACCGCTTCTAAATCCCTTGCTAGCGGTTGCATAGACTAAAGTTTTATCTTGAGGTCGATATTCTAATCCTATTCGGCCTGAGATATCGGTATCATCAATACTTAGTTCCGTCATGTTTGCAACACCCAATGCCGGAAAACTTGAACCACCATTCCAATCTTTTTCTTCACTGGTATATCGCAGACCGGTAAGTAAGGTTAGTTTTGGAGAAAGCTCAAAATTTGCATTGGCAAAAACCGCCAAAGAAGTAGAATCTTGATTGTTGATAACATCAGCACCGATATCGTCTACCGCTGGGTCGCCACCAAATAATTGAGTGGTATTAATTCTTTGATTAGCTTTGACCGAATCATCACTGTAAAAAACACCCGCTATCCAAGTTGAAGCATCGGTTTTTTTAGTTACACGCAGTTCTTGGGAGAAGGCTTCGGTTGTGTCGTCGAATAAGACGTCAACAAATACAAATGGGCTTCCATCAGCATCGAATGCTTGTAGGCGATCAAATTCATCGTATCCAGTAACCGAGGTAATAGTGAGTGAATCATCAAGGTACCAGTTCATAGTTAACGCGACACCTATCTCATTATTATCAACGCCACCATTAATAACACTGTAATCACCGGCATGGGGATCATCATCCGGGTCAAAGTATCCTGCCGCATTAATACATTGTCCTTCAGCTCTGTTTCCTGCGGCAACCGGAGCGCAAGGCTCGGCAAATGTCGTGGCATCCAACGTTGCTAAATGTTCAACTGCAATATTAGCGGAGTTATCGGTGCCACCGTGAATATTTAGTAGAGCATCAAATTGATCATTGCTCTCCCACAACAAGCTAAAGCGATAGGAATTGCGATCTTTCTCGCCAATATCGTCATTGGGGTCAACTCGATTGGTCTGGTAGGGGTCGGTCCGTTTAAATTGATTGTAGGCAAAACGATAACTTAAATTTTCTGTTAACCCAGATCCAAATGCAAACGCCGCTTCCGTGGTGTCCCAGCTACTGTACTCTAATCGGATCTTAGCTTCTGTATCTTGGCTTGGTTTGGCGGAAACAAAATTAATCGCACCTGCGGTAGAATTTCTACCATACAATGTGCCTTGTGGTCCTTTTAATACTTCAACGCGCTCCAAGTCAAGAAGCTGAAATGACATCATAGTATGGTAAGGAACGATAACTTGATCGACGTATACGCCGGCACCAGGATTTTGTATTGAGGTGAAATCATTAAAACCAATACCTCGGATCGTAATCACTGGATTTTGATCACCTACGGTCGGTTTTATGAATAACCCTGGTACATGCTGGGATAGGTCGCTCGGTTGGCTCAGTCCCATATCTTCGATTTGTTCCGCGAGAAAGGCGGTAACGGTCAAAGGTACATCGTTGATGTTCTGCTCTTCTTTTTGAGCAGTAACCACTACGACGTTTAATCCTTCGGCTGCAAATGTGGTAATTGGTTGTAGCAAGGCTAAGTTGGCGGCAACTAGTAGGCTTATTTTATTCATTATGATTCCCCTCGGTAACTAGAATGGAGAATATTACCGTTAATTTTATGTTAGAGACATTGGCTAAACACATTAAATATTTCGGTTACAGCACTAAATAGCGAGGTAAAATAGTGTCGATTGGGATATTTATTGATGAACGGGGCGTAGTTTTTGAAGGAGTCAATTTGTCGGATATTTAAATAGATAGTTCTAATCATAGACTTAAAATCAGGGTTCCGAAGAACCCTACTGCAATTTATTGCCTAACGCCTTCAATATGCAAATCGAAAAACACTTTTGCTGAAGCGGGTCCTAAATCCATTTTAATACCAAAATCTTTCATGGTGATTTCGGTAGTACCTGAAAAACCAGCGCGATATCCGCCCCAAGGATCTTTTCCTTCACCAATTTTGACTGCATCAATCGTTATGTCTTTGCTGATTCCGTGCATGGTTAGTGATCCTTCGATGGCTAATTTACCATCGCCTTTATCAGTAACGCTTGAGCTAACAAAGGTAGCGCTGGCAAACTTACTCACCTCTAAGAAATCATCGCTCTTTAAATGCTTCTCTCTCTCTGCGTGATTAGTGTTAACGCTTGTAGTATCGATAGTTAGTTCGATTTTGGATGCAGAGACATCTTTTGCATCGTAATTAAACTTACCTTCAAATCTATCGAATCTTCCGGTTAGCCAGCTGTATCCCAAATGCTGAACTTTAAAGTTAATTGATGCGTGGGCACCGTTGTAGTCCACGACGTAGTCAGCAGCTTTTGTTATTGTGCCAAATGATGTAGCCACTAAGGTGGCAGCGATTAAACATTTATTCATGGTGTTCTCCGTTGAGTTATTTATCAGTAAGTGAAGTTTTAATTCGGATTTTATTTTTGCCCCAGCATTCTAGTCAGGGTTTTATCTTTATCAATAAAATGGTGTTTCAGCGCCGCAAGGGCATGTAGTACAGCCATTGCGATTAATGCATAAGCGGCATATTGATGAAATACGCCAGCGATGTCTTCTTGATTTTCGATTAAAGATCCTATGCCAGGCACATCGAAAATCTTGAAAACTCGGATGTCTCTGCCGTCAGCAGTGGAGATTAAATAGCCACTTATCATGATACAGAAGATCGTTAAATATAAAACCCTGTGCATCAAGTGGCCCATTTTTTTCTCAGCATTGGTATGAGTAGACAATGCATCAGGTTGTATCTGTTTGGCTCGCCAAAACACTCTAACTAACATCAACACAAAAAATGTTATTCCTATGCTTTTGTGTAACGCAGGGCCGGTTTTGTACCAAGCATCGTAGTATCCAAGTTCCACCATCCAAAATCCCAACGAGAACAAACCTATAATTGTTAGCGCTGAAAGCCAATGGAGTAAAATGGTTAACCCACCGTAGTTTTGATTTGTATTTCTCATCATATTGTTCTCAAAAGTACTCAGTGGTTCGGCTACGGAGAATATTGTCAAGTTTGCTCAAGGGATGCATTTTATTAATTACGCTGATTAATTAAAACAGTTAAATGAGGAAATCTTAGTTCTCTTTTTAAGAACAGTCATAAGCTCCAGTAAGGTTTTTCACCATAATATTGAACAAGGTAATCAACCAAACTTCTCACTCTTTGACTTAAATGCCGTGTTTGTGGATAAACGGCGTAAGCATTGATTTGATTACGGCGTGTATAATCTCGCAGAATAACTTCTAGTTGACCTAAACGAATAGCCTTATAGCATATAAAATCAGGCGTATACAGAAGACCTAAACTGGCAATAGCCGCGTCACACAAGAAATTACCGTTGTTGGTTTCGATAGCTTTGGGGATCTTAATGTTGATGAGTTTATCTTGATCATAAAAAGACCACAATTCAGATTGCCCTTTGTACTGTAATTTTACATGACCATTTTCCAAGTCTCTTGGTGCCTCGGGTCGACCGTGTTGTCTTAAATAGCCGGGACTTGCACAAAGCACCGAGCTAAATGTCGTGATCTTCCGCGCTATTAAAGTTGAATCTTCCAGCTTAGATATTCGAATGGCGAGATCAAAGCCTTCTTCGATAATATCAATTTTTCGATCATTAAAATCGATATCAAACTGTATCTCTGGATTAATTTCGTTGAATTTGCGTAAAGCAGGCCCTAAATGTGCGAGCCCAAATGACAAAGGGGCTGCTATTCGTATTTTTCCTCTTAAAGCACAATGTTCGTTGCGTATTTGCGATTCTACCTCGGCTAGGTCGTCAATTAGGCGTACGCACTGCTCGTAGTAACTTTTACCTGAATTAGTGAGTGTTTGAGTTCTTGTGGTACGCGTGATTAAGCTAACACCTAATCGTTTTTCCAAATCTGTTAATCGTCGACTGACCGCGGATTTAACGGTGTTCATTTGTTCAGCAGCTTTTGTAATGCTGCCTGCATCAACGATGCGTATAAAGGTTTGCATTTCTTCATATTGGTTCATTGATAGCCTTAGACGAGATGTTTCTGAATTAATGTTCTCATATTTAGAACATTGTATTTAATTTTCGACTGTTTATCAAAATTAGATCAACGATAGAATAGTCAGCATCTAATTGAGGAAGTACCTATGCGAAAATATATTCCTCTCCCCCACCCCTCTCCCAGAGGGAGAGGGGGCAATACTTGGAGAAGACAATGACGAAAAAAAATATTCTATTAGTTAATTCTAGCGGACGATTTAAGGGTTCTGTTACGCGCCAATTATCGCGGCATATTGTTAAGCAGTTACAATTTGAAAATGAGAATTCCAAGTTAGTCATCAGAGAGCTAACTGAAGGACTGCCCTTTATCAATGCGGAATGGATAGGGGCGACCTTTACCCCAATTGAGCAACGTAATGATGCTCAAAAGGATGTTCTAAGATTTTCTGACGAATTAGTTAAAGAAATCGAAGGAACCGATGTCATCGTGATAGCATCTCCCATATACAATTTTAGTATTCCAGCCGTTTTAAAGGCGTGGATAGATTTAACTGCAAGAGCACAATTAACCTTCAAGTACACAGAGACAGGACCTGTTGGCTTAATTGAGAACAAGAAAGTGTATATTGCGATTGCTTCAGGCGGGGTTCCTATTGGAAGTGCTATGGATTTCGCTTCACCTTATTTAAAACAAGCTTTGGGATTTATAGGGATTACCGATGTTACTATTATTGATGCATCGACAATAAATCTATCGGGTAATTTAGATCTGAACTCAGCAGAGCAGCAAATTGCGGAGTTGGTGGCATAAAATGAATAAATATCGCGGAATTAAGGAAATTATTAAAGGGATCCTTGCATCAGATGGTGATGGTGTACAGCTCACACGAATTATTGGTTCGCCCTACTTAAACCATCTTGACCCTTTTTTATTACTCGATGCTTTTGGTTCGGATAAACCACAAGATTATATCGGTGGTTTTCCATCTCATCCTCACAGAGGATTTGAGACGGTAACTTACATGCTCGCTGGAAAAATGAGGCATAAAGATAGTGCTGGCAATGAAGGTGTTATTGAAGCGGGAGGCGTTCAATGGATGACTGCAGGTAGAGGAATTATTCATTCTGAAATGCCTGAGCAAGAAGAGGGGCTCTTAGCGGGATTCCAGCTCTGGGTGAATTTACCGGCTTCTCATAAAATGACAGAGCCAAACTATCAAGAATTTTCAATCGATGAGATTCCTAAGGAGATGAGGGAAGCGGGTTGTAAAATAAGTGTAATTGCCGGAGAAACAGCTAACGGAACAAAGGGAGTTATCGAGAACGATTTAGTATCACCTACTTATTGGGATATCCAACTCAATGCTAATTCAGATTTTTGCGATAATATTTCGTTAGATCATAATGCTTTTGTCTATGTCATTGAGGGTAAAATTGTTATCGAAAATGAAACGTTATTGCAAGCTCAATTAGCCGTACTTGCTGAAGGGTCTGAGGTGAAAATTCGCGCTAATCGAGACAGTAGATTTTTGTTAATTGCAGGCAAACCAATTAATGAGCCTATAGAGAGAGGAGGTCCATTTGTAATGAATACCAAAGAAGAAATACAGCAGGCATTTAGTGATTATCGCTCGGGACGATTAGTTGGATAGATGGGCAATAATGTCTGGCTAGAGAAATAAATTTAAATAATTAGTTCATAAATTATAAAGAGGAAAAATATGAGTAATCCAATTATTGCAGATAATAGACCGGTCAAAGTAAATCTTTCAAAAGGGCAAGAATATTATTTTTGTACCTGTGGAAGATCAAAGAAGCAACCATTTTGTGATGGCTCTCACGCTGGAACTTCGTTTACACCACAATCATTTGTTGCGGAAAATGATGATGATGCCTATTTGTGTGCTTGTAAACATACCGCTAACGCTCCTTTTTGCGATGGTACGCACAAGCAATTTAGCAAAGATAATATCGGCAAAGAAGGACCAGGGCTAAGCCAAAAGGCCTCAGAATTACCAATCGCTATGGCGACCATTGAAGAGCCCACGGTTGAATTCATTCATCAGCTCGCACGAGAAGGATTATCTAAGTTAGGACATCATGGTCGAATGACTTCTATGGGTGTTCCTCGACATAAGTTACCCCATTGGGATGATTTGCAAATAATGGCAGCGCAAATGGCGACTAAGCCTTTGATGGAAGATGTAGGCGTTTCAACTGAACTGATTATTGGACCTGAAGCAAAAAAACCTCTTAAATTAAAAATCCCTTTGTTTGTTTCTGACATGAGTTTTGGTGCGTTGTCAGAAGAAGCAAAGATCTCTCTAGCTCGAGGAGCTGAACTCGCTGGTACGGGCATCTGTTCGGGAGAAGGAGGAATGCTACCAGAAGAGCAACGAGCGAATTCTCGTTATTTTTATGAATACGCTAGTGCCGGTTTTGGTTACAAAGAGAATCTCTTGGAGCAGGTGCAAGCGTTTCATTTTAAAGGTGGGCAAGGGGCAAAAACTGGAACTGGAGGACATTTGCCTGGAAACAAAAACAAAGGCAAAATATCGCAAGTGCGAGAAATACCCGAAGGTCAATCCGCGATATCTCCGCCAACATTTAAAGATCTTTCCTCTACAACCGATTTTAAACGTTTTGCCGATCGCGTTAGAGAAATTACCGGTGGGATCCCCATTGGTTTTAAACTTAGCGCAAACCATATTGAAAAAGATATGCAGTTTGCATTGGATGCGAGTGCTGATTATATTATTTTGGACGGTCGAGGTGGCGGAACTGGCGCGGCTCCAGAAATGTTTAGAGATCACATTAGCGTACCAACCATTCCGGCATTGGCGAGAGCACGCCGTTATCTCGATGAACAAGGTGCTAGCGGGCGAGTCACTTTGATCATCACAGGTGGTTTGCGTGTACCCATTGATTTCGTTAAAGCCATGGCATTAGGTGCTGATGGTGTTGCAGTTTCAAATAGTGCCATGCAAGCGATCGGTTGCGTGGCGGCAAGAATATGCAATACCAATAATTGCCCAGCGGGCATTGCCACACAAAAGAAAGACCTGCGACAAAAATTGAATGTTGATAATGCCTCGAAGCAGCTGCACAATTTTTTCGAATCCTCAGTGGAATTAATGCAAGTAATGGCTCGTGCGTGTGGGCACAATGATTTAAGCGCATTCAATAAAGATGATCTAGCGACTTGGCATAGAGAAATGGCATTGTTATCTGGAGTGCGTTTTTCGGGATACTCTAATGTATCGTGAAATAAATTAATAGACTTAGCACAACCAGCTTTTTCGGAAATTAAGTCAAGTAGTTAGAATTAGAGCGTTCAACGATCAGCTTTTTCAGCGTGTGTACGACCAACGATCTGATCTATGTGGTTACGTTTTTCTTGCTTTGTTTCGGCTAGACATCCGCTTGTTTAGCCTTATTTAGTCCATTTGAGAACCTTCCTAGGCTAATATCCAAGCTTCGTATGCTATCAACCAAGATTAGAAATCTTGGACAGATGAGGCTCCATCTTTTTACTTGTGATATCTATTTCTGATTTAAGCCAGGCGAGAAACTTTATGATTTTTGGGTTTTCAAATTGCTTTTCTGGTGCAACCGCATACAGTTTAAACGTAGGAGAAGCGAAATCAGTTGCGTAGATTAGTTCTCCTGATTCGATCAAATCAACAACTAAACTGAGTCGTTGCAAAGACAAACCTTGACCTGATTTAGCGGCTTCGATCCCTAGTGAACCATCTTTTAAGAAAAGTGTTTCTCGCGGAGCGCAGTCAGGCATAGCGTGGAAATCTTTAAATTCTTGCAAAGAATGACTGGCTGGATCTTGTGTACTAGCAATAAATGGTAACCTAAGAAAATCGTCCCTAGTTATCACTCCGTTGGATACTATGCTCGGATGACAAATCATAAACATAGGATCTTCCATCAAAAGTTCGCTTCTTAGACCTTTGTATTTTCCAGCTCCATATCTAATCGACAAATCAATATTATCGTTGTCCATGTGTCTGAGCTTAATTGCGGTATCAAGAGTGATAGATATCGAGGGATGCAATTGATAGAACAAAGTTAATCGTTTGATTAACCAATTTATCGCAAAAGAAGGAAATGTAGAAAGATTCAATTTATTCGGTTCAGGATCCTTGGTTACGTTCTCGATACCTTCGTGTAACTTGTTAAATGCGATTTCGACAAAGGGAAACAGTTGCTCACCTTTATGGGTCAAGGTTACCTTTTGGTGGCTTCTATCAAACAGCTTAACTCCCAATGTAATCTCTAATTTTCTGATCTGTTGACTAATTGCTGCTTCGCTGACGTGAATGGATTTTGCAGCGAGTTTGAAACTTTGTAGTTTTGCAGCCCAATAAAAATGTCTTAACCCCGTTAGCGGAAGCGAATAGCGATCAAAATGGTTACTGTCCATGTTACCGCTCCCAGATTCTATTGGTTCAAAGGTGTCTACACTTAAGTATAACTTAAGTGTAGCGTGATTTATATCGTTTGTAGAAACATTATGAAATACCTATATTTAGCCTGTCTTCGAATATCACCAAGATATCTGTTCAATCAAATTGAGTCACTAATCTGGTATGCAATACTGATAGGCTACGAGGAATCCAAGCTTGCCGAAATCGATCAAATCTAAAGTTAAATCTACTTTACTTATTTTCCTAATTATTTTTATTATCGGATTTGATGCTCAAAGCGAAACTCATTATTCCCAGGAAAGGAATATTAACATTCAGAGAGTAGATATAGAGCCCAGATTGGAAGAATATATCAAAGCTATGGAACTCGGAAAGCTTGATTCACTTATAGGAGCGAAAGTAGAAAATCTCATTTCAAGAACACCAGTGAACAACAAGCCGATCTCTGAGAAAACTATCGTCTATTTAGCATATGATGATACAAATATTTATAGTGTCTTTTTGTGTTTTGATTCTGAGCCAGAGAAAATATATTCAACTTTGACAAGCCGCGATGATTTTTCGGATGATGAAGATAGTGTTGCTCTGAATTTAATCACCTTTCCGAAATCACAACAAATGTTGGGTTTCCAGTCTAATGCAATAGGCTCGATGAAAGACGGCACTTACAATCTGAGTAGTGGGTGGGATCTTTCCTTTGATCCCATTTGGTATTCTACCGCTCAACGAACAAACAACGGTTACGTTGTGAAAATTAAAGTTCCACTTTCCACTCTTCGATTTCCACCAGGAGATATTCAAAACTGGAATTTTTTCGTTTATAGAGGAATTCCTAGAAATAACGAGGATGCTTATTTTCCCGCATATTCTTCTGATATAGCTAATCGTATTGTTCAATCTGGAACCCTCAAAAACATCGAGATACAAAGACAGCTTTTGAAAGTAGAAGCAACACCTTTTGTAACATCACGGGATAGTAAACGAAAGAATATCGTCGGTAATAACGATACCGGATGGCAATCTGATAGCGAAAGAAATATGGGGATTGATGCAAAATTTATATTTGACGACCGTATCGTCGCAGACCTGACGTTAAACCCTGATTTCTCTCAAGTCGAATCCGACGAACCTCAAGTTGTCGCAAACCAGCGTTTTGCAGTATTTGTCCCAGAAAAACGGCCATTTTTTCTTGAGAACTCGAGCTATTTTGAAACACCATTGAATTTATTATTCACGCGAAAAATAGTTGATCCTCAGGTGGGGCTGAGAGTCACCGGGCAGATCGGAGATTGGTCTGTTGCTGGGATGGTGATAGATGATGAGGGATCGCCTCTCGGTAACGATGAGCCTCTTCTTTACGTAACTAATATTCGAAAATCATTATCAGAGGATTCGTTTATCGGGTTGTTCTTTTCAGACTATTCAAACTCCGATCTTAGTACACAAAACGTATCACTACAAAGTCGAATTAGGCTGTCTGAACGTTGGTTACTTGAGTCGCAGCTTGCCCTTTTAGATGAAAGTTCTACGATTAATGCTAGTAACGGCGAAGCAGTATATTTGTCAATTGCCAGAGTAGGTGAAATCTGGAACTACAAGTTGGCGGGTAAGTACATCTCAGGAGAGTTCGATGCTCCTGTTGGCTTTATACCTAGAAATGATATCGTGGAAATTTCTCAGAACATAAGTTATCGTTCATTGCAAAATAATTCCCCAGTAGTTGCTTTTAAATATCTAGTATCTTCTAAATACGTTTGGAATACGGATAGCGATATATTGGATCAACAAAACTCACTAAAAATATCTGCTGAGTTTCCAAGACAAACGTTTATTTCGGCGACCGCAAACACAAAAATTGAACGACTTGGGCCATCTGATTACGCGACATTAACGAGTATGACTAAGTTCGATCAAAACTTTGTCAAGTTGGGTGTGGAAAGTGCACTATTAGAACAACTAAATATTTCTATTAATTACTCAATAGGAGATGCAATTAATTTTCAACCAGCGGCAGGTAAATCCCCTAAATTATCGGACTTTGAACAAATCATATTGTCCTTAAGTTATTCTTTCGGATCACAGTTGAAACTAAAGTTACAGTATATTGAAAATACATTAAATAAACCGAACGATAGCAAAATATTCTCAAGTAAACAGTCTCGGTTGAAAACATCTTATCAGTTTAATCAAAATTGGTCTTTGCGGTTTATTGTCGACTATCAAAAAATCGAGAGCGACCCATTTTTTTCATCTCTAAAGCCGCAAGATACTATAGTGAGTGACTTGTTATTAAAGTGGGAGTCTACGCCGGGTACGGCGATGTATTTTGGTTATGGATCAATTCGAGATGAATATCAGGACGTTCAACGTTTAGCACGATCAGAGAATAAAGAGCGTAGTGTTTTTTTTAAATTTTCAAAACGATTTACCTTCTAACAAGCAAGGCGGTCAATCTGGCCCTCTTGGTACAAAAAAGGTCGTGTAATTGCCAAAACGGCAAACGAATTTTCGCTTAGTTTTAATGAAGGGTATGGTAACAAAGGAAGGTCTTTCAATCCAGACGCTACTAAATGTAAAAAAATAGAGCCTGGTACATTTAAATGTGAAGGTAAAGTTGGTAATATGACTCTAAAATTTATCGGGAAATTCAAAAAGAACATAGCCAAGTAGTGTCGGCGACGCGTTACACGCGACACCTGCTCTCGGCGCTATGTTCTTAAAAACAAATGACAACTGAAGAAAAACAAGTTCGCGATTTCTACGACATCATTTGAAATCAACATGATGAAACCGTAATCCCTGACATCATTCACGAGTCATTTGTTTTTCAAGGTTCGCTAGGCATTGAAAAGCAAGGGCATGGTGGGTTCATTGAATACCTAGACATGATACATACAGCATTAGGGAACTACACATGTACAACAAAAGATATTGTTGTGGAGCAATCTAAAGTATTTGCCAAATTGAAGTTTTCAGGCACACATCAAAACTCCTTTCTTGGCTACAATGCCACAAACAAGTTAGTCACATGGGATGGTGCTGCCTTATTTCACTTTACTGATAATAAAATCTCTAGTCTTTGGGTTATAGGTGATTTAAAGTCGTTAGAGAAACAGTTAAATGAATAAAAACATAACAAATCATTGGTGCGGGAATTTCACTACGCTTCGTGAAACCCCCACAACTCAAACGCTATGCATGTAAAACATAAACCCAATTCAATCAGAGTGATTTGCTGAAGTGAGTATTTGAAGTTATGTCTGAAAAAATAGAAATTAGGCCAATTCAATCGCATGAGTTTCAACATCTTTCAATGATGGTTGGAGACCTCTTGAATGAAATAATGGAAAAAATTGGTAGCAAGGTGTTCAATTTCGATCCAAAAGACACTGAAGAACGTGCAAGAAGCTTGATAAAGGATGATAAATATTGGGTCTTTATCGCTGAAGACTGGAAATCCAAAGATATTATTGGCTTCGTATCGTTATATGAAAGTTACGCCTTGTATTCTGAAGGTTCATACGGAACTATGCCTGAATTATTTGTAAAAAACAATTGGAGGTCGAAGTCAGTAGGCGTAGAATTGCTAATCAAAGTTATTGAATTTGCCAAAGAGAAAGGATGGAATAGAATTGAAGTAACAACACCGCCATTACCTGAGTTTGATAGGACTTTAAGTTTTTACGAAAATAACGGTTTTGAAATTACCGGAGGAAGAAAATTAAAAGTAGATATAACTGCCTAACAAAAGTTCAACCTGACGTGCCTTATAGTGAGTGTCACTTAGTTTATTCTTTGGCTATATAAACGGATTGACCTTCTTTTATTGTTTCTAACACTCTAATATCACCTATATCTGCTTTATTTTATCCGATAAAATAACTAAATCAGCAAGCTTGCCCACTTCAATAGAACCTTTAATATCATCTTCAAAATGTTGAAATGCTCCCATATTGTAATGGTTTTAAGTGCCTCTAGAGGTGTTAAACAACCCATGGGGACGGGTCTTTCATCGTGCACGCAGAAAACTACACATCCTCTCAGGTTGAGTTTTTAAAATACATTCTCCTGTATTTATGATGCTAATTTGGTTACATGCCACGGAGGATTTAACCGATTCACACCAGCCCAATATAATTTAATTTTATTTCCTGATGGATCATGCAAAACGGCTTCACGCCAAAGGTAAGACTCATCCGTTGGTTCTTGATCAAATTTAATTTCCTTGGATTTTAGTTTTTCTACCAAATTATCTAGCTCTTGATGTTCAAAATAGATCACAGAAGGATTCGAGAAATATTCAGTATTTAATGACAATGAAAAAGTCGAATTACCGTCTGGACAAGCAAACCGGGCGTAGTGGGGGGAGTCTACTATTTGGGTGAAGCCCAGCTTTAAATAGAAACCTATCGCTTTTGGTAGATTAGAAACGGGTAAGGTAACTTGATTAAGATTCATTTTATTTTCCTTATTAAGAAGTGCTATTTCTTTGCTCTGGTAGATCACTTAAATATTCAACGAACTCAACTTCAAAACCTGCCGGGTCGACAAAATAGATATTTTTGCGAAAAGGTTCGTCGCTACCTTCGGTAGAAAACTCAAAACCAACTATCGACAGTCTTTCTACCATAGCGTCTAAATTTTCAATCACGTAGGCAAAATGTGCTAGGCCCGTTTGATAACCTTTTAGATCTCTGTTTTCACCTTCACCAAAATCATTCAAAGCAATATATTGAAAATCATCCCCAAAATGTAACCACTTGCGTGGTTTTCCATACCATTCTCCGGTTCCTTCGTCTCTTATTTTCCAGTGTGGAAAGGCAGACTGATAAAAGGTCATCATTTTAGGAATATCTTCTACGACTAAATTGATATGTTCTAGATAAATCATGTTGTGTTCCATTAAGTTTTAGGGTTGTAGGTAGCTTAATACCTCAACATAACTTGAGGTAAAGTCTTTTTTTGATTAAGCTAAAGAAAAGCCTAGCGGTCGAAACGGAGAAAAAACATGAGTGAACCTACTTGGAGTGTCGGACGAGTCGCAAAACGATGCGGTGTTAAAGTAAGTACCCTTCATTTTTATGAAGAGAAGGGACTCATTAAGAGCTGGCGTAACTCAGGTAATCAGAGACGATACAAGCCGGATGTTATGCGACGTATTGCCGTCATAAAGGCTGCTCAAAAAGTAGGGATTAGCTTGCAGTCAATAAAGTCAACTATAGCTACGCTACCTGAAAATAGAACACCATCTCTTAGCGATTGGGAAAAACTGGGCACCCTGTGGCGAGATGAGCTAAATGAAAAAATTGCCTATCTACAAAAATTACGTGATTCCATGACGAACTGCATAGGCTGTGGTTGCCTCTCGTTGAAGAAATGCCCTCTCTATAATCAAGACGATAAATTGGCTGATGAAGGTAGCGGGGCAGTTATTTTGGAAAGGTGACAGCTGAATAATCAATTCATAAATGGTAGGCTTGCAGATATCATATATTTGCAAGATTCGGAAATAGGAAAAGTGCAATGCGAATAGCTGTAAATAGTGTCGAGGAATATCTCAGTAATGTTCCGGAAGATCGGCAACCCTATTTTTCACAACTTCATGAAGTTATAGTAGAAAATTTGCCTAAGGGATTTGAAGTGGGAATGGGCTATGGAATGATTGCTTATTATGTTCCGCATAGTGTTTATCCTGATGGATATCATTGTGAACCTACTGATCCACTTCCTTTCGCGAGCATTGGCGTACAGAAAAACTTTATCGGTTTCTACCACATGGGGATCTATTCTAAACCTGAATTAAAAGACTGGTTTATGGAGGAGTACGGGAAACGTTGTAAATACAAATTAGATATGGGGAAAAGCTGTGTTCGATTGAAAAAACCAGAGTTTATTCCTCTCGAATTATTCGGTCAGCTAATGACAAAGATAACCGTTGAACAGTGGATTGAGTTATACGAAGGACAGATTAAAAAATAGGAAGCTAATTTTCTCGACTTGAAGGATATCGATCGGGCTCTAACTAACAAACAATTCGAAACCCATTGCCTAGTACATCGATTATGCTATTTACTGAGGCGAGTCGTCCCTCAAATAGGTTGCATAATCGAACTTTGTTTCCTATTGACAGGTTATTTAGTCACTAACCACACAGCATGAACGATACCCGGGATGTAGAAAAATAGGCAAAGTATGACGTTGATGAGCAGATCTTTGCCTACACCATTTTTAAGAAACACAGCAATAGGTGGTAAAAAAATGGCCAAGATAATTAAGACTGTTTTATTCATATTATTATTCTCCAGTTTAGAAATATTGTTTGTGCTCTAAGTTCCCCATCCTCCACCGTACCGATCTTTTCCAATTATATCAACAGCGCTACGCCGACGCGTACGATTTTGATGGATAAAAAGGTATCGTTATGATATCATATAGATATTCAAATGAATTACTCGCGGTGAGGAGAGAAAACTATGTTTACAGAAAAAGAGATAAAAGCCCCAAACGGAATTACTACTATTATTGTGTTATTAGCGGTACAAATCACGTCGATAGCATTGATTTTTACCATAGGTAGAGCCGGTGGTTTAATTGCTGTTTTGACTATTTTACTAACCATAATTATATTTATCGGTTGGTTTGGATTTTTCATGGTTGACCCTAACGAAGCCAGAGTTCTTCAATTATTTGGTAAGTATGTTGGTACAGTAAAGGAAGAAGGATTGCGCTGGGCGAATCCCTTTTATTCGAAACTGCCTGTGTCCTTGAGGGTGCGTAATTTTGAAAGTGGCAAGCTGAAGGTTAATGATAATAATGGTAATCCAATAGAGATTGCGGCGGTTGTAGTCTGGGAAGTGGTCGATACTGCCGAAGCTATCTTTGAAGTGGATAATCTCAAGGGTTTTGTTTCGGTGCAAAGCGAAGCCGCAGTGAGGAATTTGGCGACTCGATATGCGTATGATAATCACGAATCTGAGGTTTCGCTACGCAGTCATCCGAAAGAGATTTCCGAAGAACTCCGAAAAGAGGTACAAGCACGGCTTGAAAAGGCGGGCGTGCGAGTCATTGAATCCCGAATTAGTCATTTAGCGTATGCTCCGGAGATAGCTAGCGCAATGTTAAGACGCCAGCAAGCTATGGCTATTATCGCAGCTAGAAAAGCCATTGTGGAGGGCGCCGTGGGTATGGTTGGGATGGCCTTAAAACAGCTAGCAGAAGGCGATATTGTCGAGCTAGACAACGAACGGAAAGCGGCTATGGTGAGTAACTTATTGGTTGTTTTGTGTAGTGACGAAGCAGCTTCTCCGGTGGTTAATGCGGGGAGTTTGTATTAGGCATTGAGTTATTGATTTCTTCTCTCTTAAACGGATTGTTTCTTAAATACATTTTAATCAATATGATAGAAATGTTGGTAGGAGCTGCGTCTCGCTGCGATGCAATATTTGGGTGTGATTAGAGAGTTTTGGTCATGTAAATCGTCCTAATTTAGCATTTTTCGCGGCGAGACGCGCGCTCCTACCCTTAATAAGGGTCAGTCAAAGGGGAAGAGAACCAAATCAAAGGATCTCATCGCTAAAGGTGATTGTTCAATGAACAGTTTTAGATTATTCGGAGTT
>Ga0256847_1000681_pt1 | contig 20310 bp, 19 predicted proteins | sample TeddybearmetaG_FD_189099 | JGI IMG/M metagenome (GOLD analysis project Ga0256847, IMG submission 189099) | Hydrothermal vent microbial communities from East Pacific Rise, Pacific Ocean - Teddybear | ecosystem: Environmental > Aquatic > Marine > Hydrothermal vents | place: Pacific Ocean: East... | reverse complement strand
ATTATCGCCGCTTAAAATACTTACTGATTTGCCATCTTGTTTTAATGATTCTACTAATTCTTTAGCACCAGCACGTATTGTATCTTCAAATGTAAAAGCAGTATAAATTTTATCCTTATCTGCCAATAATACTAATGTATTAGTGCTTTCTTTGTTATAACTAATTCCAGTTTTTTCATTAATAAACGCCGCTGTACCTAAAAAATAAGTTTTACTATCAATATCTCCCTGTATTCCAGCACCGGGATAATTACAAGCATTATTAGCATTAAGATTAGACTCTGGTGCAGCCGCTATTATAGCTTTTGCGATTGGATGTTCAGAATTCTGTTCTAATGCAGCCGCATATTTCAAATATTCAGTATCACCGCTTAATAAACGTAAACGCCCTTCTGTTAAAGTGCCAGTTTTATCAAAAACAAAATGTGTTGCTTGCGCCAGAGTTTCTAAAGCATATGCCCTAGTTGTCAATAAACCGATTTTAGTTAAACTGCTAGTCGCAGCAGTTATCGCAGTAGGCGTAGCCAATGATAAAGCACATGGGCAAGTAACTACTAATACCGAAAGCGTAATTGCTAACTCTGAATAATAAATAGTCACCAACAATGCTAAAATTAGCACCCCTAAAACAAACCATGAAGCAACTTGATCAGCCAATTTAGTGATAGCAGGTTTTTCTGTTTGAGCGCGTTCTAATAAACGTAAAATATGTGATAATACTGTTTCTGTGCCGACTTTATGCACTTGTACTTTTAATGGATTATCAATATTAACACTGCCAGCAATGATCTCTTCCCCAGTAGTTTTAACTAAAGGATAACTTTCTCCAGTAAGCAAAGATTCATTAATACTAGATTTACCCTCTACAATAATACCATCAGCCGGCACATTTTCACCCGGGCGAATTAGCACTATATCACCAATTTCCAAATCAGCAACCAATACAGATTCTTCCTGCTTTTCACGTAAACGAGTCGCCATAGTAGGCACCAAATGCACCAAACTTTCAGCGGCACTAGCACTACGTTGTCGAGCAATAAACTCAAAATAGCGAGCCGTCAGCAACAAAAACACAAACATAGCAATAGAATCAAAATAAACTTCTCCATCACTAGTTAAAACCGCATAAACACTACCAAGAAACGCCAAACTAATAGCCAAAACAATAGGAACATCCATTCCAACTTGCTTATGACTAACATCGCGCCAAGCATTTTTATAAAAGGGTTGAGCCACATAGGCAATAAGAGGGATAGTTAATATTAGATTGATCCAAGAAAACAAACTTTTAAATTCAGCTTCAACGTCATCAAAATATAAAGCTATGGAAAACATCATAATTTGTGCAACTAAAACACCAGCAAAACCAATGCGAAATAACTGTTGCTTACGTTCACGTTCTAAAATTTGTTGTTGCTGAGCAGGATCATAGGGATGAGCTATATAGCCGATAGCACTAATAGCTTGTAGAATTTCACTTAACTGAATACGCGAATTATCCCATCGCACTTGGGCGCGATGAGTAGAATAATTGACTTGTACATCAATAACACCATCTAAACTAAGTAAATGACGCTCATTCAACCAAACACAAGCAGCACAAGTAATACCCTCTAAAATCAAAGCCGCTTCACGTACATGTTCCCCTTCATAACGTACAAAACGTTTTTGAATTTTAGGATTATCATAAACCAGAACATCAGGAATCAAATCTTGCCCAGTAGGAGCATTACTAGTACGATGCTTATAAAAATCTTGTAACCCAGAATTGATAATAGCTTCTGCCACAGCCTGACAACCATGACAACACATAGCTTGATCCTCACCATTTATATGAACATATACATTTAAACCATGAGGAACATCTAAGCCGCAATGATAGCAGGTATTATTTGACATACTATGCTAAAGAAATACTCTTTTGAAGTTTTTTCATAGCATTATTTTCAATCTGACGGATACGTTCTGCTGATACCTTATAATGTACAGCTAATTGTTGTAAAGTGGATTTTTCTTCACTTAACCAACGTTGTTTTAAAATATCTTGGCTGCGAAGATCTAATTTTCCAATAGCAGCATATAATCGCCCATGCCCAAATGCTACCCAATCATCTACTTCAGCAATATCCGCTGGATTATAACGATTATCTTCTAAATAACCAGCAGGGCAAATTATTTCTGATTCTTCATCAGTATCACTAGGGGCATCAAAAGCTAAATCATGAGTGCTAAGACGTGTTTCCATTTCACGTACATCTTTAGCACTAACACCTAAATCTTCTGCAACACGTTGAATTTCAGCGTAATTAAACCATCCAATACGTTTTTTTGCACTACGTAAATTGAAAAACAATTTACGTTGTGATTTAGTTGTAGCAACCTTTACAATACGCCAATTGCGTAATATATATTCATGAATTTCTGCTCGTATCCAATGTACAGCAAAAGATACTAAACGTACACCAACATTAGGATCAAAACGTTTCACCGCTTTCATCAAACCAATGTTGCCTTCTTGAATTAAATCTGATTGGGGTAATCCATATCCACGATAACTATGAGCGATATGCATTACAAATCGTAAATGTGACATTACAAGCACACGCGCAGATTCAAGATCATTATCATTACGCAAGCATTTACCTAATTCACGTTCCTCTTCAACGGTTAACATAGGAATAGCTTTTATAGATTGCGCATAAGCTTCGATATTAGTACCCGGCACTGCAAGCTTCATATTTAATGTGAGTGCGGACATAAGTCTCCTTTATTTTAATATATTATTAAATATTAATATGTATTTAATACACATTATATCACTATAAACTTAAATTTGTCAAGCTATACCTGACAAGTTTAATCAAGATTAAATTGAATGTAACTGCTAAAACAACAAAATTTGTATATAATATACGGCACAAAATTTGATTGATTTTGTATTTTTTTTAAAAAGTTTAGGTTTTTAAATAATGTCTGAGCGTGTAGATAACTTAACCAAATGGTTAGCATCTGAATTGAAGATTGATAATCCTCAAGTTATAGCTATAACTAACGATGCTAGTTTTCGTCGTTATTTTCGTATCACTATAGATGGTGTGCCGCATATCGTAATGGATGCACCGCCTTCTAAAGAAAATTGTCGCCCCTTTATTAATATTGCCGAACGTTTAAAAACCATTGGCTTAAATGTTCCTCATATTATTGCGAGTGATCTTGATCAAGGATTTTTATTATTAACTGATTTAGGTTCAGAATTATATTTACCAGCTTTAAATGAACAGCGAGTTGATCAATTATATGGAGATGCTTTAGAAACTTTAGCTCATATGCAAATCCATGCTAATAGTGATGATTTACCCTTATATGATCGTCAATTATTACATAAGGAAATGAATTTATTCATAGATTGGTTGTTGAATAAACATTTAAACCTAGTTTTATCAGATACAGAACATAAAGAGTTAGAAAATTGTTTTGATTTATTAAGTGGTTGCGCTCTATCCCAAGCTCAAGTTTTTGTTCATCGTGATTATCATTCACGTAACTTAATGATTTGCAATTCAAAAAGTCCGGGTATTTTAGACTTTCAAGACGCTGTAAAAGGTCCTATTACTTATGATGTAGTGTCTTTATTAAAAGATTGTTATATCACATGGTCTAATGATCAAATCACAGCTTGGGCAATTCAACATTATACACGATTACAACAAAATGGGCTATTAAATGATATTGATGAAAAAGAATTTTTACGTTGGTTTAATTGGATGGGTATCCAGCGACACTTAAAAGCCAGCGGTATTTTTGCTCGCCTTTATCATCGTGATGGAAAATCTGGTTATTTAAAAGATATTCCCAGAACTGTTAATTATATTGTTAATATCAGTGCTGAATATCCAGAACTTGCCGCTTTACATAAATTAACTAAAGCGATAACAATGAAATTATAACATAGGAGGATTTAAATGCGAGCAATGATACTTGCGGCGGGGCGTGGTGAACGTATGCGCCCATTGACGGATACTTGCCCTAAACCTTTATTAAAAGTAGGTGAAAAGTGTCTAATTGAATATCATATTCAAAATTTAGTAGCCGCAGGTTTTACTGATATTGTGATAAATCATGCTTATTTAGGTGAACAAATTGAGCGTACTTTAGGATCTGGTGAACAATATGGTGCGCAATTATATTATTCTCCTGAAGGTACTGCATTAGAAACTGGTGGTGGCATTTTTAATGCTTTACCATTATTAGGAAATTCTCCTTTTTTAGTGGTAAATGGCGATGTTTGGTGTGATTATCCTTTTAATAATCAACCTAGCTCATTAACTGGATTAGCTCATTTAATTTTGATTAATAATCCTGAACATAATTTAAAAGGTGATTTTCACCTTGAAGGTGATAAGGTTTATTCTGAAGGTACACCATGCTTAACCTTTAGTGGAATAGGTGTTTATCATCCAGATTTATTTATTAATTGTACAGCCGGGCGTTTTTCTTTGGTGCCTTTATTAATTAAAGCTATGGCAATGGGCAAAGTCACTGGAGAACATTATCAAGGTGAATGGTTGGATATTGGTACTCCACAACGTTTAGAAGAGTTAAACCAAAGATTATTACCATGAAAACTATCGTAGTAATTCCTGCACGTCTAGCTTCTACGCGCTTACCCAATAAGGTTTTACTTGATATTGCTGGGCAATCTATGTTATGGCATGTTTACAATCGTTGCTTACAAGCCTCAAAAGTTGATGAAGTACATATTGCCACTGATTCTGAACAAGTAATGCAACTAGTAGAAACTTGGGGTGGTAATGTCTGGATGACTGATAGCAATTGTGTGTCAGGAACTGAACGTATTGTAAGTATATTAGACAAATTAGCGGCAGATATTATCATTAATGTACAAGCTGATCAGCCGCTAATTGAGCCAACATTAATTAATCAATTAGTTGAAGTATTTGAAAATACTAGCCCATTACCTGATATTGTAACGCCTATTTGTTTGATTAATGACAATCACAAATTATTTGATCCAAATTTAGTTAAAGTTACTCGCCGACATGATGGTTATGCTTTGTACTTCTCCCGTAGCCCAATTCCTTATGTGCGTGATCTTGAACCAGATGATTGGTTAAATCATGGTAAGTTTTGGGGACATGTTGGTATTTATGCTTATAAAAGACAAGTTCTTGAAAATTATCATTTACTTCCGGATAGTGATTTAGAAACTACAGAAAAACTAGAACAATTACGGTTTCTACAAGCTGGCAAAAGTATTTTAACGATTACCACTAATAATCCGCCTTTATCTGTAGATACAGATTCTGATTTATCAATTGTACGTAAATTAATATGTTAATTCCTGTAATTCTTTCTGGCGGCGTAGGTAGCCGCTTATGGCCCTTATCGCGTGAACATTATCCTAAGCAATTATTAGCTTTAGTTAATGAACAAACTTTATTGCAAAATACCATAACGCGCTTGCAAGATTTACCAAATCAAGCTGATCCTCTGATCATTTGTAATGAAACTCATAGATTTTTAGTCGCTGAACAATTACGTAATATTGATGTTCATCCAGAACATATTGTTTTAGAACCCATTGGACGTAATACCGCACCAGCGGCTGCAATTGCCGCTTTAATGGCTCCAGAAGAAGCCTTATTATTAGTATTACCCGCTGATCATTTTATACTTGATACAGCTAAATTTTGTGAAGCGATAACAGCGGGAATAAGTTTGGCTGAACAAAATAATTTAGTAACATTTGGCATAGTTCCTAATAGTCCAGAAACTGGCTATGGTTATATTAAAGCACAAGGAGTATCAGTTGAACGCTTTGTTGAAAAGCCTGATTTAGAAACTGCCATACAATATGTTGATTCTAAAGAATATTATTGGAATAGCGGCATGTTTCTATTTAAAGCATCACAATATATCAGTGAATTAGAAAAATTTGCACCTGAGATTTTAGCAGCTTGTCGCGAAAGTATAGCTAATGCAAAACAAGATCAAGATTTTTTACGTTTAGATCAAACAACATTTGAAAAGTCGCCTAGTATATCCATAGATTACGCGGTAATGGAACAAACTCAACAAGCGGCTGTAACTCCCTTAGATGCAGGCTGGAATGATGTTGGAGCATGGTCATCCTTATGGCAAGTAAGTGAACAAGATGACGATAATAATGTAATATTAGGCGATGTATTAACAGAAAATGCACAAAATTGCTATTTACGTGCAGAAAATCGTCTGCTTGCCGCTATAGGTGTAAAAGATTTAACAATAGTAGAAACTGCTGATGCAGTCTTAGTTGCTCATAAAGATCATGTTCAAGATGTCAAAAAAATAGTAAATCGTCTAAAAGAACAAAATCGCTCAGAAGTAGAATTACATCGTCAAGTCTATCGCCCATGGGGAAGTTATGAATGTATTGACTCTGAACAACGCTTTCAGGTTAAACGTATAACAGTCAATCCCGGCGCGAGTCTGTCATTACAAAAACACTACCACCGATCAGAACATTGGATAGTAGTGAAAGGCACAGCCCGAATAACTAAAGATGATGAAAACTTTATTCTAAGCGAAAATCAATCAACCTATATACCTTTAGGCATAAAACATCGCCTAGAAAATCCGGGTAAAATACCTTTAGAACTGATTGAAGTACAATCAGGTAGTTATTTAGGTGAAGATGATATTACACGTTATCATGATACTTATGGGCGGGTAGAATAATAGCAAACCTGACAGGTTTTTAAAACCTGTCAGGTTTATTTAAGGTTCCATACGATAATTAGGTGCTTCTTTAGTAATTGACACATCATGAACATGACTTTCACGCATTCCAGCAGAACTTACACGTACAAATTGTGGTTTACTACGCATATCTTCTAAAGTATGACAACCAGTATAACCCATACTAGAACGTACCCCGCCTAATAATTGATGAATTACATCGATTAAATTACCTCTATGAGGTACACGACCCTCTATACCTTCAGGTACAAATTTAGCCTCTGTTTCAACATGATCCTGAAAATACCTATCCTTAGAACCTTCAGATTGCGACATTGCACCTAAAGAACCCATTCCACGATATGACTTATATGCACGCCCTTGATATAATTCCACTTCACCGGGAGCCTCCTCGGTACCTGCAAATAAACCACCTAACATCACCGAATGCGCCCCAGCCACAATAGCCTTTGCAATATCACCAGAATAACGAATACCACCATCAGCTATAACCGGTATCCCTGATTTTTTTAAAGCTTGCACAACATTACCAATAGCAGTAATTTGTGGAACACCAACTCCAGCCACAATACGTGTAGTACAAATAGAACCCGGTCCAATACCCACTTTCACAGCATCAGCACCTGCATCACGTAAAGCTATAGCTGCCTCAGCAGTAGCAATATTTCCTCCAATTACTTGAACATCAGGATAATTATCCTTCACCCAACGTATTTGATCCAATACACTTTGTGAATGCCCATGTGCTGTATCAACAACAATAACATCCACACCAACTTCAACTAAAGCCGTAACTCTAGCCTTACTATCAGCCCCTGTACTTACTGCTGCTCCAACTCTTAAACGCTCTTGCTCATCTTTGCAAGCATTAGGTTTTTCAGTAGCTTTTTGAATATCTTTTACCGTAATCATACCCCGCAATTGAAAATCATCATTAACTATAAGTACTTTTTCAATACGGTGTTTATGTAGTAAATGTGCAACTTCATCACTACTTGTTCCTTCTTGTACTGTCACTAAATTTTCTTTTGGGGTCATAACACTTGTTACTGGACTATCATAATGCGTCTCAAAGCGCAAATCACGATTAGTAACAATACCTACAAGAGTATCCTTTTCTACCACAGGTACACCAGAAATATTATGAGCGCGAGTTAAAGCTAAAACATCTTTAATTGTGGTATCAGGCGTGACAGTAAATGGATCCTTAATAACACCACTCTCAAATTTTTTCACCAAATGTACTTGACGTGCTTGTTCTTCAATGGTCATATTCTTATGAATAATACCAATACCGCCCTCTTGTGCTATGCAAATTGCAAGGCGTGCTTCAGTGACAGTATCCATTGCTGCTGATATTAAAGGTATATTTAATTTAATATCTCGGGTTAATTGTGTTTGAAGTTCTACTTGCCTTGGTAAAACATTAGAATAAGCAGGTAAAAGCAAAACATCATCAAAGGTGAGGGCTTCTTGAACAAGACGCATAATAAATCCCGTAATTATAACTAGTAATAACTAAAAAATAATTTATAATAATATTATATAGAAAGAAAGATATATATATAATATAATATAATATATATATCTTTCAATAACTTAATTAATTGGAGCTAAAAGGTGAAAATGAAATCTATTTTAAATAAAATATGGCTGATTATAGTCGCAAATATATTAATGGGGTGTAGCAGTCAATTGCGATATGGCGGTGCTGTAGCTCAAGAAGTGCCTGCACCATATACCAAACAAAACAAAGTGATTCCATATTTAGAAGATCACTATTTAGTTTCGCAACATGAAGAAGCAATTTATAAAATCTTGGTTGCTGAAATTGCCAGACTTCGTGGTAATAATCTTTTGGCGGCTCAATATTTTCTTGATGTTGCCCAGAAAACTAAAAATGCTAAATTAGCAGAAACTGCTACAGAAATCGCGTTCCTTGCAAAACAAGATGATCTAGCAATGAATGCAGCTAGTCTCTGGGTAAATCTTACTCCAAATAATCCTAATGTTCATCAAATTTTAGGTAAATTGTTTTTAAATCAAAAACGTACTGATGAAGCTTTAAAACATTTAGATATTATACTGAATATTTTAAAGGATAACCCTGAAAAATTAAATACCATCTTAGAAGGTATGTTAGAACAACAAAAACAAGGAAGAGCCTTAAAATTTTTACAGAAATTAGTCAAAAATAAACCTAATCATCCTACTGTTTTATTTCTTTATGCTCGTGTATTGATTAATGCTAATAAATTAACACAAGCTTTAGAAATATTAAATAAACTTTTAAAAATGGTACCTGATCATGAACAAGCTGTACCATTATATGCCTATATATTAGAAAAACAACATAAAATTACACCAGCCATAAATTGGCTAAGAAAAACCTTAGATAAATTCCCTGATAAACAAGAATGGCGTTTAATGTTTGCGCGTATGCTTGCTGATAATGGAGCTTACCAAGAATCCATTAAAGAATTTAAAAGATTATTATTAATATATCCTAATCAAGCAGATATTTTATACGCATTAGGAATTTTATCTTTACAAACCAATAATAATAGTGCTGCTAAACTATATTTTACTCAATTAATTAATAGAGTTGAACGTGCAGATAGTGCGAACTACTATTTGGGTCAAATTGCTCAAGAAGAAAAAGATTTTAAGAATGCAATAAAGTGGTATAAACAAATTCAAGGTGGACCAAATTATATTAATGCTCAAGCAAAAATAGCTTTAATCCTAAAAAAATTAGGTAAATTAGAAGAAGCAATTAATCATCTACAAATAGTAGCACAAAATAATCCAAAAAATGCAATTCGTTTAATACAATTAGAAGCAGAATTTCTATTTGACGCCAAACTATATGTTAGAGCAATGGATACTTATAATAAAGCTATTCAATTAGATCCAGATAATACCGAAATATTATATTTGCGAGCATTGTTATATGAAAAAATGGGAAATTTAACCAAATTAGAAGCAGAGTTACGACGTATATTAGTCATCGATCCTGAAAATGTCACAGCAATAAACGCATTAGGTTATAGTTTAGCTGAAAATAGTCAACGTTATGCAGAAGCATATAAATTAATTCAAAAAGCCTTTTCATTAAAACCTAATGATTATTATATATTAGACAGTATGGGATGGGTTTTATATAAAATGGGTAGATATGTTGAAGCAATTGCTTATTTACGTAAAGCTTACACTAAGCAAGCTGATGCAGAAATTGCAGCACATTTAGGCGAAGCTTTATGGCAAAATGGTGAACAAAAAGAGGCTAAAATTATATGGGAAAATGCTTTAAAAAATTTTCCCACAGATAAACAATTACAAAAGGTAATGCGTCGTTTTCTTTCTAATTAAACCTTATTTATATGTCAAAAAATGAATTTCTTGCTTTAGGCTTAGCAGTCATAGAGACTGAAGCTAAAGCAATTGCTGCACTGACTCATAAAATTAATGAGACATTTATACATGCTTGTGAATGTATGTTGAAATGTGAAGGACGTATTGTCGTTATTGGTATGGGTAAATCTGGACATATTGCTAATAAAATAGCGGCAACTTTAGCTAGTACTGGAACTCCAGCTTTTTTTGTACATCCCGGTGAGGCTAGTCATGGCGATTTAGGAATGATTACTGCTAAAGATGTCGTGTTAGCCTTATCAAATTCTGGTGAAACAGATGAAATTTTAACAATTTTACCATTAATAAAACGCTTGAGTATGCCTTTGATTAGTATCACAGGTAATCCATCTTCAAATTTAGCAACAATGGCTACTATAAATCTTGATGTCAGTGTAGAAAAAGAAGCTTGTCCTTTAGGATTAGCACCTACTGCTAGTACTACTGCATCTTTAGTTATGGGTGATGCTCTAGCGATTGCCTTATTACAAGCAAGGGGATTTAGTGCTGAAGACTTTGCTCGTTCTCATCCAGCTGGAAGTTTGGGTCGTCGTCTTTTATTGTTGACTCGTGATATTATGCACACTCATGATAAAATACCTATGATAACTACTAGCAATAGTTTAAGCGATGCATTAATAGAAATGACAAGTAAAAGCTTAGGCTTAACTGCAATTGTTGATAATAATAAACATATAGTAGGTATATTTACAGACGGTGATTTACGTCGAACACTTGAAAATAAACATGATATTCATACTACCAACATTAGTTCTGTAATGACTAAAAACTGTAAAACAATATCAGCAGATTGTTTAGCTGTTGAGGCACTGAATATAATGGAAAATACAAAAATTACAGCCCTACTAGTAGTAGATGATCAACAATCTTTAATTGGTGTATTGCATATGCACGATATTTTACGAGCAGGTGTAGTTTAAATTGTGGAAACTATATGTAAAAAAGCGGCTAAGATTCGCTTAGTAATATTTGATGTTGATGGTGTATTAACTGATGGTAGTCTTTTTTTTGATGCAGAAGGACAAGAATATAAAGCATTTTATGCCCGTGATGGCTTAGGTATGAAAATGTTACAATCAACAGGTGTGATTATTGCTATAATAACTGCAAGAAGTTCGCCTGTTGTTAAACACCGCATGGATAACTTAGGAATAGAACATGTTTATCAAGGACAATTGGATAAATTAGCAGCGTTTAAGCAATTAGTTGCAAAATTAAAACTAGAACCGCAACAAGTTGCTTATGTTGGCGATGATGTAATTGACATACCTGTAATGTTACAAGTAGAATTAGCCATTGCAGTTGGTGATGCACATCCTTTAACTATAAAACATTCACATTGGCAAACACAAGCTATAGGTGGACGTGGTGCGGCACGAGAAGTATGTGAATTAATCATGCAGGCGCAAGGAACATTTGAGTCTGAATTAAGTAAATTTAGTATTAGCAATGATAAATAATTGGGCTGGCTGGTTAGTTTTAATAGTTTTCGCGATGGCTAGTACTTGGTTAATGTATAGTTTAGAACAGGACTTTTCTGTAAATCCAACTATTAATCCTAATCTATCAGATTACACATTAAAAAATTTTACTAGCGTCCAATTAAATGAGCAAGGTAAGTTGAAAAATAAACTACTTGCAGAAACAATGACACATTATCCAACTATAAATACTAAGTTGACAAAACCCTATTTGATCTTTTATAAAGAAGATAAACCTACATGGACTGTACGTTCACAACGAGGTGAAATTTCACCTAATAATAATGATGTCTGGTTATTAGGTAATGCTAATTTGCATAAACTACATCCTAATCCAAAAAAACAGCTCAAAATTATATCTAAAGATTTATGGGTTATCTTAAATAAAGAATATGCTGAAACCGCAAAAGCTTCTACAATTATAAGTAATACTACTACAACACATAGTGTTGGAATGCAGGTATTTATGCCTATAGAAAAAATTAACTTATTGTCAAAAGTACGGGGTCATTATGTTACACCATAGATTACTATTCATTCCTTTATCTTTTCTATTCTCAGTGAACTCATTAGCACTTTCAACTGATCGTGATCAACCCATTCAAATTGAAGCAGACAAAGCTACAATTGATAATATCAAAGGTATTGCGAATTATGTAGGTGATGTTATTGTCATTCAAGGATCTATTCGTATTACATCTGATACAATGAATATTAAATATTCTAAAACACGAAACATTGAGACTATAGTCACAACAGGCAATCCATCTCGTTTTCAACAGCGTCTTGATAATGGCGAAATTATAAAAGCCAAAGCATTGGAAATGGAATATAATGCCATTCAGAATATTATATACTTGAGAAAACAAGCAGAATTAAGAAAAACTATAAATGGCATAGATAATTATATTTCTAATGCACCAAGAATTACTTATGACAGTCAACGTGGAATTATTAGAGCTGATAAAGGTAAAGGTAAAAAAGGCAGAATTACAATGACCTTTACTCCTGAACAAAAATCTAAATAATGAGTATATTATCGGCACAACATTTGGCAAAACAATATAAATCTCGTCTTGTAGTTAAAGACGTGAGTTTAAAAGTCAATAGTGGTGAAGTAGTGGGATTATTGGGACCAAATGGAGCTGGTAAAACCACGAGTTTTTATATGATTGTTGGTTTAGTTATAGCTGATGGTGGTACTATTTTTTTAGATCAACAAGATATTAGTCGTCAACCGATGCATAAAAGAGCGCAAATGGGTCTAGGTTATTTACCACAAGAACCATCAGTGTTTCGTAAACTGACAGTTGCCGATAATATTATGGCAATACTTGAAGTGCAAAAACATTTAACCAAAAAACAAGCTCTGGAACGCTTAGATATATTATTAAATGAATTAAATATTGGACATTTAAAAAAAATTTTAGGCATGAGTCTATCAGGTGGTGAAAGACGACGAGTGGAAATAGCACGCGCTTTAGCTTCTGAACCACGTTTTATGTTGTTAGATGAACCTTTTGCTGGAGTGGATCCAATTTCAGTATTAGATATTCAACGAATTATAAAGCACTTATCGAAATTAGATATTGGTATTTTAATTACCGATCATAATGTTCGTGAAACCTTGGATATATGTGATCGCGCCTATATTGTTAATGAAGGCACATTAATTGCTGATGGTACACCAGAAAATATCCTTAATAATGAGCAGGTGAGAAAAGTTTATTTGGGAGAAGAATTTAAATTGTAACGGTAGGTTTACTGTAGAATAATAATTATTATGAAACAAAGTCTTCAAATACGTCTTGGTCAGCAAATTACTATGACTCCTCAATTGCAACAGGCGATTCGTCTATTGCAATTATCTAATTTAGAATTACAAATGGAAATTCAACAAGTATTAGACTCTAATATTATGTTGGAAACTGCTGAAGATTATGAGACTGAACAAGAAGATAAAAAGGACGAAGAAGATATAGATTATTCTGAAGAACAGGAAGCTACCGATATTCCCAATGAATTAAGTACGGATATTGAATGGGATGATATCTATGATGGTGCAATCCCATCATATGATATACCAAGTAATAATAATAATAATGCTAATGATAAAGATTTTTTAGTTAATCAAGAAAGTGCTACACCAACTTTATATGATCATCTATCTTGGCAATTAGATTTAACTCCTTTTAGTGATTTAGATCGCGCAATCGCCACAGCTATTATTGATGCAATAGATGGCGATGGTTTTTTATGTTCTTCTTTAGAAGATATAAAAGAATGTTTAGGAGAGACAGATGAAGATGAAGATGAAGTTGAGATTGATGAAATAGAAGCCGTACTTCATCGAGTGCAGCAATTTGATCCTATTGGAATCGGCGCAAGAGACATACAAGAATCCTTATTATTACAATTAAAAACATTAGATATTGATACACCTTGGTTGAAAGAAGCTAAACTGCTAGTAACAGACCATTTGGCATTATTAGGGGCACATGATTATGCACAATTAACTAAACGTATGAAGCTAAATCGTGAAAATTTACGAGAAGTTGTGGAACTAATACAATCTTTAAAACCTCGCCCCGGTTCTGAAATTGAAAGTCCTAAAACCACTTATATAATACCTGATGTATTCGTAAAAAAAGTAAAAGGTCAATGGAAAGTAGAATTAAATTCTGATCTAGCACCAAAAATTCGTGTCAATTCATATTATGCGAGTCTAGTTTCAAAAACAAATAAAAGTGCTGATAATAATAATCTAAAAAGTCATTTACAAGAAGCGCGTTGGTTTATTAAAAGTTTAAACAGTCGTCATGAAACCTTATTAAAAGTAGCAAAATGTATTGTAAAACGTCAAGTAGGTTTTCTTGAATATGGTGATGAAGCCATGAAACCGCTGGTATTACATGATATTGCTAGTGAATTAGGTATGCATGAATCTACCATTTCTAGGGTGACAACCCAAAAATATCTTCATACCCATCGCGGAATTTTTGAATTAAAATACTTCTTTTCTAGTCATGTTAATACATCTAATGGTGGAGAATGTTCATCTACAGCTATTCGTGCTATGATAAAAAAACTAATTGCCGTAGAAGTACCGACTAAACCTCTGAGCGATAGCAAAATTGCAGGTGTATTAGCAGACAGAGGTATTAGAGTAGCAAGAAGAACTGTTGCTAAATATCGTGAAGCAATGGTTATTCCCCCTTCTAACGAACGAAAACGTTTGGCATAGATTTCACTAAAAAAAAGGAGCAATGAAATGCAACTTAATCTGAGTGGTCATCATATTGATATTACGACCGCATTACGTGATTATGTTTCTACTAAGATGGAACGTTTAGAACGTCACTTTGATAATGTAACTAATATGCATGTTATTCTGAGTGTAGAAAAACTACGTCAAAAAGCAGAAGCGACTTTACATGTTAGTGGTGCAAATTTATTTGCAAATGCAGAACATGAAAATATGTACGCTGCAATTGATGCCTTGGCAGATAAATTGGATAGACAAATCAAAAAACATAAGGAAAAAACTAAAGACCATAATCAAGCTAGTGGCGGAATTAAAGCTCAAATGATTGATTAATAATCTTATAATGGCGAATTAATAATTCGCCATTTATTAAAAATATGCTTGAAACATTTAATAATCGTAATTCAGAACGCGATTATACAATTCATATTCGTATTCCAGAATTCACCTGTTTATGTCCAAAAACAGGGCAACCTGATTTTGCAACTCTATTTGTAGATTATGTACCAGATAAATTATGTATAGAGTTAAAAGCCCTAAAAAATTATATTTGGTCATTTCGTAATCAAGGTACATTTCATGAAGCTGTTACCAATCAAATTCTTAATGAATTAGTAGCAGCTTGTACGCCACGCTTTATGCGTTTACGCGCTGAGTTTAATGTTCGAGGTGGTATTTATACTACAGTGGTAGTCGAACATATAGCAGCAGGTTGGATAGCTCCTACGCCGGTTCAGTTGCCTTAATAACCTCAAATATAGCTTCTGTAAGTTGAAATAGTTGTTGTGGAGTAATAATATATGGTGGCATTATATAGATTAAATTTCTAAATGGGCGTATCCAAACTCCTTTATCAACAAATGCTTGTTGCATTGTTGGTAAATCTATAACATCTTTTAATTCTACAATACCAACAGCTCCTAAAACACGTACATCTGCAACTTGAGGTAAGGCAGCACAAACTGATAATGAATCAACTAATTGTTTTTCAATTTTAGATATAGTTTGTTGCCACGGACTTTCTAATAGTAAATTTATACTAGCGGCTGCTACTGAACATGCGAGTGGGTTTGCCATAAAAGTTGGACCGTGCATAAATACCCCCGGTGGATGTGAACAAATAACTTCACTCACCTGTTTGCTTGTTAAAGTGGCTGCTAAACTCATGTAACCACCAGTTAATGCTTTGCCAACACATAAAATATCAGGGCTAATATCAGCGCGTTCACAAGCGAATAAGGTACCGGTTCTGCCAAATCCAGTTGCAATTTCATCTAAAATTAATAATACATTATATTTATCGCAAAGACTACGTACACTACGTAAAAAATCTGAGCTATAAATGCGCATTCCTCCAGCACCTTGTAATAAAGGTTCTAAAATAACTGCGGCTATTTCATTGTGATGTTGCTCTAGTAAGGTTTGAAAACTGTTAATATTGTTTTCAGCAAAATAATGTTGAGCTAAAACATGAGAAAAGATATTATGCATTCCATTAATAGGATCACAAACAGCCATAGCACCAAGGGTATCACCATGATAGCCATTACGAATTGTTAGTAATTTTTGTTTTTCTGGATTGCCAAGAGCATAGCAATATTGTATTGCCATTTTTATAGCAACTTCAACTGCTACGGAACCAGAATCAGAAAAGAATACATTTTCTAAGTTTTTAGGCGTGATTTCTATTAATAAGCTAGCAAGTTCTACTGCTGGCTGATGAGTTAAACCACCAAACATAACATGTGCCATTGAATCTAATTGTTTATGAATAGCAGCGTTAAGTTTAGGATGATTATAACCATGAATTGCTGACCACCATGATGCCATTCCATCTATTAATTGTTGTCCATTTGCTAACTTTATATGCACACCGTTAGCAGAAACTACAGGATAGACTGGAGTTCCCATTGCGGCATAAGGATGCCAGACATGTTGTTTATCAAATGTTGTTAAATTCATGTTATAGTGATAACTTTAGATTTATGTGGTATAATTCCATATTATTGTTGTAGATAAAATACAATAATTATTATGTGTTAAATAATTTCAAATTAATTTATATATTTAAGGAGTTCTTATGGAAGACAATAGTAAACCGATGATGTTTTTATTAATTGGTGCTTTATTATTAATATTGGCTTTTTTTAATCAGGCTTTATATGAGACAAATCCAGAAATTTTTAAGCCAGTTTATGACTTTATTCAAGGCATAGGTACACCTATTTTATATATAGGTGGATATTTTGCAGTAGTTATCGCGCTATTTTTATGGCTACCTACTTGGATAAGTCTTTTATTATTTGTAGTACTTATGTTTTCAGCTGGTTATTATATTAAAGATGGAAAAGGGATCTCTCTAAAAATAGATGAAACCCAAATATTATAAATAATAATTTCATAATTCCCCATAGGGGAATTTGTTAAGGAGATAAAATGTCCCAAGATTCTAACTTAAACACAATTGCATGGAATGAAAAGGCGATTATTGGTGCTTCTGGTGGCTTATCATTAGTAATTTTAAAATTGATAGAAGCAGATTTTTTTCTTACTAGTTCACTTAGCGAAGCAGAAATATTAGCACGATATTTAACTTATATTGCTTATTTACTTTTAGGTGTGATGGTAGCGATATTTTTTACTGATTCTGAGGGAAAGAAAGAAAAAGTCAGAAAAAATGCTTTTATTTCTGGTTTAGTTGCACCTTCTTTATTACTGGCTCTACTAAGCCCACCAAATTTAGGCGAGGGTGTTGATCCAACAACTAGTATTCAGCAGTTTGGAGAGAGAATCGAACCATCTAATTTTTCTCCTTTAGGTGCAGAATCAGCAAGTGATAATGATGCTTCAGATGATGATAATAATTCTAAATTAAATTTCGCACCTACTTTCAGCCGAGTAAGATCTACAGATGCTCAAGTTAGTAAATCTACTATTGTAAATGGTGTTAAGGTATTAGATATAGTACCTGATGATATAGAAAAAGCTACTTTTGGTCAATTGCTGTTAGGGGCTATTGGTAGAAATCCTAACCTTAAGAATTATGTGTTTGTAGTAGGCAAAACTAGAAGTCAACATAATGCAGTTAATATTGCAGTTAATATTAATTCTTTTATTAAGAAAAAGCGATCATTAGGTGTACCTCGTGCAATTGTAATCCATCCTAAAAATACTAATCAATATTATATTACTATTGGTGAAATTAATTTAAAAAAAGATGCTAAGTTGATAAAACGCAAAATACATGGATATGCCTCTAAAATTCTATATGGTGATAAACAAGTAACTCAAAAAAATAGAAAAATAGCTAGTAGTTTATTACAAGGTACTGTGGTATTTGCTGATGACTTATTACCATCTGTATAAATTATGACTTTTGCAATTCATTCCCTAGAATTGGGACCAATGGAAAATTTTGTCTATTTGATTCATGATCTTAGTTCAAATAGAGCAGCAGTAGTTGATCCTGCTTGGGAAGTGTCTAAGTTAGTAAAATTAGCAAAAAAGCAGAATATTGAAATAACAGATGTTTTACTAACGCATAGCCATTATGACCATATTAATGGCTTAAATGAGTTGTTACAAACTTATGATGCCGAAATTCATTTGTTGAAATCTGAAGCTCAATTTTGGGATCATGATTTAGAGAAGCCTACGATACATTATGGTGGGGATAGGCTAGAAATTGGTAAAACCAGTATTGAGATATTGCATACACCCGGACATACTCCGGGTTCTGCTTGTTACCATCTTGATGGTAATTTAATTACTGGTGATACCTTATTTCTGTTTGGGTGTGGGCGTTGTGATTTCGACGGCGGTAATCCTGAACAAATGTATAATTCCTTAAAAAAACTCGGTTCTGAGTTAAACCCTGAAACTATTATTCATCCCGGGCATAATTATGCTCACAAATGCTCTTCTACAATGGCTGAACAGTTAGAAGGCAATCCATTTATGCAAATTAATGATCTGGAGAAATTTATAGATTATCGTATGCATCAACATGATCTTGAACGCGATACTCCTTATACTCCTATAGTTCTCACATGATTGACACTTATATTAATTGGCTAAGCCGCTGGCGTTATGGATTAATTTTTCTGATTTTAGTGCTTGTGATTTGGGCTGCTAGTGGAATGCGGTTTCTACAGTTTAAATCCGATTATCGTATGTTTTTTAGTGAAGATAATCCTCAATTGCTAGCTTTTGAAAAATTACAAGATACTTATACTAAAAGTGATAATGTATTATTTGCCATTGCGCCTAAAGATGGTAATGTTTTTACGTTAGAAGTCTTGGCAATGTTGGAAAAGATGACTGAAATGGCTTGGCAAATGCCTTATTCTAGCCGTGTTGATTCTATTGCTAATTTTCAATATTCACGGGCTGTTGAAGATGATATTATCGTTGAAGATTTAATCTCTGACGCTGAACAATTAACTGCTTCTCAAATAGAACAAATTAAAAAAATTGCTATTAATGAACCTTTATTAGTCAATCATTTAATTTCACCACAAGCTCATGTCACTGGTATTAATGTAATTTTACAATTACCGGATCAAGATCAAAGTAGCGCAATACCTAGTGTAGTTAAATTTGCCCGTGAGTTAGCGGCAAAAATGCGTGATGAACATCCTAATATAGATATTTATCTCACTGGCGGAGCTATGATGGATAATGCCTTTGGAGAAATATCAGCCGCAGATATGCAAAAATTAGTACCGATAATGTTTGTCGTTTTGCTTATAACTTTGGGTTTGTTATTAGGTACTATTAGCGGCGTAGTAAGTACTACTATAATTATCATCTTTTCAATCATTGCCACTCTTGGTTTAGCTGGTTGGTTAGGTATTAATATGTCGCCACCTACTGCACCATTACCTAATATTATTATGATTTTAGCTATAGCTGATTCTGTTCATATTATGGCAAACTTTTTTTATAGTTTGCGTGAAGGTATGGCTAAACGCGCCGCTTTAATAGAAAGTTTTCGTCTGAATTTTCAAGCTATTTTTCTCACTAGTTTTACTACTGCAATTGGTTTTTTGTCGATGAATTTTAGTGATTCACCGCCATTTAATGACTTAGGTAATCTTGCTGCAATAGGTGTGACTATTGCTTTTATTTTAACAATCACATTGTTACCAGCATTATTAATGATTTTACCTGCCAAAATTCCTAAACAGCGGCAAGCTCCAATTATGAGCCATTTAAGTGAATTTGTGATACAGCGGCGTAAGATATTGTTGTGGAGTATAACAGCTTTAATGCTAGGCTTAGTTATATGTATTCCTAAGAATGAATTAAATGATAATTATCTTGAATATTTTGATGAATCAATTCAATTTCGTCAATCAACTGATTTTA
>Ga0256847_1000680_pt1 | contig 20313 bp, 17 predicted proteins | sample TeddybearmetaG_FD_189099 | JGI IMG/M metagenome (GOLD analysis project Ga0256847, IMG submission 189099) | Hydrothermal vent microbial communities from East Pacific Rise, Pacific Ocean - Teddybear | ecosystem: Environmental > Aquatic > Marine > Hydrothermal vents | place: Pacific Ocean: East... | reverse complement strand
CATCTCTTCCTGTAAATCCATGAGGATATTGAGGACTTGCGCCTGAATCGATATGTCCAGAGCCGATACCGGTTCGTCCGCTATCAGAATCTTTGGTTTCAACATCAGGGCACGTGCGATGGCTATTCGTTGCCGTTGGCCGCCTGAAAACATATGCGGGTAGCGATCATAATGTTCAGCACGTAATCCAACCTTGGACAGCATAGTCTCCGCCAGTTCACGGCGTTCCGTAGCAGGCAGTTTAAGGTTGATAACAACTGGCTCCTCTAGAATAGCACCTACTTTTTTTCTTGGATTCAGGGAACCATATGGATTTTGAAAAATGATCTGTACATCTTGACGCAACCGTCGAATTTCAACCCCGGCGTGCGCGTGGGGGTCTGTGCCGCCTATAAAAATATTCCCTGCAGTTGGCTTCTCTATCATAGTAGCGAGTCTTGCCAGGGTGGATTTTCCACAACCCGACTCACCGACTATTGCCAGGGTTTTACCCGACTCGAGAGAAAAACTTGCACCATCCACTGCTTTAAGCGTCAATGGTTTAGCAAAGATTCCACTGCCCTTGACCGTGTAGTGACGTTTAAGATCGCGACCTTCTATCGCTGCGTTCATTGTTCCTGGCCCCCGTGATCAACCGGGTGAAAACATCGCAATGCATTATCACCTATGCTCTCCAGAGACGGAACATTGGCATTGCAATCATCTTGCACAAACTTGCATCGTGGTGAAAATAAGCAACCGTTGGGTCTGTCCCCAGCACCAGGCACGACGCCTTCAATGGTTGGTAATCGATCCAAATCTAGCGATCGTTCAGGCAAGGCATCCAGCAGTGCATTGGTGTAAGGGTGACGCGGCATGTTAAACAAACCATCTACTTGCTGCTGTTCCACCTGTTGTCCGGCATACATGACGATTACCTGTTTTGCGGTTTCCGCGACGACGCCCATATCATGCGTAATAAGCACCAATGCCATGCCTTTTTCACTTTGCAGGTCCACTAACAGATCAATGATTTGCGCCTGTATGGTCACATCAAGTGCCGTGGTGGGTTCATCCGCTATCAGTAATTTCGGATTACAGGCTATGGCCATAGCGATCATTACGCGCTGACTCATACCCCCGGATAATTGATGCGGAAAGGCTTTTAGACGTTCTTCAGGCGCTGGGATTCCCACTAGCTCAAGCAGTTCAATACACCTATCTTTACGCGCCTTGCGATTCATACCTAGATGCTCTTTCAAGGTCTCGGAAATTTGAAAGCCGACCGTAAAGCATGGATTCAGGCTGCTCATCGGTTCCTGAAAAATCATTGATATGTCATGGCCAATAATCTTTCGCCGCTCCTTGCTGGAAATAGTCAGCAGATTACGCCCTCCGAATTCCATTTTGTCAGCAGTCACATTTGCGGTCCAGGGTAGTAGTCCCATTACGGCTAACATGGATACCGATTTACCTGAACCAGACTCACCAACAATGGAGAGTATGTCGGTTTCGTTAATGTCCAGGTTGACACCATCGACTGCTCGAAAAAGGCCAATGGAGGTTTGAAAATCGACCGAGAGATTGCGTATTTCCAGCAAACTCATGATCTTTTCATCTTTGGATCGAGTGCATCTCGTAATCCGTCGCCCATCAGGTTAATCGCCAGAACGGCCAATAAAATAGCGAGTCCGGGAAAGGTGACTGTCCAGGGTGCGGATAACATAAGATCGCGATTTTCGGCAATTAAGGTCCCCCACTCCGGTGTGGGTGGCTGCGCACCCATGCCCAGGAAGCCAAGAGCCGCGGTATCCAGAATTGCGGTGGAAAAACTGAGTGTTGCCTGAACAATTAGTGGCGCCATGCAGTTAGGCAGAATCGTGATAAACATAATTCTAAATTTTCCTGCACCAGCCACTTTACTCGCCACCACATACTCCTTGGTGTTTTCGATAATATAAGACGATCGTGTTAATCGAACAAAATAGGGCAGATAAGTGATGGATATCGCGATCATCGCGTTTAACAGTCCAGGCCCTAAAATGGCTACCAGCACTAAGGCCATCAGTAACCCCGGTACTGACAGGATGGTGTCCATGATGCGCATGATGACGGTATCGACCCAGCCACGAAAATAGCCGGCAATAACACCGAACACAATACCGATGCTCAAACACAATATGACAACCATCCCGCCAGCGACCAGTGATAGCCGAGTGCCATAGATAATGCGCGATAACATGTCACGCCCGGCATAGTCTGTACCAAATAGAAAATTACATTTTTCCGCGCCCCAGGTTGGTGGTTGTTCCAGGCAGTCTCTGTATTGAACAGTGGGGTCGTGGGGTGCTATAAAATCTGCGCCAATGGCCATGAAAATGATACCCACCAAAAAGGCGAGGCCAACCACGGCTGTCTTGCTTTCGGAAAAATAGTACCAGAATTCCAGCAAATTCTGGCGCAAGATACTGGGTTTTCGCGAGGCAGCTGTAATCGATTCTATTGTGCTATTGCTCATGATTGATTTCAGCGTCGATCACGAACTGGTGTGCAAGATTCGCGGATTAATCAATCCGTACAATAAATCGACGATAAGATTCACTGACATAATAATCATCGCAATCAGCACTAGCCCTCCCTGCACAGCATAATAGTCTCGACTAAATACCGAAAATATTATCCATTTACCAATGCCGGGCCAGCTAAAAATTGTTTCCGTCAATATCGCGCCAGCCATCAGTGTGCCCACCTGTAAGCCGATTACTGTGATTACGGTAATCATTGCGTTTCTCAAAGCATGCAGACCATAGACACGCAATGGCGACAAACCTTTTGCCCTTGCGGTACGCACATAGTCTTCACTCAACACCTCCAGCATCGCTGATCGGGTTTGACGCGCAATAATGGCTAGCGGGATGGTGCCCAGAACAATGGTGGGTAATATCATATGGTGTACGGTAGAGGCGAAAGCGCCCTCTTCCCCGCTGAGCAGCGAATCGATGAGCAGAAACCCGGTGACCGTTTCAACATCAAACAGGAAGGAAATACGCCCCGACACCGGGGTCAGGCCCCATATGCCGCCAAACAATATGATCAATAACAGGCCCCACCAGAATATTGGCATAGAGTAACCCACCAGCGAAAGTCCCATGATGCCCTGGTCATAAAAGGTTCCGCGTTTTACTGCGGCGAAAATTCCGATTGGTACACCTATGATTATCGCTAGCAACATCGCCATAATCCCAAGCTCTAATGTTGCCGGAAATAGTTCTAAAAATTCATCAAGAATTGGGCGATTAGTCAGCACCGAGGTGCCGAAATCACCATGCAGTAAATTCCACACATAATCGAAATACTGTTGCCAGGCGGGTTTGTCGAGGCCTAGTTTGGACATCATTTCAGCATGCCTTTCCGGTGTCATATCGCGCTCACCGGCGAGAGCGGCTACCGGATCACCTGGTAGCATTCGAATAAAGCCGAAGGAAACCAAAGTCACCCCGAAAAATATTGGAACCAGTAATGCGATGCGATTAAGTACGAATGAAAACATGTATTGCCGCCTGAATAAAAAAAGGCGTGAGGTATTAACCCCACGCCGATTCAGCAGATTACGCTAAGGCAGTAACTTACTTCAAATCCACATATTTGAAAATGTGGCTGCCAAGAGGATGGATTTTAAAGTTAATCACCTCTTTACGAACCGGGCGGAACTGCACGGAATGTGCAACGGTAAACCAGGGCGCTTCTTCCTTGAAAATCACCTGAGCCTTTTCGTACAGCGCTGTACGCTCAGCCTGATTAGAAGTTTTCTTGGCATCACGTAGCAGCCCGTCAAATTCCTCATTACACCAGCGCGCTACATTGGATTTAGCCGCAGCACAACCCAGCAGTACGAACATGAAGTTATCCGGGTCACCATTATCACCAGTCCAACCCAGCAGAGCGGTTTCATGCTCACCGGCACGAATACGCTCACGGTACTCACCCCACTCATAAGACTTGATTTCAGCAGTTACCCCAATTTTTGCCCAGTCGGCCTGAATAAGTTCAGCCATGCGACGAGCATTCGGGTTATAGGGACGTTGCACTGGCATAGCCCAGATATCGGTATTCAGGCTGGTAACACCCGCTTCCGCGAGCAGTTTTTTGGCCGCTGCAGGATCATACTTATAATCCACGACATCATCATTATAAGACCACATGGTCGGTGGAATTGGATTTTTCGCTGCAGAGCCAGCACCCTTGAATACAATGTCAAGAATCGCCTGCTTGTCGATAGCCATGCTTAGAGCCTGACGAACACGCTTGTCGTTGAAGGGTTTTTTCGAAGTATTAAAACCCAGGTAACCGACATTCAAACCTTCCTGGCTTAGCAGGTTGATGTTTGGATCTTTCTTCATCGCAGCCAGGTCTGCTGCGTTGGGATAAGGCATGATGTGGCATTCGCCAGCTTTCAGCTTCTGGTAACGCACTGTTGCATCGGTAGTGATTGCATAAATCAACTTATCAATCTTTGGCTTACCTTCCCAGTAGTCTGCAAAACCTTTGAATCTGATGACAGAATCTTTTTTATAGGAAACGAATTCGAATGGACCGGTGCCAATTGGTGCATTATCGACAGTTTCCTTGGTACCGGCAGCCGCCATTTTATCAGCGTATTCAGCAGAAAGAATGGAAGCGAAGTCCATCGCCAGGTTAGAGATGAATGGTGCATCTGGTCCGTTCAAAGTAATCTTGACTGTGTAGTCGTTTACCTTCTCAATAGATTTTAGCGCCGGGCCCATATCCATCCAGCCAAAGTACAGGTACTTACCGCCAGAGACACTATGATACGGGTGGTCTTTTTTCCACTGCCGATTGAAGCTATATAAGATATCGTCGGCGTTGAAATCACGAGTCGGGGTGAAATGCTTATTGGAATGCCACTTTACGCCCTTACGCAGATTGAAGGTATAGACCGTACCATCGTCAGATACTGTCCAGGACTCGGCTAAACCGGGAACCACTTTTGTGGTGCCAGGCTCAAACTCAGTTAAGCGGTTGTAGATGGGTTGCGCGGATGCATCAAAATCTGTACCTGCTGAATGTAAACTCGGGTTGAATCCTCCGGGGCTACCCTCAGAACAAAATACGAGCGTTTTCTCAGCTCCTATAGATGCTGTAGCAGCCACGGCCAGTGATATCGCCAGGGTTGCCTTGATCAAATTTTTATTAAATTTCATCTTATTTCCTCTCTTGTCATTATTTTGTCATGCTTATAATTGATTTATTACAAAACCAAACCCGTTTTTTATATTGGATATACAAAGTCGCGCCATTTTAAAGTATCTAGTCAAAGCGTGGCATAAAATTGAGTTATTTAATGCTGTATCCGTAGTGTGGTTACCCAGGAAAATTCTCGCTTTCACAAGTTCCCTCGGCTTCTCAGATATCAGCAGTAATTATTAATAAACCCACCTGCCTTTCACTTCTTCATACATCGATTTCGATGCTATCATCATAAAACGCCAATAGCTACCTGCTGTCACAATTCGGTTGCAATTGAATTCGGTTGCAATTGATAGACCGTAAAATTATTTTGATATCGGCCGAAGATGCTGGTTTGTGGAGGGGTTCTGATTTCGGGTTGCACATCAGGAGGTGATGGTTGACTATCTTTTTTATTAACGCAGGTAAATAAATATTGATCCAGCAAGATTGAGATCCAGGTTGCTTGTCATGCCTTGCAGGAAGGTAGGCTGGATTAAATCAAATCTAGCGATGATTTTTCTCCTCTATAAAGGCCAGAAAATTAATATCAAGGGAATTGAAACTACAATAATCAATATTTCTAGTGGTAATCCCATCCGCCAGTAATCTCCAAACCTGTAACCACCCGGACCCATGATAATAGTATTATTTTTGTGACCAATCGGTGATAGAAAAGCGCAGGAAGCGGCAACCGCCACACCCATCAGCATGGCATCAGGGTTAACTTGTAATTTTTCTGCAATACTAACTGCTATTGGTGCAGCTACCAATACCGTTGCAACATTATTAAGCACATCCGAGAGCGTCATAGTTACTACCATCAGCAAGGCCAGAATCGCCACCACTGACCAGCCCATTGTCACATCTATTATGGTCTCTGCAATTAATGCCGTGCCGCCTGATTTTTCCAATGCCGCCCCTAATGGAATTAGCGAAGCCAACAGTACCAGCACCGAACCCTGTATCGATTCATATGCCTGTGACAATGAAACCACTTTGAGCAACACGTACAAGACAACACAGGCCGCAAGAGCAACGGGCAAATAAACCCAGCCAATAGTTGAGAGTATGATTGCCGTAGCAAACAGCGAGATAGATAACCACGCCTTATCATATTGAGTCACTTGCAAACCACGAGGCGCCAGTGGTAAAACACCCAACCAGTTGATCACATCATCTATCTGTTCTTCCTCACCCATTAATAATAAAATATCTCCAGGCTGAATGATCAGTTCACGTACCCTTTCGCGAAACGGTTTACCTGCTCGGGACACACCCAACAACATGACGCCTTTACGATAAAGCAGGCGCAGGTCAAGAGCAGATCGACCTGAAATTCTCGACTCAAGCGGCACGGTTGTTTCTACCATTGATAGCGTGCCTGCCAGTGGTCCGGTATGTTTTTCGGATCTCGAATAAGATAGTTTTAGTGCGGTTGCAAAACTCTCAATCGCTTTGGGTCCGGCTTCCAGAACCAGTAAATCACCTTTTCTAATACTTTCCCGCAAAGCGCGTCCAGGTAAGCGCTTACCATTTCGTACCATGCCCAATATCAGCACATCATTTTCTTCAGCCAGTTCGTTTAACTCTTTGATGGTTTTATCAATGGCAGTGGAATTTTGGGTTATACCAACCTCAGAAACATATCCTTCCAGATTGCTCAGCTCGTTTGCAGCATTGTTTTTTGAGCGATCTACAGGTACCAGCCTCCAGCCAATCAGAGCAACGAATGCCAGGCCAGCTAATGCGGCCCCTAGACCAACTGGCGCAAAATCAAACATGCTGTAGGGTTCGCCCAGGGCTGTTTCTCTGAACTGGGAGATTACGATATTGGGTGGTGTCCCGATCAAAGTCACCATACCACCAAGAATCGTGGCAAACGAGAGCGGCATTAGTGAAAGCGCAGGAGACCGATTGGCTTTATTAGCGGCTTGCATATCGACCGGCATTAACAATGCCAAAGCCGCAACATTATTCATGAATGCCGAAAGAACAGCACCCAGAAAACCCATCGCAGCAATGTGCAGAGGCAAAGGCCGTGCTGAATTAATAAATCGGCTGGTTAGCATTTCAATTGCTCCAGATTGAGATAAGGCACGAGAAACAATCAATACCAGTCCAATAATGATGACTGCCGGATGACCAAAACCAGAAAAAGCCTGGTCAATCGGTATTACACCCAAAATCAATCCAACTACTAACGCACTAAATGCGACCAGGTCGTAACGCCATTTACCCCATAATAATAAAGCCAGAACTGACCCCATTAATGAAAATAGAATTATTTGTTCATTTGTCATATAGCGACAATCCTAAGCTATCACTTTGTGAGAATGGCTCATGTTCAGCCTGCCAAAACATGCAGAAGGTCATTTAAAAATTACTTCACAATTAATAACGACACTATGGCTACGAGTCCAAGCAATATGCCAGCAGCCGCGCAATCATAGGCATATTTAAGCAATGAATATTTGCGTTTGAGCACCTGTCCAAGTTGATAAATATCCTGGATGAGTAATTCTCGAGCGGACTGGTTATCAATTAGTTTACCCATCATAAAATCAACATATTCCTGTTGTTTGAATTGTGAGAAAAAACCGAAGAAAAACGGATTGGGTATCTCATTAATCTTCACAACACTGACCCATTTTGTACGCGGTTTAATCACCATGATGCCAAACAAAAGTGCCAGTCCTAACAGGATAATTATTATTGTCAACACGAAAACCAGATAGGTATTTGAAAAATCCATCACTGCTAATCGTGTGAACAGAAAGGTCATCAGTATCACAATCGCACCCACCAGGATGTTGGCCTTTTGATCGGCCATTAAATTCATTTGAGTTTGATTTTGATGCGCAGTTCGTAGTGCATAGATTACATCATGATCATCTGGTTTTTCTACTTCTGACGTATTTGTCATGTGAATTATTTTTGCTATGGTTGGCCGGGCTCGAGTCAAATTTAGGATTATTCCACCCTAAAGTCAAACATCAGCATTTGGTAATTTTTTGGTCAGTCTCGGGTGAAGTTATTGTGTCAGGATTTATATCTCGGCTAAGAGATGACTCGGAGAGAAAATGAAACCAAATAACTTGAATTTCAATGCCCTGCCTGCTAAAACAGTCTTGCGATTGATTAAATCAGCACATATCACAGTAATAGCAACGTTTTACATTCTAGTGAAACACCCAGACAAAATGAATCTGAAAAACTGGCTCACCTGGGTCTCTCTTGCAAGTCGGGAAAAAATGGCGATATACCAGACGTTATTGTGCTTTCACTGGCTAAAAAAAATGGAGAAACATTACCATCTCGTTAGCTTTAAACAGTTTTAATTCATTATCCCCTCGTTTCATCATATATTACTAGCTAGAACTGTAGTATTAAACTGTATTTAGCTTCCATAAAACATGGTGGAAAACTGTTTTGAGATTACTTTTAATCGAAGATGACCTTGTCATTGCAAACCACATAATTAAGGGTTTGCGAGAAAATGGCTTTGTTGTAGATCATGCCGCAGATGGTGAAGATGGACTCGATCTTGGCTTGAACGAAAGCTACGACTTAGCCATTATTGACTTAATGCTACCCAAGATTAGCGGCCTGGACATCATTGATCGCTTACGCGCAGATAAAATTAACATTCCCATTATTATATTAAGTGCCAGACGTTCTGTAGATGATCGCATATCCGGACTCAGGCATGGCAGTGATGATTATCTCACCAAACCTTTTTCATTTAGCGAACTGCTTGCCCGCGTGAATGCCTTAATACGACGAGCAAATAATGTTGTAGAACCTTCAAACCTGACTGTTGATGATCTGGACCTGGATTTGCTGGCGCGTACGGTAAAACGTAATAATAAAAAAATTGATTTACAACCCAAGGAGTTTGCCCTGCTTGAATATCTAATGCGCAATAAGGGACACGTAGTATCCAAGACCATGATTATGGAGCGGGTCTGGAATTATAATTTCGACCCCAATACCAATATTGTCGAAGCTCGTATCAGCAAATTACGAGAAAAGGTCGATAAGGATTTTGACAAACCGCTCATTCACACTGTAAGAGGATTAGGTTATGTTTTCAAGCCTGAATAATTTTCTGACGCCTACCAGGCTATCCAGTCGTCTTACTTTTTATTATTCCTTGACCTTTGTTGCTCTGCTGGTTTTAACATTAGCCAGCCTCTATGCGAGCCTTGGCTCATTACTGGATGTAAGAATAGATGAGGATTTGTTAGAAGATATTGAAGAATTTCAGAGTTTCTATGTAGAAGATGGCATTAATCTGGTCACCGCTGAAATACGCCGAGAAACAACCAAAGAAAATGACTATGAAAATGAATTTATTCGCCTGTATTCTCAGGACGGTAAGCTTTTATACAGCTCCCCGGGAGAAAGCTGGTCAGAAATCAATTTAAATCAAGCAGCATTTTCATCCAAAAAACTATTGGAAGAACCCATTTTCGAGACACAACAGCTGGAAGATTTCGAATTTGCAGTACGCATTATCTATGGCCAGATTGCCGATGACCTGATAATACAGATTGGCGGAACTATTGAGACAAAACAGGAAATACTGTCTCTGGTTATCAAAGCCTTTCTGCTGGCCTTGATTTTTATAATTCCACTTGCTTCTTTTATCGCCTGGTGGATTGCCAGCAAATCTGCCCGCAGTATCGAGCAAATCAGCCAGTCAGTAGCAGAGATTGAACAGGGGAATTATGACGCCCGTGTCGATATCAAAACCAATGTTAAGGAAATCAATCAGCTGGCCACTACCTTTAATAGCATGGCAGATCGAATTAAAAGCCTGATTAATGAAATGCGAGAAATGATTGACAATATCGCGCACGATTTACGCAGCCCCTTAGGGAGGATCAGAGCCATCTCGGAAAACACTTTGACCAACGCGCAAAAACCATCCGCCTACATCAATGCTGCCGAAGGGACCTTAGGTGAATGCGACCGATTATTACGCATGATAAATTCAACGCTAGACGTAGCTGAAGTTGAAGCAGGTGTTCTCGCAGACCCCAATACCGACGTCAATCTGTCAGAGGTGGTGACTGAAGCATGCGAGTTATTTGAACCTGTCGCTCACGCCAAAAATCAGTCCTTAAATTTCGAAATCAAAGATGGCTGTATTGTGCATGGGAATTTACAAAACCTGCAACGCATGGTAGCCAACCTTATCGACAACGCGATTAATTTTACGCCCGAAAAAGGACATATTGATGTAAAACTGATCAAGGAAAAACAGGAGTGTCGAATAATCATCTCAGACACGGGAATAGGAATATCTGCACCCAACCAACTTCGAGTATTCGAACGCTTTTATCGCTGTGATATTAGTCGTTCAGCCGACGGTTGTGGTCTTGGGCTGAGCTTTTCAAAAGCGGTTGCAAAACAACACGGTGGCGATATAAAAATCGAAAGCAAACCCAATGAGTTTACTGCTTTTACTATTTTACTTCCTGCTTAATTTCTGTAATACATTATGGACTCAATTTTCAGAAACCTGTCCAGTCTGATTTTCATGATCATGACTCTGTTGCTGTTGACGACATCTGTAATCGCTGCTGAAAAAGATGATGAAGATGGAGAGGAGGAAGAAAACGAATTGGCAGAAACTTACCAAAACCCTTTTGAGGAAATATCTGAAAATAATATTACTGAATTTAGTGACTTTCTCAGCATACGAACCACCCTCGAATTCGAAAAAGAAAAAATCGAGCAGAATTTTTTCGGTAATCTCAACAAAAAACCATTGGTCCCTTCAACCAGACTTTTGGAACTCGAAATTGAAATTGATCTACCCCAGAATTACAGTTTCAATATTACGCTTCAGGATGAAACACAGGGGAAAATAGCAACATCAGGCACAGATGAATACGAACTCAAACTTGAACTGAATGGCTTTGAAATTACTGCTGGACGATTCGATCTACCGTTTACCGAATTCCACAGCTATTTCATTTCCGACACATTGGTGGAATTTGCGGAACCAAATTCTGAGGCAGTGATGTTCAGCTATGAAAACGATAACCTGCAAACAGCACTAATATTATTGCAATCTAAAGTGACCAGTATTTCTAATGAGTCGAAATACGACTATGCCTATAACATTAACTTTTTATCTGATGATCAGCGCTTTATGATCGGGTTTGGTTTCCTCTCTGACCTTGCAGAAAGCGATGAACAATTTTTAGAAGACTTTAACAATCAATATAAAAACAGAATCTCAGCCGTTACCACCCAGATATTTTATGCCTGGCAAAATCTGGAGATTTATGGCGAAATGGTCCGCGCAGATGACGCATTTTTTGAGTTGGACAAGACCAGCAACAGACCTGTTGCCAGTAATTTTGAGATAGCATGGTATCCACGTTACGACCTTCAAATAGCGCTACGTTATGAGACATCCGAAGAACTGGAAGATGCACCAAAACGACAAAAAGGAATCGCCATCGCCTGGCGACCCTTAAACCAGATAGAACTTGCAGTTGAACTATTACAGGCCGATTTCAGGAAAAACTTCGTGCTGGATAACAATGATATTGCCCTGGAAACCAGTGAGCAGATTGTTGGGCAGTTTACTTTTGAGTTTTAATTGGGGGCTACTTACAATTTTCATTTCACCTCTCCCAGTTCTATTTATTATCTTTTGACTGGGTGGTATTAATACACCAAATCATGTCACGATTTTGCTCATTTAAACGAACTAGTACTCCAACAACATTGTATTGATGGAATACTAGTCATTACCTGGCAATCTGGGTTTTAAAAACCCAATTTACAGATAACTTATAGTTACTGTAATAACCGATTAAAATACCGCTGCACATAGCAATAATTATATAAATGAACGTGGCAGGAAGAATTAGTATTAAAAGATAAAAAATACCGATATTTGGTATAGCGGATATTGCAGAACTCGTCAGAAATCGAAGCCACTCAGCTGATTTGTTAATGTTTAATTTTGCAACTGGAAAAGTGATTGATCGATTCAAAAACCAGTTGCAAGTAGCTGCAGCAACAAAAGAGAGAAATCTAGCTTGCAGCAACTCCATATTAAAAATATCTGTTAATGCTAACAGCGTAGTTAGATCAATAATAAATCCAATTCCACCCACAAAGGCAAACCTTACCGATTTATGAGTTTTAAGAAAATATGGCAGCATACGCATTGTTAGCCATTACCTCTACCACAGATATATAACGCTCTTTTCTTATTGTTTGATCTCAATTGGCAATGGTTCACAATTGAACTTTCTATCTTGTTCTTTTCTATAACAAGATAGTAGATTTTTTCTTCTGGAGTAGCGTTAATAACTTCTGCTTTTCCATTTGAGTAATACCGAGCAGAGTAGGGTCTTTTTTTGAAGTAATATAGTGGATGAGTTGAATCAACCCCTTGTTTTAAAAGATTTTTATCACTTTCATTTTCCCCAAAAGAAATGACGATCACACTTAAGATTATCAGCAACATAAGAGGACCAGCAATAAACACTAAATTAGCATTTTTGAGGTGTATAAAATTAATATTTAATAGTATAAATAGACCTATGGCTGGAATTCCTGGTAACACATATACTGGCAAGATATTACCTGCAAAGGTAAACAGAATTATAGGACTGATAATCCACATTAAAAGAAAAATATTGATACTTGAAATTTCCTTCGCAAGAAAATCTTTGGTGCAGTAAAACTTTATAGCACCCCAGATTACAAATGGAGACCAGGGCAATGCCAGTAAAAACCAGTAAATCCAGATTGTTCCTCGGGGCATTGCATGCCCGGCACCATAAAGATCACCTTGCCACCCACTATCAATAAAACGATGGAAATGTTCACCAATTATAAAATATTCCAGGAATCCAGGTGTTGCCTGTTCTGCTAAAAAGTACCAGGGTGAGCAAATTAGAAATATAAAAATCAGGCCGGATATTATATTTAGACGCCGCCAAATTTGTTTCCACATTTTGATGGGGCCGTATTCAAATACCAGCCATGGGAAAAGAACTAAAATTACCAGTGCAAAAATCACCGGCCCTTTAGCAAGAAGACCAATGCCTACACCGGCATACAGCAAATAGTTATATACTCGATCACCATGCCAGCTTCGCCAGAATCCGATCATAGCCATACTCATCGACAGGGTCAGCAGCATATCAGTCATGACAGCACCCGAGGCGATTAAAAACCCAATAGAAGTTGATGTAACGGCAATTGCGTAGGTAGCTTTAAGATGCGCTAGTTTGAGGTAAATCGCAAATTGCCATATCAAAATCAAAACAAAGATAGCGGAAAACAGGTGTGGTAATCGCAAAGCAAACTCTGAATTGCCCATTAAAAGGATACTGACTGCACTGATCCATGCATATAAAGGAGGTTTACCCCAAAAAGGAGTATCATGATCAATCTGTGGTGTTATCCAGTTACCCGTTTCGACCATCATTCGGGCAATTTCTCCATAACGAGCTTCTGTTGTGTCCATCAGCGGATACAGAGCTAGTGATATCAGCCGAATCAAACCCACTACAATCAGAAATAACCACATTAATTGAGTTCGTGTTAACACCATTTGGATTAACCTAGATTAATGGGTTGGACACCGCCGAGTGTGCCTTTGGGAGTGCAGCTGGCGTAACAAATAAGGCAGTGAATGGCAGGCCCTTAATGAATTTTTTTTGTATAGTCAGATGCGCTCCCAAAGGTGCATTTGGCGGTGTAGCACCGCTCACCGAATGGGTGAACTGCAGCGCAGTTAAAATAGATAATGTTTTCATAGGGTTATTGCCTGATTTAAGCGGTCAACTGATTAATCTAGGTTTAAGCACCTTTAACTGACTGCAGATACCTTACACTTGCGTTACTCGTTTTTATCTGACTATCTCGAATGATGAAGCTGGGGCGACCTTTGACTTCAGTGAAGATGCGACCGACATACTCACCTAATATTCCAATTGTGATCAGCTCAATTCCGCCAATGAATGATATGACCACCATCATTGATGGATAGCCGGATACTGAATCACCGAAAATTATTGTTTTTATTAATATCCAGCACCCAAAGATTATGGATGTCAGTGCAACCATAGCCCCAATCCAACTGGCCAATCGCAAAGGTTTATTACTAAATGCGGTAATACCGGACATAGCGAGGAACAGCAGCTCACAATAATTCCATTTGGATTCTCCAGCTATACGTGGAACACGATCGTATTCCAGAGTCGTCTGATCAAAACCAGGCCAGGAAAGAATTCCTTTCATGTAGCGATTACGTTCTCTAAGTCGATTGACTTCATCAACAACACGACGGCTGAGTAAGCGAAAATCGCCCACATTCTCTGGTATGGATATTTCAGAAAGTTTGCCCAACATGGTGTAATACAGCGTGGCTGATTTGCGTTTAAACCAGGTTTCACCTTGACGGAAACGTCTTTTCATATTGACGACATCAACTCCTTTTTGCCAGGCGTCTACCATTTGCGGAATTAATTCGGGAGGGTCCTGGCAATCTGCATCCAGAATGATGACTGCCTGTCCTGATATCGCTTGTAACCCCGATGTAAGTGCCGCTTCCTTGCCGAAATTTCGACTCAGAGTTATACAGTGCAGGTCAAAATTCTTTGGAGAATAATTACAAATATCTAGCCAGGTGGTGTCTGTGCTGCCATCATCTACCATGATAATTTCACTGATGAGATTGAGTGACTGAGTGACGTTTTCCAGCCGTTGAAACAAACTGGAGAGCACTTCTGCTTCGTTAAATAAGGGTATGACTAAACTCAGTCTGGTGGTTAAATTTAACGCATCTGCCTGATTTAATGTTTCAAATTTAGGCATTTTCAATACTCGTTCTAGTTGATGACAATTTGAATTTTGTCATATAAAGCTTAAGAAATTCTGAAGGCCAGTGTTTTCCTTATTGATTAAAACTAAGTGTTTCTTAAGCTTGATGGATTAAACTACGTTTATGATAATTGCAATTTTGTTTATATTTTAGTGAAACTTTTAATTGTCGAAGACTCAGAAAGATTACAGCGTTCGATATCAGCAGGTCTCAGGAGGATTGGCATCGCTGTCGATCAGGCATTTGATGGACGCCAGGGACTCGCATTTATTGAGACCAATGACTACGAAGTGATTGTGTTAGATTTAATGTTACCCGGTATGGATGGTATCAGTATTCTTAAAACTATTCGGCGACAGGGAAATGAAACACATGTATTAATATTATCTGCAAAATCTCAGACGGAAGATCGCATCGCAGGACTCAATTTTGGTGCTGATGATTATCTGGTAAAACCTTTTATGTTTGATGAACTACTGGCTCGCATACGGGCATTAGCACGTAGAAAATACAGTAACAAGAATCCGTTAATCAAAATTAATGGACTAGAAATAAATACTGCAGCGTGTCAAGTCAGATATAAAAATAGGGAGATAGAATTGACACCAACTGAATACAGTATTTTGGAATACCTTGGTCGCCGAAAGGGGAGAGTACTTTCACATGATCAGATGATATTTATGATTTACGACAGCCTTACGGAAGCCACTAAAAATACCATTGAAGCTCATATTAGTACCTTACGAAAAAAATTACGTGAACTGGGATTAACAAAAATTATTCAGACCCGCAGAGGGTTTGGATATATTATTGAGTAAAGTATGCCTTCTATTCAATCCATTATTAGCCGGTACATTCTTACCGGAATTTTTCTGGTGGCCGCTGTGACGGGTATCATCATTGATGAATTCACTAAGCAGCAGTTTAATACACAATTCAATAACACGCTTAAAAACAAAGCGTGGGCACTTGCTACGCTCAATGATCAAAAACATGGTCAGGTAGAATTCGAATTTGCCGATGAAATGATGCCAGAATTTGAATCTGCAATAAATACAGAATATTTTCAGCTATGGCTGAGTAATGGAGAATTATTGGAACGCTCGCATTCACTAATTGACAAAGACTTACCTTTTCCAAAAATAGCATTAGGCGATACGGTTTTCCAGAATATAGAACTCCCAAATAACCAGCCCGGCAGACTCGTCGCTATCCACTTTACGCCACAGATTGACGACGATGACGACGATGACGTCGCTGGTCAGAAGGTTGATATTCCTGAAGGGGTGAGTCAGCAACCATTGCAAACAGTCACGCTGGTGTTAGCTATGAACAGAACAGACTTGATCAATAATCTGGCACTCAATCGGAGGGTAATATTGCTGTCTTTTTTAAGTATGTTATTAATCAGTTACCTGATTATTAGAGTTGCGATTAAAAGAGGGCTTTCACCACTTAGAGCTATTTCTGATCAGGTGCAAAATATTGATGATCACTCGCTCGAAACCGAACTGGATACAAATAATATGCATAGCGAATTATCCGCTATCACCGTACAACTAAACCATTTGTTCTCGCGATTAAATACAGCTTTTAATCGCGAGAAACGTTTTTCATCCAATGTTGCCCATGAATTACGAACGCCAATTGCCGAATTAATGACTTTATCTGATGTTGGAAAAAATTGTATAAACAACCCTGAAATGACTGAACAATTTTTTACTGATACAAAAGATATTGCTCACAATATGAACCAGATTGTAGAAACAATGCTTACGCTGGCAAAGTCGGAAATGGGGGAAGTAAAAAAGAACATGTCAGTATTCAACCTGCATGAATGCATTAAAACTTCGATCATCAGAGCTAATTTAAATGGAAAAGAAAGTTCAGATGTTGAATGGGATCGAATTGGCTCAAACTATATTCAGGTGTTCAGCGACTGGGATAAATTGATTCAAATCCTGGCTAATCTCATTACCAATGCCTACAAATATTCTCAGCCTGAAAATAAGGTCAATATTGAGTCAAATATAAACGGCAAGCTGTTATCTATCTCGATTAGTAATCTTACTTCAGAGCTGTTGAAAGATGATCTAGATCATCTTACCGATTACTTTTGGCGTAAAGATGACGCACGAACAGGTGGTAAAGATACTGGTTTAGGTTTAACACTGGTAGCCATGTTATGTCAGATTCTCAATATTTCATTATCGTTTGAATTAAATGATAACCAACTTTTTACAGTCACACTCGGTAATTTGTCTGTGCGTTTTTATAATACCGATTCATCTGAACATTTGTATAATATTGAAGTTAAGGGATATTCTTAATTAGTGCCTGAACGGAAAGTAGCTCGTAGCGAGGCTTTTCCGAGTGCGTGAGATTTCGACCAAAACATATAGGCGTTTGGCGATTCCAAATAACTATATGTTTTGGTCGAAAGCTTAGGTGCTCGGAGAAACCGCAGTAGAGCCTATTTTCCGTTCAGACACTAATTATCCAATTGCCACTCAGTTTCTGCCTCTTCCGTGCCACTGACAGAGACTAATATTTGTCTTTTCCAACTATAAATTCTGTACCAATTTAGTCGATAAATACTCAGAAGGTTGTAAATTCTCAGTTAAACCTCAGTGAATCTTAAGGCTTAAATATTAAACTTTTCCAGGCTTATAAATTTATTTGAAATAACTGGAGCCTAAATATATTTAAACCGCCATGATTAAGATAAGAACTTTTATCAGTGCGATCTCGATACTCATATTTACAAGTATCAATGCAGCTGAAAAAAATTGTCAGCAAGTAACAGAGAATATAGAAGGGCTTATCATTAGCGAAATAAAAATACTAAACGAGAATATTTTTGATTTAAATAATTCAGATGAAAATGCAGCTATTCACAGACTTGCCAACAAATTACATTGGAAGACACGAGCTGCAACGATAAGGCAGCAATTATTGATTCATCAAGGTCAGCAGTACAGCCAAAACCTGATTGATGAAGCTGAACGAAAATTACGAGAAAAAAGATACCTGCATTCAGTAAGCATATACCCAGAAAAAATTTGCAACAATAAAGTTATTGTTATTGTCAAAACATCTGATAACTGGACCTTGACGCCTAGCATTTCCTTTGGACGGTCTGGAGGCATAAATCGATCTTCTTTTTCTATTTCTGAATCTAACCTGTTTGGGCTAGGAAAAAATATCGAATTGAAATCTGAGTCAAATGAAGACAGGAAAAGTCAATTTGTGAAATATGTTGATGACAGTTTATTAGGCTCTCGCTCCAAGTTATCACTAAAGAAAGCTAATAATTCTGACGGATACCTGGATTCCATTGTCATTGGCAAACCTTTTTTCCAACTTGATTCCAAACAGTCCCTGCTGCTGGATGCTTCCAGGGAGAAAAAACAAATAGCCACTTATGACAAAGGCCAGATCATCGATATTACAGGACAGTTGAGTGAAAGCCACAACCTGGAATATGGATGGTCTTCAGGGCTTCAAAACAAACATGTATCGCGTTACAAAATAGGTTGGGACACGATCGATAAGCAATATTTCAATGTGCAGGATTTCCCCGATACAGTTTTACCTCTGGATAAAAATATTAGGTATCCTTATCTGGGTTTTGAATACCTTGAAGATAAGTACATTCAACGTAAAAATTTTAACGTCATGGCTGTCATCGAAGATATTTCTATTGGGAAACAATTTTCTCTAAAAGCCGGCATATTGAGTCAATCCCTGGGTTCTACTCATGATGGCTTCAAATTGACGGGCAACTATTTAGCTGGTTTGGAGATTAGTGCGAATAGTCTTGTCTTTATTGATCTGAGTTTAAATAGCGAAATCAACCGAGATGCTGAAGACTTAAATTCCATCAGTTTAAAAAGCAGGTTTTTAAATTACCAGGACAATAACCACAGCTATTTCTTAAAAGCAGAGTTTCAGGTAGCTGATAACCTTTTACCGATAGATCAATATGTTATTGGAGGTGATACGGGTTTAAGAGGTTATCCCATCCGTTTTCAAACAGGTAGTAGAAAAGCATTGCTCAGTGCTGAAAAACGTACCTATTTCAATTGGTATCCAGGCAAGCTTGTTAAATTTGGCTTAGCATTTTTTGCGGATACAGGTTCAGCCTGGGACAAAAATCAGTCGCCAAATTTTATTACAGATGTTGGTATTGGTATTAGATTAGTGGCTACACGCCAATCGGATTCTAAAGTGCTACACATAGATTTTGCCTATCCTTTAGACGAGCAGGACAATGTGGATAATTTTCAGTTATTGCTCAAAGCTAAAAGCCAATTCTAGAAATATATTAGTACTCCATCAACGTAGTAGTATTAATCCAAGATATCTTTGCGGTGTATTTTTAGCTTGAAGAACAGGGTGTACAGGAAAAGCGAGCAAAACCAAATTCCCCATCCTGAAAACATCACATCAGAAAAAAAATGACCGCCCTGTACAATTCTACCTGCACCAATTATGGTCCCAGCTATAGCGGGAAGCCAAAGCCAATTCTTATTGTCTGATAACAGAGCAAGACAAAAAAAACAAAATCCCACTGATGCATGCCCGCTGACAAACGAATGGCAGTCTAAGCATTCAAAGCTTGGAAAAAAAGGCGCCTCAAATAATTTATCACCACCATATTCAAGAATTTGACGTGGCCGAGGCCTTCCCCAATTACTTTTTAAGACAAGGTTAACCAACAAGCCCGGCCCCAGTATGCATACGCTAAGATGATAAATGAGGTTTTTTCTTTGCTGTACCAGGAAATCTTTATTTATCAACCAACTGGCAGCAATCATGAGAGGCAAGGTAATCAGTACTATTACCCCGATTATATGTGTCAGTCTATAAATGGATTCGGCAATGATATGGTGTCCCCAGAAAAAGCCACCACTATTACGATCATAAAAATACTGGCTAACATAAAGATCAAACTGAGGCCAAACTAGAAAAAAGAAAATGCAAAGTAAAAATGCTGCTATGTCATAGCGCATCAACGTATGAAATATCAAGTAGCGTTTCATACTTTTGTATTAATGTTCACTAATGGAGATAAACAGCAATACAATTATAAAAAGCAAGAATGGTTTATCCTGCGCCATCCGCTTTAGGGAATGTTTTATAATTAATGTAGTGTAGTGTCCTAAAATCGAATGACTGCCCATAATCCTGACACTAACATCAAATGCTTAAGATTT
>Ga0256847_1000679_pt1 | contig 20321 bp, 16 predicted proteins | sample TeddybearmetaG_FD_189099 | JGI IMG/M metagenome (GOLD analysis project Ga0256847, IMG submission 189099) | Hydrothermal vent microbial communities from East Pacific Rise, Pacific Ocean - Teddybear | ecosystem: Environmental > Aquatic > Marine > Hydrothermal vents | place: Pacific Ocean: East... | reverse complement strand
ATAAAACTGGACGTTTCTCCTTTCAAGTATATTTTGGATAGAATCAAAAAAGAAAATGACATGCCTTCTCTTAGCTCACTAATTTATCAAAAGGCATTGTAATTACCACCCCTTTTTGAGGGGATACTTCTTTCTGTCAAAACAATTATCCGTGTTTAAACGAGTATTGTCTGAATAAAAACGGCTATTGTTATAATTGTTAGATATTTACACTCCTTATATCCTAAACATAGTAAAAAACTATGTACCACAAATATATTTCATTCTTATAGTACTCTAATCTCATCCAGATAAAGACCAGTCATTTTCTTAATTAACTTTTCATCCATTCCTTGCTCCTTCATTTTCTTAGCAATCATTTTAGAGTTTTCCTTTAGAAGTTTTTCTTTTTCTATGCTTAGTTTTAGTTCGATTATTCTCGCTTTGTCAACATTTAGAACCTCGTACATTCCTGAATTTTGAATTATTTTAATCATTCCTTCTTTTTCAAAACTCATATACCCTGACTCAGTTATTATTATATGGTCAATGACTTCAATGTTAAGAATCCGACCTGACTTTAGCATCTTATCAGTGAAATTAAGGTCAGTTTTTGAAGGTGATAAATTACCACTCGGATGATTATGCGCTAGTATAACTTTAGAAGCCAACTTGTAAATAGCCATTCGGAACACATCAGGAGGATCAGCAGCTACTCTGTTGTTTGCGCCTAACCCTATCAATTCTATAAATAATATTTTGTTATTTTTATTTAATCCTATTGTCCAGAAATGCTCTTGATTTCTTCTGATCTTATTTTCTCTAAGTAGTATTTGTTGCATCACCTTGAAAAGATCATCAGAGTTCAGCTCTCTAATCTTTTGTTCTTTATTTAGCCTCACGTTCATATTATCAAAGATAATAATATAAATATGGCTTGACAAAAAGATTGCGTACGTAGCATAAAAGAAGCTCCCTAAGAGATAAAATATATTAATGTATATAGGCGTAGGGTCTATAATAAGACAACACACGGGTAAGACCTTTTTTCAAACCCCCTGCCCCTATATTTATATGAAGCCAAATTTTGATTTTTCTATAAAATATTTTTAGATAATCATGCAATTCATTTTTATGCTAAAAAACTTAAAAGTTATTAGGCAAGCATAGGAATTATATAAATGATGCTCTGTGTCTTTATTCTCAATGACACTTTGAATTCTAATTGGTTGTGTTGGTTCTTTTGGAGTCCACAGGAAAAACAGGAATTATTATGAAACTTATAAAAGACTTTGATTTAAAAACACTTACAATGTAGTGCAAATTGTTATGCAAATGGATATTCTCAATCTCTGAAACCTAGTGGAGAATACCGGATTCGAACCGGTGGCCTCTTGACTGCCAGTCAAACGCTCTAGCCAACTGAGCTAATCCCCCATTTCATTTTTTAGTAGCCCAAGTATAAAGAGTAAATTTTATACCTCCTACTAATAAGCCAATCAATTTCAAAATCTCCAAGCCGACATACCACCAATGTGCATTGGAAGCAGGAGGGGTCGTACCGCTCGTAATCAATTCTATGCGCTGATCCAATATGGGCATAAGTACTGCATTATCTATGACAACTATTAAAATTGGCAGAGCAAAAAGTAACCAGATTTTAAATTTTAATTGACTAAGGCACAGAAAGGCGATCAATAATAATGAAAATACCATTTCTATTTTGGTAAGTGCCCCAAAAACAAGTTTTCCAATTCCTAATCCTAATTCCAAAGTGATACCAGGTGCTTGAAATTTGAGAGGGGCTTCGAGAAACGAAATTCCGCAGACCATACCGGCCCAAATGAAGGTAGTTGCGATAATAGCTATAATTGAAATTTTCTTCATTGATGTTTGTAAAAGCTCATTTGTTAGCTAAATATAAAAACAAATATACTATAGTTGAATGGACTCCTTCGATGCAAGAATAAATATTAACTAACTCTTATATAAACATTTACAACACAATCACACAAACAACTACAAATAAAACAGAGCTTACCAATCCTTCCTGATAACTATCGGGAGGCTTCGGAATCTCGGCCATTGTGGGCAAAGGGATTCCCAATCTTACAAAGATTGGTAAGCCCGACTCTTTGTAATTATCTAGCAAAGCGAGAGGAGCAATTGACATTTTATCACAGCCCAAATTTCGATTAGATTTTGAGAAATTTGACAAATTCAATATTCTAAAATTGGAAGATTTCTCCACTACGGTCGAAATTAAAGAAGGGACAAACTCCTTGATTCTTCGACTTCGATGAATCTTCGCTATCTATGACAAGTCTGTAATCTGTTGAAAGTCAACTTATTATATTTTACTAATTTGAGTTAATCAACCTTATATTAAGCTAAGACTTCTTTGTCATTAATTTAATTTTAACTTTTAAGGGCTCAGAATGACAAGGAGTGCTCGGCTCTGCTATCTATGACAAGGAGTCTTCGACTTCGTAAAAACTCCGCTATCTATGACAAAGAGTATTTAAGCCATGCAAAAAATAAATAAGTACTTTGATAGAAATATTAACTCCTCAAACTGAGCACTTTTCCTTTAGCCTTTCTGTTTGAGAATCAATAATGGCAATTCACTCTGCAAAGCCATTTTTTTAGTTATACTTTCATGAAAGACTCTATCAAAAAATGATCTATTTTTTGTGCCCATAGCGATGATATCTATCCGATTGGTTTTAGCATATTCATCAATGGCTTCTACTATATTTTCATTGTAAAGAGAAGAAATTATAATATTATGGTCAGGGTATTTCTTTTCGACTAACTCTTTCAAGTAATATCCTGGGTCATTAGATTCATAATCATCTACATGCACAAGGTGTAATGCTGCATCAAATCGCTTAGAAAATTCAACCAATTGGTCAATTAATGATTTATCTAAATCAATATCATCATAGGCATAAAGAATATTATTTACACCCTTATAACCAGCTTTTTCTGGAACTAATAATACAGGACAAGGAGACTCATTCATGACTTTGGTAGATACAGAACCAAACCATTCTTTAATAACTCCTGAATCACCTGTTGTTCCCATTATCACCATCTCAGCTGCATTATCTTCAATAGAGTCAAGAATCTCTTCGCCAGGAAAACCCATTCGAAATTCACTATCTATGATTGAAGTAGTCATAATATCACTTCCCCAATCTTTGTCAAAATCACTAACGAAACTATTCAATTTATTCTTTCGCATTTCAACAAAATCAATATCCACCACAGAGGACTCATACAATTCCTTTGAAGTGGGTATGTATACATGGACGGCTTTGACCACGGCTCCTATATCAGTTGCCAATCTATGTCCAAACATAAATGCATTAGTAGATACATCAGAGAAATCTGCAGGTATGATAATCTTGTCCATGTTACCAAAGTTTTGTTTTTTTAAAATGTGCTTTATAGCTTTCCTTAGAGACTTATTGAAATCACCATTAGATTTCACTGGTATGTATTCATCATCAATGTAAATGCATGGAACCGAAACTAGACTCCTTTGCAAGAAAGTAGCAATATCAGTTTCTTCAATTAATTCAAAAGGAATCCCAGCATCCTCCATGAATTTCCGAAGGATGTATGAAACCATTTGATGGCTCGAACTACCTGTTCCAAGAACAGTTATCTCAGTCAAATCTTTATTCGTATTCTGCATATGCTTCATTGTCTTTTGCCAGATGAGCAATGATATCGTGAGTTGTTACAATTCCAACAAGTTTGCCATCATCTACAATTGGAATAGCGTGCAATATATTCTCCTTGAAAATTTCAAGAGCAATATTTATTTTATCAGAAGGTTCCATTGTGGCTATTCCTTTTGTCATTATGTGGCTGACTTCATAATTATTCATTCGTATATTTTCGATTTTTTGATCTTCTCTATTGTCTAAAAATCCTCTTCTGAAGAATAAATAATCTGTCATACTTACGATACCGACTAATTCATCATCAAAGGCAACAGGAAGATGGTGTATCTTATGATTTTCAAAGATCGCAGCTGCTGTTGCAATAGAATCAGAAGGCTTCACCGTAAATAAGTTTTTTGTCATTATTGTGGAAATAGGACTTAATAAATTCATAGCGATTAATTTTATACAAATATGGAAATCGAAGCAAGATTTATAAATGATGCAGGTCATCTCAGGCAATGATACTGATCACTATTTATGGTAATCTACATTTCTATCTTAGCGTCCTAGATTGTAACTTGCGAAAAAAAATCTTAATGCCAGACATTAATACAGACTTTGCACAACGATTACAAGCAATAATTGATACCGCAATAGATGGAATCATTACTATAAACAAGCAAGGAATTGTAGAATCACTTAATCCTTCTGCAGCTGGACTATTTGGATATAAACCTTCAGAAGTCATAGGAAACAATATTAAAATTTTAATGCCGGAACCTTACCATACAGAACATGATGGATACCTGCATAGGTATCAAGCGACAAAAGTTCCTCATATTATAGGTACGGGTAGAGAAGTGTCTGGCAGAAAAAAAGATGGAATAATTTTTCCTTTCAGGCTTGCTGTAAGTGAAGTTATATTGAATGATAGAATCATATATACAGGTATAATACATGATCTCACTGACGTAAAAGAAGCTGAGGAAGAGATTGTGCAGTTAAATAAAAGATTAGAGAAGAAAGTAAATGAGAGAACAAAAGAGCTAGAAAGGACAGTCAATAAAATGCTCTCGACTAATACTTCACTTCAAAAAGAGGTAAAAGATAGATTAGCTGCTGAAGAAAAACTGCAATTCAGCGAAACCGAATTAAAATCAGCTCTTGTCAAAGAAAAAGAATTAAGTGAGCTCAAGTCAAGATTTGTTTCAATGGCTTCACATGAATTCAGGACTCCATTGACTTCCATATTATCCTCTGCAGCTATCATTGGACGATATGACAAAGAGGAGCAACAAGCCAACAGAGAGAAACACGTCAACAGGATTAAATCTTCTGTAGCGAATCTGACTGGAATATTGAACGATTTCCTATCATTGAGCAAGCTTGAAGAAGGTCGTGTTGAGGTGCACCTTTCAGAATTGAATCTCGATTTATTGTGCAGAGAAGTGATAGAAGATACCAAAAGTATGTTGAAAAGCACTCAAATTATTAAACATTCTGTAAATGGTGACAATCCACATGTCATTGTTGATGAAAGGATATTGAGGAACATATTATTTAATCTAATATCCAATGCAATTAAATACAGTGAGGATGATATAAGATGCCAAATCAATTTTGAAAATGATTATTACCAGTTTGAAATCAAGGATCAAGGAATCGGAATACCAATAGAAGATCAAAAATATTTGTTTACCAGATTTTTTAGAGCTGGCAATGTGACAAATATTCAAGGAACTGGCCTTGGGTTAAATATTGTGAAAGGGTATGTAGAAATCCTTGGTGGCGAAATTTCATTTATTAGTGAACATGAAATAGGAACTACATTTATAGTTAAGATCCCATATTCTAATTAAAACATGCAATATGAAAAAAATAGTAGTCATAGAAGATAACAATGAAGTAAGAGAAAATCTTGCCGAAATACTTTCTCTTTCAGGATATGAAGCTCATGAGGCAGAAAATGGAAAGGTAGGAATCAAAGTCGTAAATGATGTAAAACCTGACCTTATTCTCTGTGATGTGATGATGCCAGAATTGGATGGTTTTGGTGTACTTAAAATATTGAATCGCAATCCAGAACTCATGCATATTCCATTTATGTTTTTGACTGCCAAAGCTGAAAAAACTGACTTTCGTAAAGGTATGGGACTTGGAGCAGATGACTACATTACAAAACCTTATGACGATGTGGAGCTATTGGAAGCTATAGAAATGAGACTAAAAAAGAGTGAAAAACTGAAGGCTATTGAAAACACTGATGCTGGATTAAGAAGTTTTTTCAACGAAGCGAAAGGACAGAAAGAGCTCAATCAATTATCCGAAGATAGAGAAGTAAGAACTTACTCTAAAAAGGAGGTGATTTACGAATTTGGCCAATATCCTAAATGGATATTTTTTGTGGCAACAGGTCAAGTCAAATGCTATCAAACAAATGAATTTGGAAAGGAATTGATCACTCATGTTTATGGACCAGGAGACTTTTTTGGTTTCTTACCAAATCTATTGGATGCGAGATATGATGATTCTGCTACAACGACAGAAGACACTGTCTTGAGGATGATACCACCAGAAGACTTCAAAATGTTGCTCTTTAACAATCGCGACTTTTCTGCTCGTTTTATTAAAATGTTGGCACATCATGCTGACTATTCAGAACGCAAATTAATAGACCTTGCCTACAGTTCTGTAAGAAGGAAAGTATCAAATGCATTGCTAACTCTCCAAAATAAATCTAGTAGCAAGGTGATCACTGTAATGAGGGAAGATCTAGCCTCACTTGCGGGCACTGCCAAAGAGACAACCATACGTACACTTGGAGATTTCAAGTCAGAAGGCATAATTGAAATCAATGATGGAAATATCAAAATAGTAGATATTGAGGCACTACAAGATATGCCACAATAGGAAACCAAACTAAGAAATAAAGGCCTGACAGTTTCAAAAATTGTCAAGTCTTGTTTATTTAAACGTTATCAATTGAGATTCAGAAGTAAGAGAAATTAGCTAAATATTACAGCACTGAATAAAAGAAGGGCGGCCTGGCGCTTTACGTGGGATGAGGGAGCTGCATTCGTAGCTTAGCCTTTAAAGCGCCTAGATTTTTTGTTTCGTTTTTTAGCAATGAAAAAATGAAAGCCCGTCTGGCGAAGACAAGAAATCATAAAAGAACTTACCTCATTATTACGTAAAATATTGAATAAATGAGGTCACACTACAGAAGTTAGGATAATTTATAATTTAAAAATCAATTATATAGGTATATTCTGAATATACCTATCAAGATCATTTTCACCCATGACCCAGATCATTTCTTCAATGATAGAGCTTCTCTATATTTGAATTATAATTAATAATTAAAAGACTAAAATTTAAGAATCATGACTTTTTATACAGCATCTTTCGAAACAGTTCTTATTAGATATTACTTAATGATGGCAGTAATAGTAGCATCCTTCTCTTTTGGATACCCTGCACTTGCGATTTTAGGTTTCCCTCTATTCATAGCCGCCATTTCAGCCATCTCATTTAAAAATAAGACTGCTAAAACCAAACCTCAAGTTTTAAGCAATGACGCTGAAGAAATAATTATGATGAAAACTGCAGCTTAGTAGACATATTTTGCATGTTTTTTAATCATGTCACCGTATCTGAATAAGATGCGGTGATTTTTTTTCTGGTATTAAAAAATTTATATTATCGATTTGAATTAACCATATACATGATATCGAGCCTCTAGGCTTCTAAAGTGATCTCACTGATGATGATGAATCTTCAGGAGATTTTTCTTTCGCTACATCAATAAAAGTTTCACCATTTGGTTGGCGTTTTAGAATGAAAAAGGATTTGCCTTTGAGAGTCTTTTTTGATGGCATTCTAAAAGTGCAATATCCTGAATTTAAATAAGTTGATCCCTATGTTTTATTTCAATTTAGAGCTACTTACTACTTTCGATATACTTCGAAAAATATTGAAGAGAAATAGAAGATTACTTGCGTTCAATTTATAGAATAAAATTGCCACTAACGTAATGTTTCAAACTCAAAAATAACCTTGCAGGTTATTTTAACAAAACTTTGGACAGGTGCATATCAGTTTTTCGTATTTATTTTTAAATAAACAGAATGGGGTTAAAACTAAATAAAAGGAAGCATAGCCATGACTGGGGGACTGACCGATCTCGAAGAGTGGCGACGATAGTCGACAAGGAAAGGAACGCGTAAGCGGTGGGCTGCCTAAAGGGGCAATAGTTTTTGCATGTTGCTAACGCATTCCTTCACTTGAAGTACTGTCGCACTTAACTCAATTGCATTGAGACTGTTCAGTCACAAGGCGAAAGTTTGATTGAAATAAATACTATTAATTTAATTATAAAAAACGAAATTTTGAAATGCACCTCTTTGGACAACTTCTCAAGTATTCTATTTATAAACATAAATTGACTAACATAATAATAATTATCTTTCTACCACAAAACTCCCAACAACTTGTCTTTTACCATTATCACTCCCTTTTATCCAATATAAACCTGGGATAAGGCTAGAAATGTCGATTCTGTTAGCGTTTGAATTGCCAGAGGACAAAATGGTTTTACCAGTTGATGAAATGATTTCATAATTGGTAAGCGATGTTTTAAATTGAATATAATCGCTTGCAGGATTAGGATATACTTCCAGACCAACTGGAGATATGTCAATGACTTTTGTCAAGCCTACAGCATCCAATCGGAACCATTGTCTCGAATTGTCTTCAGCTATTGCAGTGAAATATATCATGTCTTCTATTTTGACAAATTCTTCAGGATAGCTTCCTACAAATCCGGGATAGACATCAGCAAGCAATGATAATTCTCCATTACTCATATCAAAAAGGTGCAATTCATTCCCATTCTGGCCATCATGATGTGCGAAAAGATAGTTGTCCCCACCGATTCTACCAAGCAGTTTAAAATTCCAATTGTTCCCTTTAATAACATCAAAGTATTTGATAGATGATATTTCTTCCTGCGCTATATCATACACTTCAATCCTAATTTTGTGCTCATTCCTAGCGTGATAGAATGTGGCGATCTCATCGGCATGTATCACAGTAGAGACTAATCGATCGTCGCTACTTTCTGACGTAATCATAACAGGTGCATCGTCATATGTAAAATAAGTAGCTTGATAGCCATCCTCTCCCAAGGTCTCTATTACAACCTTGTCTCCATGTATGTTGTAGAGATGTCGTCTATAATACAACGTGTTTTTATTGGGTACACTGATCATTTTGGATTGATCATCTTTGAGTAAATAGAAATTAATAGAATCTCCAGCGGGCAAAGGTATCGCAGTCATCATTTCAGAAGATGTAGCATCTACGTTGCTAAATATTCCAGCTGAACTTACTTGGATGTCTTGAGTCACCTCACCACTACTATCGATCCTCCATGTTTGCCTTGAGGTTAGTGAAGAATTAGTGCTCTCAACAGCAATGAATCCTCCACGGTTATCAGAATAAAATTTTATGGGTTTGTTTTCAAATAGCAACAATTTTTTTAATGTAAAGTCAGATCTCATAAAATGGGTATTATAAATTCCACTGAGTGAATTTCTGAAAAGTGCTTGATTTCCACTAGACACTTGGATGGTAGATGTACCCTGACCTTCAGAAAATTCAAGCTTGTCGTATGATTCAGTTATAAGGTTATAGTATCCTTGTCGACTGTGGTGAAGATTGATGGCATAATTGAATACAGCATCTTCAGTCGCGAAGTCTCTATAGTCGCTCCAGCCATAAGAAGATGTTTTTGTCAAGGTAACAGACTGATCAGTGGTATTAATTTTCACTTGATAAAGTGTATCCTCTATGGTAGATAATGTATGTACAAAATTTCCTTTTTGGACAATGGGCATTTTGCAAATTCCAGTTACCAATTTTTCTGTAGTATTCCCTTTGGTTGCATACAATGCATAAAGCGTGGTGTAGTAGAATTGATCTCCTATTGATATAAGGTCATCTACATTTTTTACACCTCTATTGATAGCTCCTTCAAATTCAATCCTTGGTTTTGCTTCTCTTGTTTCCATATCAAATGACCAAAATTCTACCGTAGAATCAAAGCTTCTTGTGACAAAATTGATCTGATTATCAGTCCTATTTTCTCCGATGGTTATTTTTTGAAGATCAGCATCGTGGCTTATTGGTACTTCAGTAACTTTGTACGTCTCTAAGTCGATTTCAAAGCATTTATTTACAAATCCATATAACTCTATATCATCTATGGCGAGGCAATACCATTTATTATCTTTTAGGATAGTACTATAATGGATAATCAGATCTGTATCTAAATCTATCCATTCAAAATTATTAGTTTGAAGATCAATAATTGCAAAATTACCATTTCCAAAGTAGCTGCCTTGGATGCTAAAAATGACATATCTATTTGGGAGCGATTTATTATCTTGGAACAATTGACCGAAGTAGTTGGTACCCAAATTAGACAACTCTTCTTCCAATAAAACATTACATGATTCATCATCCAGGACGGTAATCCTTGAAACTTCATCTTTTGTACTCAGTATACACAATTTATCTTCTCTAAAATAAACATCTAATATGATAGAACCTGATTGAGCAAAACAATCAATTTCATTGATAACTTGATTATCCTTAATTCTTATAATATTCTGAGATGATGATATTACAACTAGATGAGGAGTTAGGTTGTGTTGACGAATGGCGAAATGTTCAATCCCATTAACACTAGTCCATTCGAAATTTTGCAAGTCGCTTACCATGTCATATCCAGTAATTGTATGACTTGAAGCATCAATGGCATATAAATATCTATCACAAATTAAGACATCTTTATCCATGGACCATTCAATGAGAGTTGTTTCATGAGTTTCCTCATCGTATTTGTAATAAGCATCCATCCCTAGTGTTCTGCCTTTGAAAACAATTAAACCTTCAATAAATGTCAAGGTACTGGTTCTCAACTGTATGTTCTGCTCGCATAAATCTATAATATTTACCTCTTCACCTGTGACAAAATTTGACACACGAATACTATAATCGTATGCTTCATAGATCAAATCATCTTTAATAATCAGACCAGAGTTATTCAATTTTGTATCCTTCAGAGTATAATAACGTTGATCAGTGGGGCGGTTGGTCATTTCATGTAACAACGTGATGTTGTCTGCCTCAACTTTAGAAATTTTAGTTTTGGGTTCAGTTCGTTCTACTAAATATTCGATTCCATTAAAACTGGCAAAACCACGTTGTTCAAAAAGTGTTGACGCACCAAGATCTTCTATGTTAGAGACTTGCACTTGCGCAATGCCAAAAAAAGATAAGAAAAAAAACATTGAAAGAAGTAAATATCGAGTCATTGTAGTGGGTTTAAATATTGAATTGATAACTTCAAGGAGATAACGAAGTGTCTTGTTTGATTGTCCATTAGCGCCATTTCATATCTAAGCAGATTGTCGCAATTCTGATTAGACAACTCAAAAATTATCATAAATACTTTGTCTTAAGCTAGGTTCAATCTTATTCGTCATTTCATATCCAATTAAGAATGATTCTATCTGTTCAATGCATTGAAGGCCTAAATACATATCTGTTTTTTTTATAAAGATAACTAATTCAAATAGTTCGTTGTTGTTCAATGTTTAGCCTATTTTGTACAATTAGAGATACGTCCTGTGCATACGCTGTACGACTAAGAAGAATGGACGTTAAGCATTTTGTTTTGTAGCCAATTTTTCTTTATAATTCCGCTTTAATACATTGATGAATTCTTCTTTATTGCTTCTCATAAATTTATGCTCTTCAGTATTTCGCATTATTTTATTTAGCTCCCTCAAGTATTCATCACTCCAAAGAGCTAACTCCACAATAACAGGCTTCAAGGACAATCCCTTATCGGCTAAATGATAGAGGTTCGTCTACTTATTATTCGGAAGCTTTGATTTCTTAATGATAACCAATTCACCAAGCAATTTCAGTTTAGTCGAAAGTATGTTGGTTGCAATAGCTTCATCAGCTTCCGTAAAGTCATTAAAGGTCTGCTTTTCTTCTATCAACATCTGTTTATTATTACCAACATCCATTTATCCCCTAATATAGCAGGTCAATCAATATTTTTTTTCTTTTGACTTAGCCTCAAAAAAACCTGCAGGGTATAGTCAAAATAAAACTTCTAAATCAACTCTATTTACTCGAACTTTATTTTTATTTGAAAATTTATTTAAAAAAAGCTCGCATAATTAAGGGTAAAACATTATACTGACCCTAATTACATGTTAGGATCATAAACAATGTGCGGTATGCCATACAAAGATTTAAATGAGAGGACACTACACCTGATTGAGAAAATGGAGGCTTTGGCTCTTGTAAGTGAAGATCAAACTTGTTTGACTCGAACTTACGGCTCAGAAGCTATTAAAAGAGCGAACAATCTCGTATTGAAATGGATGGAAAAAGCTGGTTTGGAAACAAGAATCGACAACATTGGCAATGTAAGAGGTCGACTGGAATCGACCAATTTTTCTGATAAAACTTTTATTTTTGGATCTCACATGGATTCTGTCAAAAATGCAGGAAAATATGATGGACCACTTGGTTTGCTAATGGCTTTGGATGTTGTTGCCCAATTAAAACAAAAAGACAAGCTCCCTTTTAATATTGAAGTTGTTGGTTTTTGCGATGAAGAAGGAGTTCGATTTACTACTACGTATTTAGGAAGCAGTGCATTGAGTAATACTTTTGAAAATGAATGGTTGGACAGGAAAGATGATTTGGGTATTAGTTTAGCAGAATTAATTAAAAAAAATGGTGGAGACCCTACAAAAATTCCCAATGATGCCCTTCATCCAGATGAATGTTTAGGGTTTTATGAGGTTCATATTGAACAAGGACCTGTCTTGGAAAAAAAGGAGATCCCTGTTGGAATTGTGACTTCTATCGCAGGGCAAACAAGATTGGAAATTCATTTTAAAGGCAAAGCAGGACATGCAGGCACAACACCGATGAGTATGCGGCAAGATGCTTTGTGTGCCGCCGCGGAATTTATTTCCTTTATAGAACTTTATTCAAAAGACCTTACGATCCCCCTAGTTGCCACGGTTGGAAAATTAATCACAGCACCCAATGTTTCAAATGTAATTCCAGAGGAAGTAATCTGTTCCTTGGATGTGAGAAGTCCCAAAAATGAAATTATGGAAAATGCACTTCATGATTTTGAAAAAACAGCCACCAAAATTTGTGAGGAAAGAAATTTGACCTTGGATTGGACCGTTTTACAAAAAAATAAACCAGTTTATTGTGATTCGGACTTATGCAATTTATTAGAAAAAGCAATTTCTAAAACTGGCATCAATCAGATAATAAAATTACCAAGCGGCGCAGGACATGATGCAGTCGCCCTTTCCAAAATAATGCCCGTAAGCATGTTATTTGTACAATGTAAAGAAGGCATTAGCCACCACCCTGATGAATTTGTAAAATTTGATAATATCTTGGCGGCTCTTTCGGTGAGTGATAATTTTGTTCGAGAGTTAATTCAAGTTCATCAATTCCCGAATAAAGTTGAAGTGAAACAAGGGATATTCAAAATATGAAAAGAATTATCATTATTGATGCAGGTTTGGGTGGTTTATCTATTCATGCAATGCTTGATAAAATATTGAGAGAGAAAGAAATACAAGCAAAAGTGGAGCTTGTTTTTTTCAATGTTATGACTAAAAGTGGAAAGTTATACAACCATATGACTCCTAAGGAAAGAGTAATTACTTTTGAAATGATGCTTGACAAAAGTATTCAGTTTGACCCTTCCATGATTTTACTTGCCTGCAATTCCCTTTCTGCTATTTATCCATTGACTAAATTTTCAAGTCAAATTAAAATTCCTGTCATTGGCATTATAGATTTAGGAGTAAAAATGATATTGGATAATATAAAAAATCAACAGAATAGTAACATTTTAATTATAGGAACTCCGATTACCATTGCCTCGAAGGCTCATGAAGAAAAACTTATTGGGAATGGAGTTAATAAAAATAGAATCATTTGTCAAGCTTGTAAAGATTTACAATTTGAAATTCAAAATGGAGATTATGAAAAGGTTGAAAAAATGATTTTCCAATATTTGGAAGAAGCTAAAGGAAAAATAATAAATAAATCACAGCCTATTTTTTTGGTTTTAGGTTGTACACATTATCAATTCGTCAAATCCCTTTTTAAAAAAATAGGCCAAAGTGTTTTTGAATCTGAAGTGCTGATTTTAAATCCAAATGAAGCAATGTCGAAGGTAATTCAAATAGAAAAGGAAGGAGATTTCAAAGAGCCAATTAAATTGGCTCATAAAGTTTATTCTAATATGCAGATTACAAAAGAAGAAATTCACAATATTGGAACAGCTGTTCAGAAAGATTCCCCAGACGTTTATCAAGCCTTAAAAAACTATATCCAGCTATGAATATGCAAAAAATATCAACCGGAAATAAAGACGCTAAAACTGGACTTCCCTATTTCTGGCAAATAAATGATTCCGACCAAACAAAACATGACTGGATACAATTTTACACAGGGCCACTTGTTTTGGAAGAATCCAAAATTGAGCAACTTTGCGTAAAACTTTTAGGCATTGAATTAAAAAAATTGACGGAAACAGCGACCAAAGAATTGCAGCCTGTTCCTTCCTTAAAATCGGTGGGTGCATCCATAGTCATGCATTCAACAACCCCAGATTTAAAAACTTTCGATGGGGATTTGGATAAAGTAATGAATGGTATAACGCCGACGGATTATACTTCGTATAAAGAAGCAAGAGCAGTATATTTAGCAAGTACAAGTGATTTGGCTGTTGGTCGAATTCAGCCTTGGAAGGCTGGTGTACAATTAGGAAATTTGGAATCGGTCGAAATACCGGGCATCGATTATTACTATCTTTCTCATGCTTTATTAGTATTAGCGGAGCAACATCTTGAAGAGTCAAGTCCACAAATCGAGAAGATTGTCAACTTTTTACAAGACCATAAAAATGCAGTCATAAGATTATATGCTTTAGAAAAAGAAATGCAAATCTTTCTAATTTGGGTAAAACGTTTAGCAGGACTAGACCATTTATTAATGGATGCGAATAGTCCAGAAGTTGCCCGAGATTGGAACCGAAAAAGTGTGCTTTTTCCAACTGTTCAAGCTGCCCTCCATCTTGAAAAAACCATCAAAGGCTTTTCTCCACACCAAATTTTAAAAGAAGAGGCAAAATATTCTTTACTACGTCAACAATTGGATTGCGAATATCCTGTCTTACCTGGTTATACGATTGAGAGAGCTGGCAATGATTTGTCAGATTTCACCACTCAACTTTTGGAGGCAGCAAAGCTTTTACAAAATAGATATGGGTTAAAACTAGGTTGTCTCAAAGCTTCAGATTCTGGGGATGGCGCTCGAATAACAGTTGGGGTTGATTTGAATAATGAATCAAATTTAGCAGCCCTTGCCAAAGATGCTTATCGGCATGGAGATGATTACATTTTAGAACCTCATGTCAATTATAATGAGGTAGTAATAAATGGTGAAAAACTGAAAGCAAGTCCCTCAGCCCACATTCGTTGGGGAGAGGTGGCAACTGGACTGACCTTACAATTTATGGAAGGTACTTCATGGAAAGGGAATGTTTATATCGACGAAGAAACGACGGATTCTTTCGGGGTTTCCAATGTTCATTATTGGGCTATTCTAAGTTGTATGGACGATTTTCTTGCTGCCTTTCAGCGCAATAATTTGGGTTTGACCATTGCGGGACTTGATTTTGCCATTGGTCAAATTGGTGGATTTTTTGGCGAGGAAATTCTTATTGGCGTTCAAGATCCAAATATCTCTTTCAATGGTGCAGAATGCCTTAGAGTTTTCTTAGAAAAAGTTAGAAAGCAACAAAAAATAATTGACGAAACTTCATTATACGGTGCCACTCGAATTTTTAAACCTAGTAAAGATTGTACCCTGACTGTATTGCATCAATTCTCAAAAAATGCTTCTCATTCTGGAATTTTTGTAGATGTTATCGCTTCTGTTCCTGAACGTTGGGCAATGATTGCGGTGGCCCATTTAGATGCTGAGGAAATCATGAAACAATTGGCAGCAATTTGTGCGGATTTGGTTAAATCAGGACTTATGGTCCGTTAATTTTTTGAGAAACTAAGTACTCAAACATAAATAATCGAACTTTTCTAAGAATAGTTGCGGGTTACGATAAAAAATTGTAAGCTTATTTTTGTCACATTGCTTAGTGTTTGACCAAACTTGATTTGGCGGATACCCGTCATTTTAAACATGCTCTAAAACATATCTTCTGACCAACTGTCAACCACTTATCGTTGGTGGTCAATTATTTGAAGTCTAATGAATACTATAAAAAATAAAATAAAAACCCTAGCCAAATCATACCATCAGGAAGTTATTGCCATTCGGAGACATCTTCATCAATATCCAGAGTTGTCTTTTCATGAGGTGGAAACTGGAAAATACATAGCCAAAATATTAAAGGAATTTGGTATTCCTCATGAGCATGGAATCGCAGAAAATGGAGTCGTTGGATTAATAAAAGGAAAAAAACCTAATAATAAGACCATTGCCTTGCGAGGAGATTTTGATGCCTTACCGATTACAGAAAGGAATGAGATAGATTATAAATCTAAAAACGAAGGAGTTATGCATGCATGTGGACACGATGTTCATACTTCTTCCTTATTAGGAGTCGCTAAAATCCTTAATCAAATAAAAGAGGAGTTTGAAGGTACAATTAAACTCATTTTTCAGCCAGGAGAAGAACAATTGCCTGGCGGTGCTTCCATTATGATAAAAGAAGGGGTATTGGAAAATCCAAAGCCAAGTTTGATTTTTGGTCAACATGTACATCCCCCTTTGGAAGTGGGAAAAGTTGGGTTTAAGCCAGGTTTATTTATGTCTTCTAATGATGGATTGTATCTAACAATTAAAGGAAAAGGAGGGCATGGTGCTTTGCCCCAAGATTGTGTTGATCCTATCCCTATAATGGCACAAATGATTACTGCCCTTCAACAAATCGTAAGCAGAAAAGCTAATCCAACCATTCCTACCGTTTTGACATTTGGGAATATAAATACCATAGGTGGTGCGACGAATATTATTCCAAATGAAATCCGAATGGAAGGAACTTTCCGAACCATGAATGAGAAATGGCGAGGAGAAGCTCATCAATTAATGCTAAATTTGGCGACTAAAATTGCGGAAAGTATGGGTGGAAGTTGTGAATTCAAAATTGTAAAAGGCGTGCCATTTCTTTGGAATGATGAGTTGGCTACTTTGAATGCCAAACAAAATGCAATTAGCTATTTAGGGGCTGAAAATGTAGTGGATTTGCCAATTCGTATGACTTCCGAAGATTTTGCTTTTTATTCTCAAAAAATGCCTGCCGTCTTTTATCGCCTCGGAACTGGAAATATTGAAAAGGGAATTACGGCTTCCGTTCATACTAATACTTTTAATATTGATGAAGATGCTTTGGAAGTAAGTATTGGATTGATGGCTTGGTTAGCAGTTTGTGAATTGAACAAGAACTTAAATACCACCTACTAAAAGTAGGTGGGTTAATTGATCCGACTAAGGTCGGCATTTTCATTCTAAATAATAATTATTGTTTAATGTATTTGAGCTTTTCATGAGTCTTAATATAATTAACTTTACTAATTTAGTTTTGGTGTTCTTAATTTGATTGCCTTTTCAGGCAGAATTTCCCCACCCACCACTTACGTGTTCCTTCATTTGATAATTTCATTATCACTTTTATTGCATAAAAGATCAATCAGTCCTATTGCCAAAAAAGGAAAACAAAAAGTCTAGTCAGCTCTAATGGGACTGAATGATCTCAATGCAATTGAGTGAAGTACGACAGTGCTTCAAGTGAAGGAACACGGTAGTGGTGAGCGGATTATATACCGCTCTTTTTTGCCACCCATCGCTTGCGCGTTTCCTCACTCAACGACTATCGTCGTCGCTTTTCGAGATCGTTCTGTCTCCCACAATAGCTGACTTGGCTCTACTCTTTCACAAAGTAACATTAAAATGAAAATGAAATTTATCGCACTAAAAGTGCGAGGCTTTAAACCCTATTTTGAGACCAATAAAAATAAAATATGCTCTAGTGTTACGCTCTTTCTTATTTATTCATTCCCATTAGTGATGCATCATAACTCGAACATTTTCAACTGATTACGAACAAGGCTTATCCTTATCCTTTTCCTCTGCTTGGTTCTCCTTTTTTAGTAGCTTTCGTTCTTTTATGTCTCTTGAGCAATAATTAGCGTGAGCATAGGAGTACACCCATTATTGTTAGGAAAGAAATGGAAAAGATAATAGCTTAGATATTGGAGCGGAAAGTCCGGAAGAAATTGGGTGCATTTCAAATTGACGCATTTTACTATTTGATATTCAAAAGGAAATTTAGGATATAAGAAGTCGAATACTAAAGGATTTTCCTTATGGTCAACCGAACCAAATAGCACTTTCTTCCCAAAAGTGGTTTCTATACTTGACTCTTGATCGTCAAATAGTTCAAAAGTAAACTCAAGTTCCCATGCTTGGTGCCAAAATTCAATCTTTCCTATTGTAACATTAACATTGTTTACGAAGATGATCCCATCCTTTACTCCTTTGATGATGAAGGAGAAATTGTTTCTAAGCTCTTCTGAACGAGATTGGAGATAAGTTTTCCAATGTTCAAGCGATATTAGTTGATATGGGCTATATTCTATTTTTGTCATTTTTTTTTGATTGGCACTAACGTCTCAAAGTATGTGGAGGAGTGAGGAACGAACTCTTCCATCATCACTTAATGTGTGTGCCTTGAATGGCTACTACCTCCTTCTTTGTAAAAGTACAAAGAATAAATATTACTAATCAGGTGAAAGTCCTGACTATGCAGGATTCTAGTGGGAAGAGTTGCATCAATGCTAAAACCATATGATGACGAAGCTAGGCATATAGCAAGCCGCAAGGGTTACACAGGTGACTGTGAGTCTGAAGTAAGCGGGACTGCAAATATCTGTACCGAAGAACATGAACTGTATAAGAGGCATTAAGGGCTGTCGAGGTAGCACATCGTACCGAAGGCTAGAATCCAACCGAAGATGTAGATGCAGTGGAGATAGATAGAAAGTTAGTAGACCTTACCAAGGGAGATCTGATAAGATGAGATTCAAACTGAACTGTCAAAGTATCGAGTGAGATATGGAAGAAGATGAGTTTGAGAAAAGCTAATCAGAAGTCAGCCAAAGCCGTAGTAGGTAGTGGTATGAGAAGACCACAACTGAAGGGCTGAACCCAAGACCGCCTAATTGAAGTTACTCCAACAGTTTTCGAGTCTGGTCTCTGTGAAGATAGACAATTAGACTGTTTCGGACTACCAGATGAAGCAAGGTATCATTCGTGTAAAGAGGGATGATGTTGATGTCTTGGGAATCGCCGTATACGAGGTCCGTATGTACGGTGGTGTGAGAGGGCTGAGGTAGTTAATATTGACTACCTCACTCTACTCGATTACCTTCAGTTTATTTTTGGTTCTTGTTGAGTTCTGCAATGAATTCCTCCTCCATTCCAATTAATGGATATTGCATCAATTCCTACTATTTCTCGATCTGGAAAGTATTTTCCCAATATATCTAAAATAGTTTTGTCCTTAACTTTCTCTGATTCTGGCAACCCCTCTTTCCAATACTGTGATACAAGTACAACGCCATTTGATATCAAAAAATTAGCATATCCCATATTGGGTACATATTTTATCGAATCACCTAACTCAACATTCTCAAGATATTCAATATTCCATTTATTTACAACAGAACTATATTCATAAAGTGAAATATCGGGCATTGGAATTTTTACAATATTGAATGATTTTCCGTCTGAATTCTTTACGTTCTTTAACTGTTCGAAATTAGCTTTTAGACGTTCATAATCAACACTCTGGACTGGGCTATTATTTTTTTCTTTTTCGTCTATTACGGTAACTAAGATAGTAGTGTCGTTCACGAATCTTATGAACGCATCGATATGACCATTTGCTCCTTGTCCGAAATAGTTATCGATTTTATTGCCATTCATTTCTAGAATAGGAGTGTCATTTATCCATATCATCTTCTTTTTACCATAGATGTCTAATATGATTTTCTCAACTTCGTCTCTTGATTTATCTGGATTGCGATGTGTAGCTATTTCCTCATACGCAATAACTGTTGTTGAATTTACTTCTAGTCCACCTCCTTCTGCAAATACATCAACAGATTTGACATCAATTTCCAGTGACTTGGCCAAATCATTATCTACCTCTCCACGTCTAGAGAAAATTTGATCTTCACACCATTTCAAGTTACCATAACAATTCCATTTAAAATCAGCAACCATTAGTTCAACTCCATTCGATAAGAAAAGTGGCCCAGCATCTCTGATCCAAGAATTCGGAATTGGATGATGATAAAATGAAATCTTCGAAGTATCTGCCTTCATACTTAACCCAGCTTGAGCAAACAGGTCAAAACAACTGCATCAAATGTTAAAAAAAGCACTAATTTTCAATATCTCACACTCAATCTGACCTGTTCGGATTTCTGAAAGCCTTTTAATCATTGGATTGTT
>Ga0256847_1000678_pt1 | contig 20324 bp, 22 predicted proteins | sample TeddybearmetaG_FD_189099 | JGI IMG/M metagenome (GOLD analysis project Ga0256847, IMG submission 189099) | Hydrothermal vent microbial communities from East Pacific Rise, Pacific Ocean - Teddybear | ecosystem: Environmental > Aquatic > Marine > Hydrothermal vents | place: Pacific Ocean: East... | reverse complement strand
TCATTATCAGGCTCATATTGATCGGGAGCAGCATAACAAAGTGAGTTAATAAGTAATAAACTAAGACATAATAAACATTTCATATTAAAAGCCTATTTTTTTAAAAATAATAATAAAGGGAAGCATACAGCGTATGTTCAGCGACATCTTGTGAAAAATCCCGATTAGGTAAGATATACCGCGAAACATCTTGCCCCCAACGATATTGATAAGCAATATCAAACGCCATATTTTCTAAACCGATTCCCGCCCCTAAACTAAATCCATAAAAATTATCGGATTCGCCTTCAGACGGGGCTTGATCATAAAATAACCCCGCTCGCAAAGGAACGGCGGTGTAGAAGGTATCATCATTGCCAATTAATCGGTATTCCATCCCTAAACGGGCTTGGTAAGTCGCATCAATATTAGATTGTTTTAAAGGCAAATTGCTAATGGGAGAAAATCGCTCGCCTGCGGCATCTTTTAACTCAAAATGATCCCACTCCGTTCTAAATAAATCAGCAGCAACGACTAAATTATTGGAGAAATTATAAGACAATCCAATCCCATAAGACAAGGGCATTTTTAATTCTTGATTTTCATTAACATGGGTTATTTCAGGGGATAAAGGACTGCCATTGTTGATCTCATTAATATTATTTTGCGAAGATAATGTTAAATCTGCGGTAAAAGGCGTTTTTAAAACAAGTCCGAGAGTTAACCATTGATCGCCTTTACGAAAAATTTTCCAAAGTAAGCCAAAGTTGGCATTAATCCCTTTAAAATTAAAATTATCTTTGCGATATTGCGTAATATGGGTACTGACTTTGTTATTACCTAATTGAATATTATTATCTTGTTGTACATGGTAAGTATTTGACCAACCATTTTTGGTTAAAAAATCGTTCCAGATATTAAGGGTTAAACCCAATGATAAATCTCGATTAATTTGAACTGCATAGGCAAAGGCGAGGGCATGTAAACCACCTTCTTGTTTAAAATCAACTTGCTGGCTGGCTGATTGTTGTTGACCATTAAAAGATTTTTTATTTAACGAAGAAAACGCCCAATCTCGATCCATATTATAAAGGGTTTGATAACTCAATGAAAAAACCATTGGTTTTCCACAGGTTTCATAATGGCAAGGATAACTTAGACTAAAATAGTTAATTTCTTGATTGGAAATGGATTGTTTGCCATTTGATTCAGGGTTTAACCCAAAACTTAAATCTTCTTGGCGGTTTTGAGCTCCCAAAACTAAAGCAATTTCAGGTCTTCTTAGTTGAATTAAAGCGCTTGGATTCCAAGAAGCAGCAGAAGCATCATCTGCGGTTGAAATAAAAGCCCCGCCCATTCCTAAAGCTCGGGCGCCTGAACCTGTTGGATTAAAAGTTGAGGGAATTTCAATAAGGGATTGTCCTGCTCCAAATAACAACGGGCTTATCAATATAAAGGGTAAAAAAACCAAAAATTTCATTTTAAACTCGCGATGATTTCTTTTCGCCAGCCTTTTAAAAAAGAAATATTTTTTTCGCCTTGAATAAAACGAGTAATCGTTGTTTTTGAAGCGAGTATTCCTTGGACTAAATGCGCTTGTTGTTCTATTTTTTTCATTGTTTTCATTAATTCTTTTATTTTTTGATTTTGATTCTGATTTAATTTTTTAAAGATTGTTTCATAAGGTAAGTCTGGTGTAGGGATTTGTTTTACTTCATTTGTAAAAGAAATAAATTCAATCGGACTTCCTTCGGTGTTATTAAATAAGGTTTTGGAAAGATTTAATAATTGTGGATCAGATAAAATCCATTTACGTGGTTTATTTTTTTTAATGGCTTGTTGCTCTCGCCAACAAGCCAGTTTTTGTAATAAGGCGAGTTGTCTTGGAGATAAAATTTGTCGTCCTTTGACTTTTGTCCAAATTGTTTCTAAGTTTACTTGATATAAGTCGTTTTGACTTAAATCTGTAAAATCATCACTTAACCAACTAAGTTGTTTTTTTTCAAGTAGTTTTTCTTTAAATATCAAATATATCTTAGATAAATAAATCACATCTTCAAGCGCATATTCCAACATAGCTTGCGATAAGGGTCTTTGTAACCAATTGGCTCGGGTATGTGCTTTTTTAAGATGAACATTTAATTCTGTTGCCACACAGTTTGCATAACCCGTTTGATCAGGATAACCTAATAATAAGGCGCTTATTTGGGTGTCAAAAATAGGGAAGGGGACTTTATTCCATAAAAGATAAAAAATTTCTAAATCTTGCCTTGCTGAATGAAAGACTTTAATAATATGAGGATTAAAAAATAATTTCTTAAGGGGGGCTAAATCAATATTAAGCGGATCAATGGTTGCCGCAATTTCTCCATTACTAATTTGAATAAGTCCCAATTGTGGATAATATGTTTTTTCTCTAACAAATTCGGTATCAATCGCCAGCCATTGATTTTGATTAAATTTTTTACAAAGTTTGAGTAGTTCTTGATTTGTTTCAATATGATAAATTTGTTTCATTATTGAAATTTTAATAAGGCATTAGAGCGGTTAAAAATTGCTCCCATGTTTTGTGGGTAAAAAAGGTATTAAGAAAAGGTTCAGGGTTTGGAGCAACATAAAAACTAATGGCTAAAAAAAGATACAACATTAAACTGCCAATAATGGCAATATTATTTTGAAAAGAAAATAATTTAAGGGCGGTGCCAAAGGATTTTTTAATGCGTTGATTACTTAAATCAACGCTATAGGCTTCATCCAAAAATAAATGTACAAAATAACCAAAAGAACCAAAAAAACCGAATAGCCAAGCGGTAAATGAATCAACGTGTAAAATATGGGTGCTAAATAAAATAATCGATAAACCATATAATAAACAGGCGGGAGCAGAATGAAATAAACCTCGATGTTTGGTTAATTTCCTAAATAGATTAATAACAATAATTTGCATAAAACCATAAAGTAATAAAACCGCGGCTAACATTTCAATCAAAGAATAAGTTTGTGCTTTTGCTAACACCAGTAAAATGGCTAAAAAGAAAGAAAATAATCGAAAAGCAACTGAAATAGAGGTTGAATGTGGGGAATCAACATCAGGAATTAAGCCCGAAAAAGAACCCAATAAAAAAGTTTGTATGGCTTGAGTGGGCGAAATGGTATCCATTGCCAAAAAAGTGGCAGAAAGGGTGGCACTGGCAATAATCGCGACTTGATAATGTGTTTTAAAATTGGCCATTAATTAAAATTTATTTAGAAAAATTATTTGCTAATTGTTTTAATGTTTCACTGGGTACTTCTCCCACAGCAACAATTTGATAATCTTGGTGTGATCGAGCAAAAATATTAACCGCGCCAATATGAGAAAAACCTTTTAAAATGTTTTTATCTGCTTTTTCAATATAAACTGAAATACTGACTAATCCATCACTAAAAACAAAATGTTCCAATGCTTGTTGAGCGTGTTTATTTTGATGTTGTTCATAAAATTGAATTTGAAAACCATTAGGGATTTTATTAATTTTCCAGTTGGATTCCGTATACGGCATAGAGGTTGCGGGTTTATGACGAGATACATTTAATTTTGTTCTATTTTGAATCTGCCGTGGAATCGGCATTTGAATCCCTTGATTTGTGTTTAATTGGGTAAACATAATGCGAGAAAGGCGTTTATTTTGATGATTATTCATATCAATGCGGAGGGGTAAAGCGTCTTTTAAATCAATGCATAAAGTATAACCATAACGTAATTTATCTTTGGGTTTAATTTCAATGGTTTGACAATCTCTGCCTGCAATACGCGTTATTTTTGTTTTTTTAAATTGATATGTTTTACTTAATTGTTGAGGGGAAATAATAAAACGCCCTGAAAATCCTTTTTTACTAATACGTTTATCAATACTGGCAGCGCCTGGAATCACACAAATAACGGCTTGATTGTCTCTAAAAACTTCCCGAGCTTGTCCCGTTAATGAAGAAAGTAACTCACGTTCATGTTTATTTTCTAATAAATGAGTGACTTGCATGGTTTCAAGTTTATTGCCTTGTTGATAAACAAAGGTGCCTTGATAATTTTTATTTTTAACGGCTTGACTCATTTCTTGTAACAGTGAAATGGCATCTGTTGCAAATAATAAATGAGAAAATAAGCCCGCGAATATAAAAATAAAAAAACGCATCACCATCTTATTCTTCCGCATCATAACTAATAAAATTGGCGTAAGGTAAAACATTACGAACCCCCACATGTGATGAATTTTCACTGTGTTGGATTAAATAACGATTCAGCCGACTTTCAAGTTCTTTATTATCTGTAATCCAATGATCTTGTGTTTCAGATACCATAACAACCGATGTTTTAGGGGCATTGACTTGAATGTTATTGGCAACAGGGGTGGCTTGTATTGCGGGTTGATTGACAAAATTAACGGGTAATTCTGTTGACGTTGGTGGTTTATTAACAAAATTAAAAACAAACAAAGTAAGAGAAGCAGCCACTGCCCCGCCCACCGCAGGTTTTAACCAACTTGGAAAATGTAATAATTTGGCTTTAGATTGAGGGGCTAAAATAGGCGGTTCTGCTTGAATTTGTTGGCGAATTTGCTCACTTAATTCTATTTTTACAGGCGGTGTATTGCCGCGCATTAATTCACCCATAATTTGGTAACGCTGCAATAATGAACGTAATTCAGTATCATGGCTTATTTTTTTTAGAAAATCTTCATTAGCAACCGCTTCGGTTGATTCAATATCATTATCTAAAAATCCAGACAGGGTTTGTTTATCTTTTTCATTCATTGTTCTATGCCTAGTTGGGGTGCATTAATCTACAATTAAGGGTCTTAATATTTTATCAATGGCTTCACGTGCTCGAAATATTCTGGAGCGCACCGTCCCAATGGGACAATCCATTGATTGAGCAATTTCATCATAAGCCATTCCCTCCATTTCTCTTAAAGTGATGGCGATTCGTAATTCATCTGGCAACGCTTCAATGGTATCTCTAATGGCGGTTGCAATTTCAAGTTGCATTAAGTCATTTTCGGGTGTTGAACGTTCTTTTAAGCGTTCTCCAGAATCAAAATGGACTGCTGTTTCTGCTTCAATATCTGAACTGGGTGGACGACGACTTAATGAAACCAAGTGATTTTTAGCCGTATTAATTGCAATTCGATAAAGCCAAGTATAAAAAGCACTATCCCCCCGAAAATTAGCCAAAGCACGATAAGCTTTAATAAAGGCTTCTTGTGTTATATCTTGGGCATGGGCATAATCCTTAACATAAGGCATGACAATATTTATAACCCGTTGCTGATATTTCAACACCAATACATCAAATGCCCGTTTATCGCCTTTTTGAACACGTTCAATAAGGGCTTGATCGGCGGCTCTCTCTGCCGTTTTGTCTTTCAAGGTAAATCCTCAAGCGCGGTCGTTAATTATGACCGATATAATAATTAAAAGTTCTAAAGTTTATTTAATTTAATATTGCATTATACTTAAAATATTAATCTTTAGGTATCAATTAAGTGAAAACAATAAAAAAAGTCGATGTTTTAATTTTAGGTTCAGGTGCTGCAGGTTTGACCACTGCTTTACGTTTATCTAAAAAAACTAAAATATTGGTGGTTGCAAAAAGAGAATTGACCGAAAGCAATACTTTTTATGCTCAAGGCGGGATTTCAGCGGTATTAGATGGCAATGATAGTAAAAGCTCTCATATTGAAGATACCCTTATTGCAGGAGCAGGGCTTTGTGATATTAATGCGGTTTCTCAGGTCGTTGATAAAGGTCCTGACAGCATTAAATGGTTGATTGAATTAGGCATGGAATTTACTAAAATATCAAGTCAACCAAAAGAAGCTTACCATTTAACAAAAGAAGGGGGGCATAGTCATCGCCGAGTGATTCACAATGCCGATGCAACAGGAAAGGAATTAGAATTTACCTTGGTTGATGCTGCCAAAACCCGTTCTAATATTGAATTTTTAGAATATTATATTGCAGTTGATTTAATTACCAGTGATAAATTAGGAGATAAAGAAAAACATTGCATTGGAGCTTATGCTTTAAATTTAAAAACCAATAAAGTTTTGGGTATTCAAGCTAAAGTGGTGGTATTAGCAACAGGCGGGGCGGGTAAAGTTTATCTTTATACCAGTAATCCAGATATTGCCACAGGAGATGGGATTGCAATGGCATGGCGGGCAGGTTGTCGGGTTGCCAATATGGAATTTATTCAATTTCATCCCACTTGTCTTTATCATCCCCAAGCCAAATCTTTTTTAATTACCGAAGCGGTCCGAGGAGAGGGCGGTATTTTAAGATTACCTGATGGCACTCGTTTTATGCCCAAGTTTGATAAAAGAGCCGAATTGGCCCCGCGGGATATTGTGGCAAGAGCCATTGATCATGAAATGAAACGTTTAGGAGCAAGTTGTGTTTATTTAGATATTAGCCATAAATCACCTGCTTTTATAAAAGAACACTTTCCCACGATTTATAAAAAATGCTTAAGTTTTGGCATTGATATTTGTAAAGAAGCTATTCCTGTCGTTCCTGCGGCTCATTATACCAGTGGTGGCGTGCTCGCCAATAAACAAGCAGCAACCGATATTAAAGGACTTTATGCCATTGGTGAAGTGGCTTATAGTGGATTACATGGAGCAAATAGAATGGCCAGTAATTCTTTGTTAGAATGTTTGGTTTATGCTCAACTTGGTGCGGATCAAATACAACAAGAGCTTGCTTTATATAAAGAAGTTTTTAAAATCCCTATCTGGGATGAAAGTCGAGTGACTAATTCAGATGAAGAAGTGGTTGTTTCCCATAACTGGGATGAACTAAGACGTTTTATGTGGGATTATGTCGGCATTGTAAGAACCAATAAACGTCTACAACGCGCAAAAAGGCGGGTTAATTTATTAAAACATGAAATTAGAGAATATTATTCTAATTTTAGGGTTACCAATGATTTATTAGAACTCCGAAATATTGTGGAAGTGGCTGATTTAATTATTCGTTCAGCTTTACAACGAAGAGAAAGTCGAGGTTTACATTATACACTCGATTTTCCTTGTTTAGATGAATTACAAAAAAGTCCCACAATCCTAATTCCAGACAGTTACCGCCCCCGTTTAGACTGTAAAAAATAAAAAGCAAATCGTGAAGAAAGACACAAAATAGACTTAATCGTTATATTAGTTCTAAAATATCATCTATACTTTAACCTATGATATTTAATTTGAATTTTTTATGTTTTATTTAATAATAAAGAGCACTTAGATTTGGATACACAAAAAAAACCAGTTGTGGTGGCTGTTGATGATAGTCAAACCATTATTGCTATTTTTGAAGCAACTTTTGAAGATTGTGATATTGAGTTTAAAGGTTATTGTTCTACAAGCGCCGCATCCCCTTATTTAATTGATAATACACCTGACTTATTAATTTTAGATATTATGATGCCTGAACAAGATGGTTTATCATTTTTAAATGAATTAAGACAAATGCCAAGACATAAAGACACCCCTGTCGTTATTTTAACGTCAAAGGACTATCATCAAGACAGAGTTGATAGCAAAGCATTAAATGCGGTTGATTTTTTAATAAAACCCATGTCTCCTAAAGATTTACGTGAAATGGTTCGTAAACATTTATTATTAAAATAAATGAGATTTTAAATTATGAAAACTTATCTAAAACTGAGAGGTGTTAGAGGTTCAACTCCCACTCCTTACCAAAATTTCTTAAAAACAGGCGGCAATACGCCTTGTATTGAAATCATGCATGAAGGAGAAAAGACTATTTGTGATGCAGGAACAGGCATTGTTCAATTAGGCAGTGAAATGGTACAAAGTCCCGATTTTATTGATTTTAATTTATTTATAACCCATTATCACTGGGATCATATTCAAGGTTTACCTTTTTTTATTCCTGCTTTTATTCCTAAATATAATATTGATATTCATGGTCCAGGGCGAAGCCCCGAACAAATCCAAGAAATTATTTCGAAACAAATGCAACCGCCTTATTTTCCTGTTGAGACGGAAACTTGGTTGGCTAATATTCATTATCATATTGCCAAAAAAACGGTTACAAAAGCAGGTTTAACCGTCATTCCGTTTGCAGTTCATCATCCAGGAGCTACTTTTGGCTACCGTTTTGAAGTTAACAATAAAACCGTGGTTTTTATTCCTGATAATGAATTACTTTTTATTGCTGGAAATGCCAAAGAAAAAATAAAAGCAACCAATGACCAACAAGAAAAAGCATGGATGGAATCTTTGATGTTAGAAGATCAAGAAAAATCAATGGAATATATTCGGGATGTGGATTATCTAATTCATGATGCTCAATATACGACTGATGATTACAAAACGAAGCGAGGCTGGGGGCATTCTTGTTTTGTTGATACCGTTAATATTGCAATGAAAGCCAATGTAAAACATCTGTATCTTTATCATATGGATCCCTCTTATAATGATGAAAAAGTAGATCAACTGGAAAAAGATGCCCAACAACTTGTTAAAGATGCAGGTAGCAATATGATCTGTGAAATTGCAAGAGAAACAACAACAATTGATTTAGGTAAAGAATAATGCAAAAACAAATAATCACTTTTACTTTTTTAAGTTTATTTTTTATGGGGCAGAGTCAAGCACTGACAATTGCCGATATTCCTATTGCACCCAGTGTCAAACAAAGTAATCAAAAGACATTAGTGTTAAATGGGGTGGGTATTCGTAAAAAATTCTTTTTTAAAGTTTATGTTGCCAGTTTATATTTGCCTCAAAAAAGAACAACAAGAGCGGATATTTTAAAACAAGATGAAGGACGGCAAATAATTCTTAATTTTATTTATTCTAAAGTTTCTAAAAAGAAAATTATTGGGGCTTGGAATGAAGGATTTAATGATAATTTATCGAATCAACAAAAACAAACATTAGCCAGTAAAATAAAGCAATTTAATCAAATGTTTGGTGATTTATTAGCAGGAAATAAGGTTATTCTTGATTATCAACCTAATATTGGAACTCAAGTGACCATTAATGGACAAAAAAAAGGCACAATTAAAGGCAAAGCCTTTAGTGATGCTTTATTAAAAATTTGGATAGGTCAAAATCCTGCCAGCGATGATTTAAAAGATGGACTTTTGGGTCATTAAATAGTAAATAACCATATTATAAACTAAAAATTATTCCTCTTTGTATTTGAGATAAGTATTAATGGCCCGATTATCACAAGAAGTTATAGAACATCTAACGAAGTGTATCCCTTTAAATACACTAAAAACAGAGGCTTTAGGTGAATTAATTAAAACCTCAGCCCCTCGCCACTTATTTAGTGGAGATATTATCTTTAACCAAGGTAGTACGGATCAAATACATATTTATCTTTTAAAAGGTAAATTAGAGTTATTTGAATTTGATGAGTCTGTTGAAGTTATTAATGCAGAAGATAGCAAGGCAAAATTTCCCATTGGACATCAATTTCCAAGACAATATACCTGTAAAATAAAAGGCAATGCCGAATTTATTATTTTTGACAGTCGCATTATTAATGATTTACTTGCCTCTGACAAAGGACAAGATTATCAAATAGACACAGGCGTTGTGGAAGCAGAATCGGGTGATTGGATGAGCCAATTACTACAATGTGGTGTTTTCCAGAAATTACCCGCGGCTAATATTCAAGCAGTTATGATGAATATGGAGGAAGTCGCATACAATGCGGGAGATTCGGTTGTTGTACAAGGAGATGATGGCGATTATTTTTATCTTATCCACCAAGGACGTTGTGTTGTTCTACAAGATCAAGGCAATGGCATTGATAAAGAAATTGTTCAATTAGGTCCAGGACAAAGTTTTGGCGAAGATGCTTTATTATCAGATAAACCCCGAAATTCAACCGTCAGAATGTTAACAGGAGGCGTGTTATTACGTTTAAGCAAAGAAAATTTTGTTGAACGAGTCAAAAAAACCATTGCATTATCTGCGACATTTGAAGAATTACTAAAACGGAAAGAAGAGGATGAAACCCATCATATTATTTGGTTAGATATTCGTCCTCAAATAAAATTTGATAAAATAAGCATTAAAGGAAGTATTAATATTCCTTTATCAACCCTACGTTTTCAAGCTTCCTCACTTTCCACGGATCATCATTATTTTGTTGTGGGTGAAAATGAAAAAAATGGGGCAACGGCGGCTTATATTTTGGTTGATGGTGGATTAGACACCACCATATTAAAAGATGATTTTCTTTCTATTTCAGGAAAATATCTTACTTCTTCTATGGCGGAAGAAGAAATCCCCCCTCCTGAAGTTGAACCTGAGTTATTACAAGCAGATGACAACGAACTTAAAACCAAATTAAGACAAGCAATTCTAACCATTCGGAAAATGGAGGCAACCCAACTTAAAGCACAAGAGCGTCGTAAAGTTGAATATAAACAAATTAAAGCCAATTTTGGTAAAGCAAAAACGCGCTTAGTCGCCAGTGAATTAGATAAACAAAAAGCCTTAGCCATTATTCAAAAATTTACCGCAGAATTAGATCCATTAAAACAAAAATTAAAACAAAAAGAAGCCGAACTAGAAGAGCTTAATGAAAAAGTCGTTTCTTTAAGCGAATTTAAACAACAGTTTAGTAAAAAACAGCATGAAAACGCAGGATTATCAGATTCATTAACCACCTTAAAGGAAGATTATGAAACTGAAATTAAGAAATTAAAAGAACAAATTGATGACCATCAAATAGAAATAAAACAAAGTGCAGAGGCATTAAAATTAAGTGATGAAAAAGTCACTCAACAAATTGAAGCATTAGAAAAATTACGCAAAAAAGTAGCGGAATATAAAGCACGTCTAGAAACACAAAATGCGGATTTAGCAAAAAAAGAAGCCGAAGTTAATGATGTTAAAGATCATCTTGATTTCTTTAAAGAAGAAAAAAAGGAACTTGTAGAAGCCTTAGAAGAAGCAACTAATAAATATCAAAGTTTAGTTTCTCAAAATAAACAAACCCAAGAAACCCAAAGCGAAGAAACTCGCTCACAAGTTGAATTAAAGCAACAACTTGAAAATGAAAATAAGAAATTAACCAACACGTTAGAAAATTTAACCACAAAGACAGAAAATCAGAAACAACAACAGCAACAAGAAATAGAGCAGTTATCTGAACAAATAAATACAACTAAAACACAAGCTGAATCAACCCAACAAGCGTTACAAGTTAAATTAGATGAAGTTGAACATAAACGAACCCAAGAAATTGATGATTTAAAAAGTCAATTATCTAAGGCAACTGAAAATATTGAAATTAGTCAATCTGATTTAACCAATAAAGAACAAGAAATTAATGCCTTAAAGCAATATATTGATGAAGTTGAAATTGAACGCGGCACGCTTAGAGAATCTTTAGATAAAGAGCATAATCTACAAAGTGAACAACAGCTTAAAAACCAAGAAGAAGCCCAAGGATTAGATGAAGAAATGCGTCAGTTAATAGAGACGCAACAAAAATTAAAAGATGAACGTCATAGTTTACAAGAACAAATAGATAAACTAAAAAAAGAACGAGAGCTTACAGCAACAACCCATCGAGATGAAGTTAATCAGTTTGAAAAAGAAATTGTTAAAATAAAACATGAAACAGAAGAGAATAAAATACAATTACAAAGTCAATTTGATGAACAATTACTTGAAAAAACAAATCAATTATCACAATTTGAAAGTGAATTAGTCACTGTTAAAGAAGATTTAACGCAAAATCAACAAAAAATTACCAATAAAATACAAGAAATCACCGATATTAAAGAACGTTATAATGCCTTAGAAAAAGAATTAACAGAAACCCTTGAATTATTAGAAAAAGAAAGAAATAATCAAAATGAAACAACTTCAACACAACAAGAACAGTTAGTCCAAATTACACTAGAGAAAAAAGAAATATTTGAAAAACAAGAAACTTTACAAAAAGAGTTGTCTTCATATCAGGAAAAATTATCTACCTTACAAACAGAAAAAACCCAATTATCGGATGAGCAAAGAACCACTGCGGCAAATTTAGAAAAAGAACGAGTCCAACGACAACAACAAGCAGAAACAACCAATGCTGAATTAGAAGCTAAATTAGATGATAGTGAAAATGAAAAATTAAAATTACAACAAGAAACAACAAAAATACAAGAGCAATTAAGTCGTTTTGAAGACAAATTAAGCAATGCGCTTAAAGAATCTGAAACACTCCGCCAATCCAAAGATAAAGTAAAAGAAAAATTACAACAAACCGAAACAAAAATTTACCAACAAGAAGGTGCATTAGAAGAACAAGTTGCAACCCTTAAAAAATCACAACAACAAATACAACAAGTAACCGAAGAAAAACAACGGGCATTTAAACATGCCGAAACATTGACAACACAAGTAAACGATCTTCGTTCAGTCTTAGAAGAATATGTTGATCAAATTAAATCAACACAACCCCAATATACCGAAGAAGAAATTAATGAAATTGAATCATTAAAAACAGAATTAAATATGGTACGTGAACAAGCAAGCTCAGATGTGACTTATATGCGTAATGAATTACAAAAAGCGCAACAACGCCTTAAAGAATTAGAAAGCTAATGCCTGATTCATTAGACGAGCATCTCAATGGAGAAATGCAACGCCAAGATGTTTTAGCATTAAAAAAGATTTTGCGTGATCGAGAAATGGATTTTATTAAAATCCAAGAAGCTCAACAAGCTGCTGAAGATGAATTAGAAGATGCTTACAAAGAAATTGATGCTTTAAAACAGCATTTAAATGATGTTGAAATACAAGCCGAAGAAGCTATTTTTGATTTAAATGAAGTTGAAAGTGCCAAAACAAGATTAACCTCTAAGTTATATGACTTACAAGAAGAAATGGATTTAAATGAAATCAGTGTTTTTAAGGATGATCGACTCCATGTTTCAGATAAACCTGTTGAAATTAATTTAGATGGTGAATCCACTCGTAAAAAGTTTTTTGTGGGATTATTTTTAGGAGTTTTAATAACCTTAATTGGTTTTGAAATTATATTTCTAATCAATGGTGAAAATGAAATATTGACTCGTCTTACTCAGATTTTTAATATTGATTTTTCAGAATTATCATTGCCTTCATGGAAGGTTGATGAACCCAGTATTCAGGATCATTAAATGTCAATACCCACATTATCAGGTTGTTTCATTAGTGTTGAAGGCATTGAAGGAGCAGGAAAAACCACCAATCTTAATTTTATTCAAAAACAACTTGAATCCATTGGGAAAACCGTGGTATTTACCCGTGAACCTGGTGGAACTCTTTTAGGCGAAGACTTAAGATCCTTATTATTAGGACACAAACACCATAATATGGCAGAAGAGTGTGAATTATTATTGATGTTTGCCGCCCGTGCTCAACACTTAAAAGAAATTATTATTCCCGCCTTAAGTGCAGGAAAAATCGTTCTTTGTGATCGATTTACCGATGCCACTTATGCCTATCAAGGCGGAGGGCGGGGAATTTCAACTGAACGTATTCATATTATTGAAAACTGGGTACAACAAGGATTACAACCCGATTTAACTTTTTTATTAGACTTACCTGTAAGCGAAGGCTTAAAAAGAGCCGCTGATCGATCCGCTCCTGACCGTTTTGAATCTGAAAAAATAGATTTTTTTGAAAAAGTACGAACCGCTTATTTAACCTTAGCAAAACAACATAAACGATTTCGAATTATTGATGCCAGTCAAGATTTAGTTAGCGTACAAAAGCAATTACAAAAAAATTTACAAGATTATTTTCAAAAAAATGTCTAATTTTTATTACCCTTGGCAAGAAACACAATGGCAACAATTAATGTCAAGCCATCAACAATCCCATTTAGGACATGCTTTATTATTTTCAGGCAAGGCGGGAAGTGGTAAAACTCAATTTGCTAAAAATTTAGCCAAAGCATTACTTTGTCAATCATTAACAACCGAACAAACGCCTTGCCAACAATGCCAAAGCTGTATTTTATTTGAGGCGGGAAGCCATCCTGATATTGTTATATTAAAAGCAGACAGCAAAGCTAAAATAAAAATAATTAAAGTGGCTGATATTCGGGATTGTACAAAATGGTTGCCGATTACGTCTCAAACCAATGATTATCGCATTATTATTATTGAAAATGCCGATAAAATGAATCATGCGGCATCGAATGCCTTGCTTAAAACTTTAGAAGAACCCGTTAAAAATCGGTTTCTTATTTTAACCAGTTCACATAGTGAGCGTCTTTCTGCCACCATTCGCAGTCGTTGCCAACAAACCCAATTTTATATTCAAAAAGAACAAGCCATACCTTGGCTCAGTCAACAGGATAATCTTAATAATAAACCATTACCCAGTTTATTATCTTTAGCAAATGGCGCGCCTCTTAAAGCACTTGAAATAGCCCAAAGTGATTTAATTGAACAACAACAACAAGCCATCAAAGATTTTTCAAATTTAATCACTAAAACGGTCGATCCCATTAGCATCGCCCATTTATGGTTTAAAAATACTCAAGTGCCTTATATAACTTGGTTACTCAGTTGGGTGATTGATCTTGTTCGATTATTTTATCAACCCTCAACAAAACACCTTTATCATTTTGAATTACAAAAAAACTTGCGACTTTTGCTTCATGATATAAACTTAAAGCAACTTTATTTTTTATATGATGCGTTATTACAAAGTAATAAACTTTGGGAAACGCCGATTAATAAACAATTACTATTAGAAAAAATCTTAATTCAATGTACAAAATTGACTGATAAATGAGGTAAATTATGGCAGCAATGGGTGGCGCAGGTGGTAAAGGAATTTTATCCCTTTCAATTAAAGAAAAGGCGGCAATTTACGCCGCTTATATGCCTTTTGTTGAAAATGGCGGGCTTTTTATTCCAACATTAAAAAAATATGCCATTGGCGATGATGTTTTTATGTTATTAAGCTTAATGGATGATTCTGAACGTATTCCTGTTGCAGGTACAATTGTTTGGATTACCCCCGCAGGCGCTGAAAATAACCGCCAAGCAGGTATTGGAGTGCGTTTTTCACCACAAGATAAAGGGGTGACAAGTAAAAAAATCGAAGGTTATTTAGCAGGCATGATGCAATCTGATAAACCCACTCATACGATGTAAATTATTTTTATGAAATCCTTTATTTTACGACTTTTACTCTCTTTAATGGTGCTATCTAATAGCATGCCATTATATGCGGGTATTAGTAGCACTAAAATAATTGATTTTAAAACGGAAATGCCATGCCATTCTAATAACGCGAGCCATTGCGAACAACAATGCGACGATTGCGTATCCCATTGTTTATCCATTCATCACTGTACCTCTTTAGCATCCGAAAATACGTTATTTATCAATATTAACTTAAATACTAGAAACTTCTTTATCACTTTGGCTTCCCGCCTACAAAAAAATACCCTTTCGGGTATTGAACGTCCTCCGAAATATTAATCAAAATACACTCACGGCTTACTTTAAATTAAATACATTAGTATTATAATGCTTAAATTATGGCATTACGATGGTATTTAAAATATTTTTTAAAAAACTTGACCTGTGAGTAACACCCATCTTTTACACTGAGGTTATCGTATTAATAATGCGAATGATTAACCTTTTAATTCCTTTTTCGGAGAAAATAAATGAAATTTACTCAACAAATAGCTCTGTCCGCTGTGCTGGCATTATCAAGTGTTTCTTATGTTTATGCTCATGGTATAGATAATAGAAATAAGGCCGAAGTCATTCATGATGATTGGATGCAAGATGATGATATGCCTGTTACTAAAGCGTCCATTATGGAAAGTAAAAAGAATAACAATAAAGTGTCTAATAATGAACAAGAAAAATTACATGATGAATGGATGCGAGATGATGATATGCCGATTACTAAAGGTACAATGAGTCAAGCTAAAAAACAGCATAATAATCAGCCAGCAAATGAAAAAATTCATGATGAATGGATGCGGGATGATGATATGCCGATTGGTCAAGATCAGCATAAAAACCATTCACATAAATAAAACTGAGGTCAAAATGAAAGTTCAACTCATTAATCTACAAAGAGCTAAATAGTTCATATTTTTCTGGTTAAATTAAATATTTAACCAGAATTTTATTGTTTATTAAGGATTTTCAATGCAAATTAAAGAACTTGTACAACAAAGCGGTTTATCTACGGATACCGTACGTTATTATATTCGAGTGGGTCTTATTCAACCCATTGCCCAACAAGACAATGGTTATCGTATTTTTGATAAAGATAAAGTTTATAAATTACGTTTTATTAGAATTGCCAAAACCTTGGGCTTCACATTGAAAGAAATTAGACAAATTCTAGATCATGCAGATCAAGGTACTTCCCCTTGTGCTGATGTTCGCGTTATGGTTACAAATCGAATAAAAGAAAATCGCCATAAAATAGAACAGATGTTAGAACTCCAAAACCGTATGGAATCCGCATTAAAACAATGGCAAAAAATGCCCGATAAAATACCTGAGGGACATAGTGTTTGCCATCTTATTGAATCTGTTGCTAAAAATTCACCATTAAATGAGGAATAATCAATGAAACACCAATATAAAATTGAAGGTATGTCCTGTTTGGGTTGCAAAAGCAGTGTTGAGGATGCTTTAAATCAACTTCCTGAAATAACTCATCTTGAAGTTAATTTAGAGAAATCTGAAATATCAATTGAAATGACACAACATATTGAACTTAAAATATTACAAAAAACCATGACAGAAGCGGGTTTACATTACACCATTCAAATGCAAGAAGGCGGGGGACATTGCCATCATCATAAAAAAACAGAACCGACCCAAGAAGCGGGTAATGGAATTTATTATTGTCCTATGCACTGTGAAGGTGAAAAAACATATAATCAAGCAGGGGATTGTCCTGTTTGTGGTATGGATTTATTAGAACAACCTAGTTTAGATCCAACAGAAAATAACGAACAAAAAGCCTATCAAGTTTTAATTAAAAAAATGAAAATAGCGGTGGCTTTTGCATTCCCTGTTTTTATTATCGCTATGGCAGATTTAATTCCAACGCAACCATTAAGTAAAATAATGAGTCAACAAGCATGGAATTGGATTCAATTTTTTCTAACGCTTCCTGTGGTTTTTTATGCTTGTTGGATGTTTTTTGAACGCGCTTATAAATCCATTATTACAATGAATTTAAATATGTTTACTTTGGTTGGAATTGGCACAGGAGTTGCCTTTATTTTTAGCGTTATTGGATTACTTTTTCCCGATGTTTTCCCTGTTCAATTTAAAAGTGAAGAAGGCACTGTTTACCTTTATTTTGAAGCAACTGCGGTTATTTTAACACTCGTTTTACTGGGTCAACTATTAGAAGCCAGAGCGCATACTCAAACTAGCGGAGCTTTAAAAGAATTATTAAAATTAGCGCCATCAGAAGCCTTATTAGTAGAAGGTGATCAAGAAAAAACAATCTCAATTCATGATATTAAAACAGGGGATTTATTGCGTGTGAAACCAGGCGAAAAAATCCCCGTTGATGGCAAAATAACCCAAGGTGAAAGTAGTATTGATGAATCCATGATTACGGGTGAACCCATTCCCGTTGATAAAGAAGTTGAGGATAAAGTCAGTTCGGGAACGATTAATGGTAATAAATCATTTGTTATGGTTGCTGAAAAAGTCGGAGCGGATACTTTATTATCGCAAATTATTAAAATGGTCAATGATGCCAGTCGTTCCCGTGCTCCAATTCAAAAATTAGCAGATACCATTGCTAAATATTTTGTTCCTATTGTTATTACTGTTTCTCTTATTACCTTTACTATTTGGGCAATCATCGGTCCTGAACCTGCTTATGTTTATGCCTTTGTTAATGCCATTGCGGTCTTAATTATTGCCTGTCCTTGTGCTTTAGGTTTAGCCACGCCAATGTCGGTGATGGTTGGCGTGGGTAAAGGGGCACAATCGGGTGTTTTAATTAAAAATGCGGAAGCTTTAGAAACGATGGATAAGGTGAATATTTTAATTACCGATAAAACAGGCACTTTAACCGAAGGAAAACCTTCTGTTGAACAAGTTTTTGCATTAGATAATAAAAAAGAAGCCGATTTATTGCAAAAAATCGCTTCTCTTAATCAATATAGTGAACATCCATTAGCATCCGCTGTGGTTAATTATGCCAAACAACGCAGTATTAAACTTAATCAAGTAGATGACTTTGAAGCAATTGCAGGAAAAGGGGTTATTGGGACGATTGAAAATAAAGCCATTGCATTAGGTAATTTTAAATTAATGCAAGAAATGGATATTAAAGTTGATAGTGAATTAAATCAAAAAATTATCGAACAACAGAAATTAGGAAAAACGGTTTCTTATATCGCTGTTGATAAAATAGCGGTGGGTTATATTGCAATTTCAGATGCCATTAAAATAACCAGTAAGGCTGCTATAAAAGCATTAATAGCCAAAGATATTCAAGTTATTATGATGACAGGAGACAATGCAAATACCGCCAAAGCGGTGGCAGATGAATTATACCTCAGTGATTTTTATGCAGATTGTTTACCCGAAGACAAACTAAATAAAATAAAAGAATTACAAGAACAAGGTTATATTGTTGCTATGGCGGGGGATGGCATTAATGATTCTCCCGCCTTAGCTCAAGCTAATGTGGGTATTGCGATGGGAACAGGTACTGATGTTGCAATGGAAAGCGCCGAAATTACTTTAGTCAAAGGTGATTTACAAGGCATTGTTAAAGCTAAAAATTTAAGTTATGAAGTAATGAAAAATATTAAGCAAAATCTATTTTTTGCTTTTATTTATAATGTTTTAGGCATTCCAATTGCAGCAGGTGCTTTATTCCCTATTTTTGGTATATTATTATCACCTATGATTGCTGCAACAGCAATGAGTTTTAGTTCTGTTTCGGTGATTGTTAATTCATTGAGATTGAGAAAAATTTCTTTAGATTAATTTTTTTCAATATGTTGTTGATGCACCGCAAACCCATTGTCTAATTTTTCTAATAAAGGCATGATTTGACCATTTAAATTACTTTCTATATTTTCTTTAATATGTTGATATTGTGAAGATCTAGGAATAATTTTAAATTGTTGTTGTAATGCCCAATATAATAATAAATCAACGGCTTTGATATTAAATTGAGTTGCTATTTTTTGCAATTGGGGATTCGCTAATAATTTTCCTTGAGTTAAAGAACTATGTGCCACAATTTGAATATTATATTGCTGGCAGTACTTTTTTAATTCGATTCTCGGTAAAAAAGGACTAATTTCTATTTGATTAATGGTGGGTTTGATTTGTTGTAGATGTTTAATTTGATAATTACTTACGCCAATTTGAGATAATAACCACACTTTTTTGATAAAAATTATAAAGATTATTTAATTCAATGGCTTGTTTTAATTGCTTTTGACGAATCGTTTTTAAGGGAATTTTGGTGGTAATAAAAAGCTGATCTCGATTTATTTTACTGTCTTTAATCGCTTGACCAACCGCTTTTTCATTACCATATAATGTAGCCGTATCAATATGTTGATAACCTAAATCTAAAGCCCATCGCACACTTTGATAGGCTTGTTGATTGTTTAATCGATAAATGCCTAAACCGATATTAGGAATTATTTTCAATTTAATGTAAAGAACAACTTTTATCTAAATTTTGCGAAAAATCCCGTCCTTCAGGTCGGGAATGAAAGCAAAAGGTTTTAATAAAGTATATTGATATATCAATTATTTTTTGATAGTATTAGAACATGAAACGAACCATTCGAAAATCCTTTAAATTTAGGTTAAGCCCAAATCAAATTCAAGCCCAAAAAATACTTGAATTTGCAGGTTGTGGTCGGTTCCTTTGGAATAAAGTACTGAGACATAATCTTAATCGTTTGGAAAGTAAAAGCCCTATTTTTTGGTATCAAGAAATGAGTTTTTGGACGACACTTTGGAAAAAATCAGAGGAATATCATTTTTTAAAGGGTTGCCATTCTCAAGTATTACAACAAAAATTGAAAGACTTGGATAAAGCTTTTAAAGATTGTTTTGACAAAAAACAGCCTTTAAAAAAATTACCTCGATTCAAACAAAAAAATAATGGGGATAGTTTTCGTTTTCCACAAGGGTTTAAGCTTGAACAAAAGCAAAACAAAATTTACTTAGGCTGCCCCATAGAAATAAACAAGCATTTTTAGGTTTTTATGGGTATTTTGATAAACCACTTTTCTAAACCAGTTAAGCGTACAAAACGCTGCTCAAGTTTGTTCATTTCATTTTTAGT